>Ga0114978_10004684_pt1 | contig 11022 bp, 8 predicted proteins | sample S_140212_EF_Meta_FD_87027 | JGI IMG/M metagenome (GOLD analysis project Ga0114978, IMG submission 87027) | Freshwater microbial communities from Lake Simoncouche, Canada to study carbon cycling - S_140212_EF_MetaG | ecosystem: Environmental > Aquatic > Freshwater > Lake | place: Lake...
TAAATATATTGTATCCATATCAGAGATAGAAGTCAAGACTGGAATAAATTTCAATCCAAAGTTGCCAGAAAAACAGCAAAATGAATTGGAAAAGTCAAAAGCAGATCAAAAAGATTGGTCTAGTTTAACAAAGAAATAATTTAACCAGCTGCTTTAAATACCGCAGCGTTCCAGTCCATACGTTTTTTTACACCACGATTGTTTGTAGAACGATATTCTCTGTGGTTTAAATATTCCTTTGCAGCATCAGCAAACTTGTTTTTGTTCAACAACTTTATTGTTTCTGGTCCCATGTCACCACGATACAATGCATTGATTGTGGCAATTCTTACAGTCAATGGCATACTATCAAATTTTTCTATATGTTTTTTGGCAACATCAATCTTTTTACCGGCGTCTTTTTCAAGTAATTTCAATGCATCATCGTCGGTTATGCCTTTGCTAAAATCTTCATTTGGTTGAATTTTGTGACCATAAGCAATTGTGTCACTGCCACCTTCAACACTTTTATGTGGAAACCATAATTTTTTAGCTTTATTATATCCACCTTTTGGATTGCTTGTGCTGTTTTCAAACTGTTTGATTATATTCGCAGCGCGAGTTATTAAGTTGCCTGTGTCTCCTCTGTCGCTAAAATCAATATTATGCTGTGTATATGGCTTTCCAGCACCATCCCCCACTGGCTGTGCATATGCATGCTGTGCTGGTGGCATAACAAACGTTACTGGAGGCGGTTGGTCTGCCATGGCTTCTTTTAATTGAATTTCATGCAACAAATCTCTCAGCTTTATTATACTCATATATTATAAATATAAGCCAGCCGGTTATTATCCTTCTATAATAAATATTGCGGCACAAACACACAGCATCTACATATTTATATAATATGGCAGATACATCGATTAATTACAATATTGACCAAGATAGAAACCGCTGGCCCGGTTCTGGTTCCTTAATCACAACCGGCAGCACTCCATTTGGTTTTTATGAAACCGACTTGCAGTTCAAAATAGAAGCACCAAATGCTGCAAAATGGGCAGCAACTCGTTTGGGCTATCCTATTGTTGATATTGAAATGATAGATGTAAATTTTTATGCATGTTTTGAAGAAGCTGTGAATGAATATGGCGCACAAGTAAATCAATTTAATATTCGTAATAATATTGGTGTATTACAGGGTAGTAATGCAAATGTAAATCTTACTCAAACAAATGTGGCTGGCAGCGGATTGCCACAACTCATAAAATTGACACAAGGTTATGGTACAGAATTTGGTGTGGGTGGAAATGTTGATTGGAAAAAAGGTTATGTTCATGTGCAACAAGGACAACAATCATATGACCTGCAAGCATTGTGGGGAGATGTGAGTGAAAGTTTTGATAGAATTGAAATTCGCAGAATTTTTCACAATGCTCCTCCGGCGGCTGCTCGTATATATGATCCATTCAGCATGACAGGCATGAGCTATAGTAATGTTCTTAATGAAATGGGATTTGCTGGTTATTCTCCCGCTACTCAATTCTTGATGACTCCAATCTTTGAAGACTTGCTGCGCATGCAAGCAATTGAATTCAATGACTTGGTACGTAAATCCGGATATGGATTTGAACTTGTAAATAATAAAGTTAAAATATTTCCAATTCCTACATATGATTTTAAGATGTATTTTGAATATCTGCTTGTTAAAGACAGAGATAGTCAGGGCATTTATAACTCCGGTTCATTTTACAATTCAAGTGGATCATATATTGGCTCAAATACTATTGGTGATTATAGTAATGTTCCGTATAATAATATTCCATACAGTGGCATCAACAGTGTTGGCAAGCAATGGATTCGTAAATACTTTTTAGCATTGTGCAAAGAACTGCTGGGAAGTGTTCGTCAAAAATATTCAACCATTCCAATACCTGGTGCAGAAGTTACATTGGATGGTGCCGAATTGAGACAAGAAGCATCTGCTGAAAAAACAGATTTGATTACACAGTTGAGAGAGAATTTGGAAGCAACAGGTCGCAAAGCTCAAATGGAATTGCGTGCAGAAGAGTCTCGACAAATTCAAGAAACACTTACGCGCGTTCCAATGGGAATTTATATTGGTTAAAAAATGAAACCTTTTTCTATATTAGATCAGATATTTTCTAAAAATGAACGAAGACATCTCAAGCATGTTGGTATAAAAAAAACATTAAAGCCAAGTTCAAATTTTACATCTCTTGAAATAAAATATTACGCTATGCTCAAAGAAATTGGAGTTTATTATGTTCCGCAATATCCAATGGGTGGTAGATTTTATGATGCTTATTTACCGGATGAAAATATTTTATTTGAATTTGATGGATCTTTTTGGCATCCAAAGAATGAAGCGGCGTGTAAATATCCATTTCAAAAAAGAAGTATTGTGGTTGATAAGTTGAAGAATGAAATGGCACTTAAAAAAGGAATCAAAATAATTCGCATCCGAGAAGATGAGCCTATTACAACAGAACAAATGAAGGGTCTTATATGGGATTAAGAGGTAGATATTTCTCACAGAGAGATTTAAACTTGATTGCACAGTTCAACGGTGAACTCATGGGCGATATTATTGAAAATCTAATTCAGATATTTAAAATTGCGCCAAATGAAACAAAAACAAATATATATGGTGAAACTGCCGCAGAAACTGGTAAATGGTATTTTCCGGCTATTCAAATATCAGCACTTATAGAAAGATCTGAAATGACTGCTGAGATGGACGACTTTGGACCAAGTCGTAATCAAGATCATATATTCAAAATGCGTGAAAAAATGCTGCGTCAATTGGAATTTTATCCAGAAATTGGCGACGTAGTATCTTGGAATGATAGATATTATGAAATTGATAATGTAATACAAGAACAACTACTTGGCGGTCAGGCTGAAAAGAGTCATAGCATTATTTGCAATACTCACTACACAAAATATACATCACTCAATATAATGGAGAGAAATAATTAATATTTATGGCATGGCGTGGACCAACAGTTAAACCGATACTAAATAGACCACCGAACAAAGTAAGTTCTGGTCCAGAAATGTCGGACAAGAAACAGGAAGTTTCATCAATTTCCGGACCACCTATATTTGGTCCAGAAGCAAATCGTGGCAGAGAACATAATATTCGAAGAGACACCGATGATAGAAAAGATTTTGCCATCAAACTCATAGATATTGATGCTGCCATACTTGGTCATATGGACAATGTTATAAGTCCAACGATAGTAGATTCTGGCAGACAGATAAAAGTTCCTATAAATTATGCTTCTCCGGAACGCTGGAAAGCTATTCGCAAAGATGGCTCACTTCGCGACAAAAACGGAAAAGTACAAACTCCTGCTATTGCATTTCGTCGCAGCACTGTGCAAAGAAACGACAATTTGATAACATTAAATCGCTATCTTCAATATCCAGTGATGAGAAAGTTCAGCGAAAAAAATAAATATGACAAATTTTCAGTAATGAACGGATTTGCGCCACGAAAAGAAATTTATAGTGTGGCAATGCCAGATCATGTGATAATAAATTACGAATTTATCATCTGGACAGAATTGGTTGAACAATGCAACTCAGTCATAGAAGCAATAAATTTTGCTACTGAAGATTACTGGGGAGATAAAAATAGATTTAAATTCAGAACAAGCATCAGCGATTATAATTTTGAAACAACAAATGATGCTGGTCAAGACAGAATTGTCAAAGCTACTTTTGGTTTAATATGCAATGCATATCTACTTCCGGAAAAATTTGAGAATTATAAAACTACTACGCAAAAAGCATTTACACCAAGAAAAGTTGTATTTGATGTTCATGAAAAGATTATGAATGGAACAGCCGAAAGAGCCGTCGGTGCATCTGTTTCTATCAAAGATGGTAATACAATTCCGGCTGTGATATCACCAACCATAACCTACAACATTATAAATCAAAACAGTACATTGGAAGTGTTGAATATTGTTGGTGGCGGCGATAATGGTGGAGCTACTGGATCATTCACCGCAAACTCTGTAACAATTTCTGGTTCTGCTGATATAGATTCTCAATTGATTGGTGATGGAAATGCAGCAAGATGGTTAGTTTCTATTTCTAATGGATCTGACATCAAAGTTAATGAAGTTATGTCAAGTTGGAACAATGTGTCTTCCAGTTTTTATGTAACAGAAGTAAGTCAAATTGGATATGTGCCAGTATCATTGTCTGTAAATAATGTGGGTGGTAGCATACACTTGTTGGCTACTCCTTTATCTGGAACATGGACACTTAAATATATAAAGATGGCTGTATGATACCAAACGCATTTATAGCTTCTAATGGATTGATTGTAAATGGAAATGCCGAAATTAATGGAGATTTGACCGTGAGCGGCTTTGCATATGCTTCATCAAGTTATGCTATTACAGCGTCATATGCACTAAATTTTTCAGGAACTAGCGGCATAAATGGTACTGATGGAACTTCCGGAACGAGCGGTCAAAATGGTACAAGTGGTACAAGTGGAAATTCTGGCACAGACGGCACGTCCGGATCAAGTGGAGAATCTGGTACCAGTGGAACAAACGGTTTGTCGGGAACAAGTGGTACGAGTGGAGAAAGTGGTACCAGTGGAACAACTGGCACAAGCGGAACGAGTGGAGCGACTGGTTCATCTGGTCAATCTGGTAGCGATGGTACCAGTGGTACGAGTGGTACGAGTGGGGTAAGCGGAGCGACTGGTTCTTCTGGCACGAGTGGTACTGATGGTACGAGCGGTTCTTCTGGTTCTACAGGAATAAGTGGCACAAGCGGAACGAGTGGATCTACTGGCTCATCTGGTCAATCTGGTAGCGATGGTACCAGTGGTACGAGTGGTACGAGTGGGGTAAGCGGAGCGACTGGTTCTTCTGGCACGAGTGGTACAAATGGTGCCAGTGGCACGAGCGGAATAAATGGTACATCCGGTTTTTCCGGAACAAGCGGAACGAGTGGAGAAACAGGTACAAGTGGTACAAGTGGCGCTACTGGTTCTTCTGGAACGAGTGGCACGGATGGCACCAGCGGTGCAACAGGTGCAAGTGGCACATCAGGTTCAAGTGGTACCAGCGGTGCAACAGGTGCAAGTGGCACATCAGGTTCAAGTGGCACCAGCGGTGCAACAGGTGCAAGTGGCACATCAGGTTCAAGTGGCACCAGCGGTGCAACAGGTGCAAGTGGCACATCAGGTTCAAGTGGCACCAGCGGTGCAACAGGCGCAAGTGGCACATCAGGTTCAAGTGGCACCAGCGGTGCAACAGGCGCAAGTGGCACATCAGGTTCAAGTGGCGCAAGTGGCACATCAGGTTCAAGTGGCGCAAGTGGCACATCAGGTTCAAGTGGCACAAGCGGCACATCAGGTTCAAGTGGCACAAGCGGTGCGGGAACCATTTCCGGTGGCATAGCAAATTATGTTGCAAGATTTACTGGCGCAACAACACTAACTACTGGTTCAATATTTGACAATGCAACAAATGTGGGAATTGGAAAAGCAACGCCAAACGCAAAACTTGATGTATATGGTGATACAATAATTACAGGTTCTTTATCAGTGACTGGTAACATTACTAATATAGGTAATGTCAGTGCAAACAGCATAACGGTTGCTGGGCAACCAACAACTTATGGTACAGTAAATCCTGCTTATATAATGGTTGGCTTGGTAACTGGAGTAACTGGTTTTGGTGTTGGCAGTACTGTTATATTTGATACCTTAATAGGAAATGTCAATAGTCAGGTAAGTTATAATAGTTCCAGCGGGGTGTTTACCCTCAGTGCAAATGTAACCTATGACATGAGTTTTACACCAAGTTTTATATCATTTACTAATACCACAGGTGGGTATGCGTGTTACGAGTGGGTTGATGCCACAACAAATACAACATTAGATTCAACTGGCACAGGTATAGGTACCGGTGTACCAAACACAGAGAATAGCGCGCAACAAGATAATCTTACTGCTAGAATCATATACAAGCCAAGTACCAATCAAACAGTTAAACTGCGTGTTACATCAGGAAACGGCACTGTAACCTTGCGTGGAAGTATTGGAACACAAGCAATTATTAGACCGCTCAATTTGTCAATAGCAGTTCAAGCCACTGCTACTGGAACATTAAACACAGATTATATTCAAGTTGAAAAAACAACAAACCAAACTCTTGTTGGTAATTCTACCGATATTACATTTAATGCGACCACTGCTACCAATGGTGGAATAACTCAAAGTGCTGGTGTATTCACATTAACAGCAGGAAAAACTTATTTGTTAGAAGCAAGCCTGTGCGTCAGTCAATTTACTTCCAATTCTGCTTATATTTGGTATAGTTGGGTAGACGCTACAACCAATGCTCAATTAGATCAAAGTAATGGAGGTGGTGGAGCTGTAGGTAGCTCTGGAGTAGCAATTCCTGTAACTTGGACAGGAATTGATAATTATACAAGCACTGCCAAAATCATTTACACCCCCGTTACAACTCAAACGGTAAAATTAAGAATTACAGATGCTACCGGAACTTGTTCAGTTTTAGCAATTGGAACAAAAGCAACAATCACACAGATTGCTAATACATTTAGTCTCAATGCACTTGATACAATGACATTAACAGGTGCGTTGACAGCAACTGGAAGTATAACATCGGTGGGCAATGTATCTGGTAATACTTTTTATTCTACTAACTCGGTTGGTGATGAAGGTGGGGAAATTGATCTTGCCAAATGTCCGAACTCTACTCTAACCGGAAGTAATGTTGTTATTGATCAATACGTTGATAGAATTAGATTTTTTGAAAGCGGTGGTAGCTCAAGAGGTGTATATATTGATTTAACTCAAGCCGCAGCAGGTGTAGGTACTTTATTAAACAATCGTGTAAGTGGATTAGTCAACGCTGGGGTTGATGTTACATTGGGAAATTTGAAAGTGAGAATGTCAACATCAGGAAATAGAAGTTTGCAAGTATCAACTGTTTCAGGAACATATTCAGTTTATGGTAGTAGTGTATATAGTACGGGAGGTCCAGGTGGTACATCAATAACAGATAATGCGCCATTAACAATTACAACCACGCCCACATATATTAATGCGGGATATAGTTTTGGTCTGGGAGGATATACTGATACTTGGTTGCTTATGTCCACGGCCAGTAACATTGCTTGGAGAATAACATTGATAGTAGGTAGTAGTTACAACAACAATATGATAAGCATTGAACGATTGTTGTAAAATCAAACATATTCAAAGACTGAAAACATTTTCAGTTAAATAACTTACGCCACATTATTTGTATAATTTCTTCGTAATATTATAAATAATTTCCAGAGCATATGTGTTTCTTGGAGATATTTATATAATATAAAACTTATGCCTACTTCACTTCCAACAAAAATGTCCATGTTTGAGAATGCAGTTTCACTCTCAACTTCGAGTTATATAATAGGATTGGATATGTATGGTGGGCAACTATCCAACGTAAAAGTTTCTGCATCAATTGCTGGATATGAACTTTCAAGAAAAAGATGGATACTTAATCCACCGGTAACATCATCAAACGATGTTCGCGGAGATGATGGTGCGGAATCGTATAATAGTGGTCAATATTGGGTAAAATCTGGCAGTGTTTGGTTAGAGCTTGTTGTGACTGGTTCGAACAGTAGCGGCACAATTTCAAGCAGTTATCAGCTGTCAGATGGTGGTGGAGAAGAATTTGGAGCGGGAAATAATGTAACTTTTGGTAGAGCAAATATTGGTGCCATAACTGGCTCAAAAATCAACATTGTAGCACAGGCAAATATCGGCACTAGTATATTAGATGAACATTTTGTTACTGGCAGCTTGAATGTTTCTGGTTCGTTGAGAACCACTGGAACAGCAACTATACGAGCAAAAACATATATAAAATTTGACTCTGCTGCTGACGGAATATATTTCATAAGTGGCAGCGGTTTTACTCAGGCTGCGTCCATAATCTTGGCAAATTCAAGAGTAAACTTCAGTTCCACTACGGGTACTACGCCAAATGGTTTCACGTTCAATACAGGTACTGTCAGCAATGCAGTTTTGGTAAGAGACAACGGTTCGTTGAATGTTTTTGGTAGCGGAAGTTTTGGTAAAACTACATCAAATGCGGTATTGGATGTTAATGGAGATACAATAGTAACAGGGTCATTGACTGTGACTACCGGAAGTATTGTAATAACCGGTTCTTCTGTATATCCTTTGGATATAACATCTACAACCGGTAACGCTAATTTTAGAGTCATAGACACCAATAACTCAACTGCGTTTGGATATTTTACAAATGGATTTGGTACTGGAAGAGTTGGCGTGGGTAATCTGAGTATGTTTGTCGGTGGTCAAGCTGGTATGGGAACAGTGATACAAGCTGGCAACATCATTTCCATGATAATCAATACATCTGGCAGCGTTGTCATTGGAAACGCAGCATCAAGTGCAAGATTGAATATAAGCGGAAGTGCTGTTATTACGGGTTCAATATACATAAATAACGGAACATTAATTGGAACTGCGTCATATGCATTAAATGCAAAATCAAATAATGTATATAATGTTAAAGATTATGGAGCCGTTGGAGATGGAACAACCAATGACACGACCGCAATACAAACTGCAATTAACGCAGTAAAAGTTGCTGGATTTGGAACAGTATATTTTCCAGATGGTACATTTGTAATAACCGGTTCATTGACCATTCCATCAAATCCACAATGTGATATTTCTTTGGAAGGTGAAGGTTCAAACATATCTATTATCAAACAAACATCAAATGCAAATGCAATTTACTTTGATATGAATGATGGTAGTGGTTGGGCGAATGATTATCAAGTAGCAATAAAGAGTCTTGCATTCAAAACTTCTGGACAAGCCAGCACAGCAATACATGTTACATATGGCACTTTACAATACTCACAGCACTCAAATATATCAGTTGATATAAATGATGTTCATATATATTCCGATGGTTCAAATTATTGGAACAATGGAATTGTTCTTGAGTCAGCATGGAATTTTAGAATTTCAAACACGATGGTGATTGGAAAAACGGGATCGTCTCCATATAATGGCACAGGGTTGGAAATACGCAGAATGTGCGTAAATGGATCAATTAATCAATCGCAGTTCAATTTTTGGAAAACTGGAATATTTGTAAATACTGTAGATTATACATCAGCTGGAATGAACACAGAAGGATTGTTCCTTGATCAAATATATATGGTGCCTGTTAATTATGGCGTGTATGTAAAAGGCAATAAAACATTCTACAATGCTCCATTTAATTCAAATGATTGGGCGGGCAGACCAATTGCTGGAAGAATGGTGTTGTTTTCGTTCAATGACAGTCACATCGATTCGCGAGATTCTGGCAATGCACTGTTGCTTGAAAACGTACAAAGCCATTATATATCAAATAATCTTATGATATCAGATGGTACTGGTTCCGTGGTTTATGGTTCAAATGCATATGAAGGAACATTTACCGGAAATACATTATTTAATGCAGGCAGTGCGCCGTCAATTTATATTGGTGGATACAGCGGATCTGCTAATATAGTAACAGGAAATGTATTTCGCGGAGGATCTACACATGTATTACTTGAATCAAGTTCAATATACAATAAAGTGTATGGAAATATTGCATATGATGCTCTCAATATTTCCGTGACCAATGCCGGTTCAAATAATTTGGTTGGAAGTGTAGGTAACTAATATTATTATGGGTTCACGAACAGACGATTTCAATAAAAAATTTTTATATACGGAAACTAATCCGGAAGGAATAATTGCGGGCAAAAAAGGAATATTCTTTTTTAGAAAAGGTAACGAATTTTTTGTAAATTATAGTGGAAATCTTGAATCCGGTGCTTGGGAAAAATTATCATATCGAACAGTCATTATACCCGTTCCACCAGCTTCTAAAGTCATACAATATAAGAAACCATATGAAATATGGTTAAAAACCACTGATGGATTTTATAGTGATGAAACTAATAAAATCATGCCAAAAACTGGCTGGAAGTTTTTTTCATACGATGATGCATTTGCAATGTTGGTGTTCAGAAAGATTACTTGGCACTTTCCAGTACCAACATCTTCATATTATTTGGGTGGAGTGGATGGAAATAGAAGCTACGATGATGACTTTTTTTATGCTAAAATAGGCGGAATATGGTATAGAACTCCAGTTACACTATGGAATTTTTTAGACACTCCTGCTCCCGTCGAAGATCCAAGTATATCAACAAGTCTTCCTTTTGTTGATCTTCCCCTCGCCGGTATTGGTTTGAATTCATATGACACTGACACGGAGTGTTCTCAAGTGGGCGACCAAACATACGACGTTGGATTTTTCTACATAAAAGTAAATAAAACGACGTGGAAAAGATCTAGACTAAGTTTATACAAAATATTACCGAAAATGGCTTTATTCTAATAATTATATAAAACCAAATGAGCATTAATCCAAAAGATATTTATTTTACACAGAGAAATGCAGCAAATACTGCATTTACCGAAGTGTATGTTAGTGGAAGTAATTTATTAATACAGACCAATGCTGATGGTATAATAACTGGTTCTAACGTATTACCAGCCAACATAAGCGCAGTCAGTGCTTCATATGCTCTCACGGCATCATATGTTTTGGGTGGGTCAATTTCTGGATCTATTGATTCGGCTTCATATGCGTTAAGTGCTTCATATTCTGCTTATGCACTAACTGCGTCGTATGTTTTGGGTGCATCAATTTCCGGTTCTGTTGATTCGGCATCATATGCAGTAAGTGCATCGTATGCATCGTATGCATCGTATGCATCAACTGCATCAAAAGCCGAGTCGTTGATTACTGGAATAAATATAAATGTTGGCCAAATAACCGCGTCTTCAATATTGGTTGATAAATTGACCGTAAATATTGTCACCAGCAGCATTGCATATATAACTGGCAGTACAATTTTTGGAAGTAGTCTTTCTGATACTCA
>Ga0114978_10004686_pt1 | contig 11019 bp, 10 predicted proteins | sample S_140212_EF_Meta_FD_87027 | JGI IMG/M metagenome (GOLD analysis project Ga0114978, IMG submission 87027) | Freshwater microbial communities from Lake Simoncouche, Canada to study carbon cycling - S_140212_EF_MetaG | ecosystem: Environmental > Aquatic > Freshwater > Lake | place: Lake...
AAACGAAAGTTTCCGGCGGTTGCAATCTTTTCAAATACTTTTGACACAGTTTTAATCTTTGGATGGTCTGGCGCAACACCGCTTCGAACTAAGCCCCACGGTGTTGGTAGGCGTTCAATCATGTCGATTGCAAATGTTTTATCGTCATTCTGTGCATTTTGTAGAGCTTGTGCTGCAAAATAACCAGCAGGTCCTGCGCCAACGATTGCGACTTTAAACGTTGGCACGCATGGGCTCCTTCACTTATTTATCTGCGGAGACGAGAGGATTTGAACCTCCGAAGGCTTTTACACCTTACCTCGTTAGCAGTGAGGCGCACTCGACCGGGCTATGCGACGTCTCCTTGTACATGGAAAGTTTACAGGTTACTCCGCCTTTGTGAGTACAGGCGTTCTAGGCCTACAGCGGAGAGATTTTGTGCATGAACTCAACGCGAGATGGTGATGAGGTCATGGCTATTGCATCTGCGTTAATGGCTATTACGTAATCGGTGGATGCGTGAAAATCAAATGCTTCTTGATCTTTCCAGGCTTCAAGAAAATAGAATGTGTTTGGATCTTCTTGATCAATATGAAGGTTATAGAACAAGCAGCCCTCTTCTTGATTACTGAGCACAACCATTTCTAATAATCGTTTGTGTAAATCATCCCGAAATTCAGGTTTTGCTTGAAAGCGGACACACATAGAAACAGCTTTGTCTTTTTGCATATCAACCACAATTCAAAATAACACTGCTGTATGGGACGTTATCGCCCGTATGAATGATTCCCAAGGTTTGTCCAACTTTTACCTTGAAGTCTTCATGAGCGATGATGTTTAGCGGTAGATGAGAAATGCTTTTGCGGTATTCGCCAACAATTTTCGCATCTACTTTGGCTTCAAACTCTGCAGCCATTGTGACTGATGAAACTTCAATGTGGGGAAGAATCGCACTTAATACATTTGGAATTGATGGCAAACCAAGTACAACTGCGAGGTCCACAGTCTCAACGTTTGGATACGTAGGAAAGGGACCATCGACAATTGCAATCGTATTAACGTGTCGGAATCGAGCGAGCAGTGACGCTAGCTGACCATTGATGATTCTGTTGGTACTCATTATGGAATTAATGAAACCTTAATTGACTTTGTTCCATCAGCAACCATGTCGAGTCCTTTTTGGAAATCAGCAAGTGGGAATTGATGTGTACAAATTTCATCAAGTGGCAAGCGACCTGATTCGATCATCTTGATTGCAGCTGGCCAGCAGTGAGGTCCAAGGTGTGCGCCGAGTACATCCAATTCCTTATCATCGCTGATGATTGACCAATCGACTGTGACATCTTCTTTAAATACGCTGTAGCAAACAAATGTTCCAAGTTTGCGAAGTATCTTCAAACCTTGAAGAACGGCTGCTGGATGACCAGTTCCTTCTAGGTAAATATCTGCGCCATAACCTTCGGTCATATCGCGAATAACATGTACAGGATCCTGCTTTCCGATATTAATCGTGTGTGTAGCGCCGCACTTCTTTGCTACTTCTAGTTTGCGATCGTCCAGATCTAGCGCAATCAACGTTCCTGGAAACTTTGCTGCAGCGCCTGCGATCATCCCAAGACCAATTGGTCCGCAACCTGCAACGACTACGACATCTGCAAACTTAATATTTGCGCGTTCAACTGCGTGAAGCGCACAAGAAAGTGGTTCTGCATATGCTGCGTGATGAGGCTTAACGCTCTTTGAAATTTTATGAACGAGCGCTTCTTTAGGAAAGACCATGTATGAAGCCATTCCGCCCGGGGTCGCGCGCTTAAAGCCGAACATTCCGTGTGGTGCACACATCCAATACTGCCCGCGAAGACAGTAACGACATTCACCGCAAGGAACGATTTGTTCTGCGACAACGCGATCACCTTTCTTTACTCCCCAGCGCTTTGCTGCAACATCATCTATCTCAACAATTTCACCAACAAATTCGTGTCCTGGTACAACTTCTGTTTCTGCCCATGCTGGACGACTTGCGTCTCCCCAGAACTTTGCAGCACCGTGGTAACACTTAAGATCACTTGCGCAGATACCAACAGCTTCGACCTTAACGAGCGCTTCACCAGGTCCAGCTTTAGGAATTGCAATATCTTCCAATTTGTAATCCATCGGTCCGTGACATACAACGGCTTTCATTTGATCAGACATTGCTGGGTACTACCTTTCTGCTGCAGAGACACGTGAATTTCACGTGTTCTATTTTGCTAGTTCTAGTGCGACGCTTTCAACCTCTTGGACGATCTTTTTTAGATTTTTCACATCATGTGCCGAGCGTCCAAGGAACAACCCATCAACGCTCTGTGCAATTTTTTCAAATAACCCTTGGTTTGCACTGCCACCATAGAGAATTTGAAGATTAGTTGTTCCAAGCTGTGATGCGGCATCCTTTATTTTTGCGCATACTCCGTTGATATAGGCCGCATCTGCTGGGGCTGTCACTCCGATAGCCCACACTGGCTCGTAAGCAATGATTATTCGTTGGTGCAGGTAATCACTTGATAGTGAGAGGGCTTGCTTGAGCTGTTCTATGCACACATCTGCGGCTTTTTCAGGAGAACTCTGAGTTAATTCACCGACACAAATAACAGGAATCAAATGTGCTAAAAGTGCCTGAAGAACTTTTCGCGCAACCGTTTCATCTGTTTCGTTAAAATCACGTCGGCGCTCTGCGTGACCAATTTCTGCGAACTCGCATCCGATTTCACTGAGCATCTGTGCACTTGTTTCGCCAGTAAATGCCCCGTTTTCAAATGCTGCATGGTTTTGCGAACCAACACGTATTCGTGTGCCAACGAAAGTTAACACTAGTTGAGCGATCATTGGTGTGGATGGAAGCACAAAAAATTCAATTGATGAGTCTTCGACTGGATTAAGTGGAGCTATTTGGCTTTTTACCGCTCTTGCCCACTCGTTTGTTTGAGCAGCAGAAAAATACATTTTTAAGCCGACTCCAACAATTTTTTGCGGGTGATGTGACATGTTAATTCTTATCTTCGTAACCGCAGATTAGTTTGACTTTATCTGCTGAGGCAGAGGATGCGTCAAATGTATAAGTCAGCCACTCTTTCATTAGTCTTCGCGCTAATTCCAGGCCGATGACGCGTTGGCCCATAGTTAAGATTTGGCAGTCATTAGAAAGAATTGAGCGCTCAACACTAAATGAATCATGTGCAACAGTTGCGCGTATTCCTTTTACTTTGTTTGCCGAAATTGCAACACCGATTCCTGTTCCGCAAATCAAAATTCCACGATCTGCATCGCCACGCATAATTGCTTCGCCTGCAAGAATTGCTACTTCTGGATACTCCTGTGATGCTGGTGCATCTGCGTTTACTCCCAGGTCAACTACAGAGGAGACGTTTGGATTTTTCTTTAGGTCGGCAAGAAGTGCATCTTTATATTGCAAACCTGCAGAATCAGAACCGATAACGACGCGCCATTGTGTGCTCACGATTAATTAGCCTTTACTGTTTGTGATCCGCAATAGGCATTGGAAATTACATCGCCAACTGCTTGGATAATTAGCGCCATAGAAATAGCTCCTGGATCTGGTGTTCCCACACTTCGTTCTGCAAGTGGGCGTGCTCGACCAATTTTTGGTGATAGGGCAGCGGTTGCATCAGCGCATTTTTGAGCGACTTCCGCTGCATACTTCCAGGCATCTGTCATTGTGTTTCCACTTCCGAGTTGTTCATCGAGTGCATCAAGAAATGGAAGCAAAGAATCGAGCATGGTTTTATCACCAATCTTTGCTTTACTTTTGTTTACAAGAGTTTCTGTCGCTAATTCGAGCGCACCATAAAGTTTTTCTGCATCCACTTTTTCTGTGTTGCCAAGTGCGTTCCCGATTGCAGAGAGAAATATCCCCCACAAAATTCCGCTGGTTCCACCAGCGCGATCGCCAAAGGCATTTCCGGCCGCGTCCAGGACATGTCCAACTCCGCCAGTATTTGCTTTGGCTTCTATAACTGCTGCGTGGATTCCGCGAACCATTCCGACGCCGTGATCACCATCACCAGCGACAGCATCTAGTTTCCCTAGGTGATCTTCATTTGCAACTAAAACTTGCTCCATTGCAACCAGTGCTTCACGGGCAACAATCGCTGCACGATGAGAGTGTTCACTAGCTAAAATTGGTTCCGCTGCAGTTTTTCCATTAATTGCTTCAAAGCGCTTGTGTGGAGCCTTACTAGGAGCAACGTTTCCACGTCTAAATGAAGCGGTGTCGGCTGGTGATGACCACAACTCTTCGAGAGTCGAATCGAGCCACATAATTGAAAGAGAACATCCAGCCATATCTAAACTTGTAACAAGTTCTCCAATTTCTGGAAGTACTACTGTAATTCCTGCCGCTTCTAGCAATACAGAAACGTGACTATAAAGAAGGAATAGTTCTTCATACTTTGTGGCACCAAGTCCGTTAAGAATTACAGCAGCTCGCTTGGAGTTATCTAAAGGACGTTCAGCGAGAATCGCTTCAACTAAATTTTTTGCTAACTCTTTCGCTGGCATCCAATCTGTTGATTTAATTCCTGGCTCACCGTGAATTCCAAGACCAAACTCCATACGTCCGGGTTCTACATGAAAAAGTGGCTCTTTCTGACCTGGGAATGTGCAGCCTTCAAAGGCTACGCCAAATGAATAAGTGCGATCATTTGCTAATTGCATGATGCGAGCAACTTCATCTAGTGGTTTTCCGGCATCTGCTGCTGCGCCACCGCATTTGTATACTGCAAATGTTCCGGCAATCCCACGGCGCAGATCCTTTTCATCTGGTTTTGCAGAAGCAATGTCGTCTGTTACATAAACAATTTTTGTTTTAATTCCTTCTGCAATGAGGCGTTCTTGTGCTGCTGCAAAGTTAAGGCGGTCTCCTGCGTAATTTCCAAATGAGAGCAAAATGCCTGCTCCACCATTTGCGGCTTTACTAATTCTATAAATTTGTTCTGTCGATGGTGATGTAAATACATCTCCCATTACGCAGCCATCAGCAAATCCGCGCCCAACAATGCCGGCATACGACGGATAGTGACCGGATCCTCCGCCTACGATGAGACTAACTTTTCCCTCGATTGGACCAGTGCTGCGAAGAAAACCTGCGGCATTTGGAACGCGCTCAACATAGCGTGCATATGCGGCTGCGAATCCATCAATCACTTGATTCTTAAAGTTTGCCGGATCATCGAAAACGTACGTCATGTGTCTCCAGAAAATTATTAATGAGAATTTACTTACACGCCATTGTGGTTAAAAAGTGTAGTGATGGAGAGTGGGAACGAGCCCCCAAAGAACTCGTTCCCACTCTCACATCAATGAGAATTGTGCTTAGCGATTAGCTAAGTACGAATCCCTTAAGACCGCCCGCATTTTCCTTAGTGATAAGGATGCAATCGATCGCTTGCTTTTCTGATGCTGGCATAGTGCCATTCTTAATGAATGCATCAGCTTGTGTTACAGCTGCCTTAGTTCCATCAACGATTGGTTGTAGAACTGTTGCAACCATTTCGCCTGCGATAACTGCTGCTACTGCATCGTCGTTACCGTCGAATCCAAGAACCTTTACCTTGTCGAGCTTGCCTGCAGCGCGAAGAGCTTCGATTGCACCGAGAGCCATTTCGTCGTTACCAGCAATTACGCCCTTAAGGTTTGGGTGTGCCTGAAGCATGAGCTCCATCTTTGCCTTACCTTGTGCGCGATCCCAGTTAGCTGTTTCTTTCTGAAGCAACTTGAAGCCAGGAATCTGATCAATTACAGCGTGGTATGCATCGGCGCGAACCTTTGCGTTGTTATCAGTTGGGTTACCGAACAATTCAACATACTTGCCCTTGCCGCCCATTGCTTCTACCCAAGTTTGTGCACCAAGAGTTGCACCTTGTGCGTTGTTAGAAACGATTTGTGCCTTTGCAACGCCTTGTGCAGAAATTTCAGCGTTAACTAGGAATACAGGAATTCCTGCATCTGTTGCCTTCTGAACTGCTCCAACGCTCTCGTCTGCGCCAGCTGGATCAAGAATGATCGCCTTAACGCCTGCAGAGATTGCTGCATCGATGAATTGTGTTTGCTTGGCTGGGTCATTGCCGTGAGCATTAACAGTTGTCTCGTAACCGAGTTCTGCTGCTGTTGCTACTGCAGTGTCAACTTCTGCTTTCCAGTATGGGTTAGCTGGATCTACTGTGATGATTGCGATTGTTCCGCCACCTGCTGCAGCATCATCAGATGAGCTACAACCAGCAAGACCAGTTAGTCCGAGTGCGATTACAGCCGCAGCTGCAATCACTTTGTATTTACGGAGCATTACTTACCTCTTTCCTAGGGTTTTGGTATTTCCGTGGGTCGTACGGTGGTTCATGAAGCGCTTTTCAATTTCTGTCGGCGCTCCAATATTCTTTGTATTTCTTCTACTGCTACCGCAACAATAATTACGGCGCCCTTAATGGTTTCCTGCCAGAAGACAGAAACTCCGATAAGAACTAATCCGTCGACTAAGAATCCAATTACGAAAGCACCGATAAGTGTTCCGCGAACTGTTCCTCGACCTCCGGAAAGTGCTGTTCCGCCGATTACTACTGCGGCGATTGCATTGAGTTCTGAAAATTCACCCATATTTGGAATTGCTGCGTGCAAATCTGCAGTGAAGAGAACTCCTACCGCTGCTGCGCAGAATCCGGAAAGAACATAAATTCGGATGTTCACTTTTGTTACTGGAACGCCTGTGAGCGCTGCTGCACGTTGGTTTCCACCAGATGCATAGAGCCATCGGCCAAAAGCTGTTCTATTTAAGATGACAGAAAACGCAATCGCAAAGGCGATCATGACCCAGATTGGTAGTGGAATTCCGAGCGGCTTTGCTGCAAAAGTAGTTAGGAAGCCTGTGTTACCTAGTGATGCTTCACCAGCTAACTTTGTAAATGTTTCACCATTTGTAATTAACTTTGCAAAACCGCGGGCCACATAAAGCATTCCAAGGGTTGCGATGAACGGCGCAATATTTAATTTAGCGACCAACAAGCCATTCAGCCAACCAAAAAATATACCGACAATCAATGAGATAACTAGCACCGCCCAAATATTTGGATAAGCGACATGACCCGTAAATGGAACTGGAGCGCCTTGCATTAAATAACCGGCCACCACTCCTGAAAGTCCAACGATTGAACCAACGGAAAGATCGATTCCACCATTTAAAATCACAAGCAACATACCTATGGCCAAAATTGCATTCATTGCGACGTGACGAGTCATCAATACTAAATTGCTGTACTGTAAAAACTTGTCTGAAAGAACACTAAAGAAGATAACGATGATTGCTAGTGCAACAAGAGCTCGGATCTCGACAATAACCGCTCTCCGATCAAACTTTGCTGCTGTTCCTTTGGACTCGCCTCTTTTGAGTGGGTTTATATTCATACTCGCGCTCCTTCTTTTGTTGCTTCAGCGGCTGACATAATTTCTTCACGCGTTACATCTGTTGGTTTATAAATTCCGACTACATGCCCACGCGACATGACAACAATTCGATCTGACCAATTTAAGGCTTCAGAAATTTCAGATGTTACGAACAGAACTGCTAAACCTTGTTCGGCTCGTTCACGTAATAGATCAAAGATTTCGCCCTTCGCACCAACATCAATTCCACGAGTTGGCTCGTCTAAAAGTAAAATCTTTGGGTTTGTAAGAAGCATCCTTCCAAGTACTACCTTTTGCTGGTTTCCACCGCTTAGCGATTCGATAGGCATATTACGGCCAGATGTTTTAACCCGGACATTTTTAATAGCTTCTTCAATTTTAATTCTTTCTGTACCTCGATTTACAAAGCCTCGTTTGATGTGTGACATGTAACTTGCTAATGAAAGATTTGAGCCGACACTCATTTGTTGGATTAATCCGTCTCGCTGACGATCTTCTGGCACTAAGCCCATTCCAGCTTTAATTCGTTCCTGTACGGAGAGTTTTGTTACATCTTTTCCTTCTAGAAGTAATTCACCATGAGCAAAATCATCGCGACCGGCTAAAGCTTCCATCAACTCTGTACGCCCCGCACCCATAAGCCCGTAAATTGAAACAATTTCGCCAGCTTTGACTGTGAGTGAAAAATCTTCAACTGCGTATAACTTTGACGTTGCAATGCCTCGTTCAAGAATCTTCGCATTTTTAATTTCTAAAACGTCATGGCCTTTGGCGCGACCAGAACTTTTGTGGGCCTGCTCTTTGAATGTGCGGCCGAGCATATTAGATACAACCCATTCCATATCAATGTCAGCAACATCAGCATTTGCCACTATTTGACCATCGCGAAGAACAACTGCGTGATCGCTGATTTCTAATGCTTCTTCTAGGTGATGGGAAATGTAAATAATCGCGACACCTTTAGCTTTTAGATCGCGGATCACTTTAAATAAGACCGCAACTTCTGTGGATGACAGAGCAGATGTTGGTTCATCCATAATTAAAATTTTTGAATTGATGGTGAGAGCTCGGGCAATTTCAACAATTTGTTGTAGACCTAGGCGTAGGTTTTCTACTTTAGTTTTTGGATCAATAATTTCTTCAAGTTGCTTTAAAACCTGGCGGGTAACTTCTTCTTCGTGTGCGTAATTCATAAAGCCGCGCTTTAAGTTTTCGCGACCCATAAAAATATTGTCGCGGACACTCAGGTTGGGACAGAGGCTCAGTTCTTGGTGAATGATGGTGATGCCATATGTCTGGGCTTGCGCAGGTGAATTGATGCTGACTTTTTCACCAAATACGTAAATCTCTCCAGAAGTGGGTTGTTCTATACCCGCGAGAATTTTCATCATTGTTGATTTGCCTGCGCCATTTTCTCCAAATAGAACAGTAACTTTTCCTGATTCTGCTTGGAAATTTGCACTCTTGAGCGCCTGTGTTGCACCGTAATTCTTGCTTACGCCACGCGCTTCAATTGCAATAATTCCTTTTTTTGCCATATTTATTTCACAACAATCGAAGTGGGTTGGATATTGTAAACATTCTTAAGAGGTCCATTATTCCAGGCGCCGTAAATTTCCAAAGTTTTGCCAACAAGATTTTGCACATCTAATTTATCGATAATCGATGTTCGAACTAAATCCTTTAATGCGCTTGCGGCATCTTGATACTGAGTTTGATCATAAAAATCGCCGAACGTAATCTTGCCTGTGACATCTCGAAGTGGATTTCCAGATAGGGCTAGTCCAATTGGAATATTAAATGTGTCTTGCGCTGGAGCGCCCGGTACATCTAGAACAATGAAATTTTCATCCACCGATTTAACTTTTGCTGTTGTTTTTACTGCAAATACGAATGATTTGTTTCCCAGATCGCGTCCTAATTCTGCACCGGCTGCCACAATATCCTTATCTGCAGCTGCGGCAACAATTGCTATGTCTGTTGCTTTAGCCTGAATATCTGCTGCAATGAGCGGTAAATTCTTTGAGGCAAAATCTGTAAGGCTAAACTCTTTTGGAGCATCGGCTTTGACTTCGGCGTCAGTAAGAAAGGTTGTATTAACAAAGACAAAGAGCAGAACAAGAATTGCTGTTCCACCGCCCAAAACGAATCGACGTTTGCGAGCGCTGAATCCTTTTAAGAACTTCATTTATTACATTCCTTTTACTGTTTTTTAGGTCTTCTTTGCTGCAAGTATCCGCTTAGTCAAGTGCCAGACGTATAACGTTTCCATAACAAATCGGTAACCCAGAAATTGAATCTCAAAATGTAAGACGCTCGCATTCCAAGAGGGCCCGCCTTAGACTGCGTGAATGGATCAAATAGCCCCTGAGGCAGGTCATTTAAAGCCGGAAAAACCGGCGCGCGATAACACTCCTTCTCCTGCTTATGCCAAATTTATGTCTGAGGGTTGGGTGCCATCTGATTTAGATGATGTGGTTGCTGGCCCTGCTGTTACATCTGCATTCTTACGTCGTGCAACTTTATCTGCGCAATATCCAGGTGTTCGTTTAGTTTTGCCAGCTGGCGGATTTAAAGTTCGCAGCAACGATACTGATTACAGATTTAGACCGCATTCTGCATTCGCTTATTACTCTGGTGTGCAAGGTGTTGAAGCAAGCGCCGATGCTGTACTTGTTTTAGAACCAACAGATACTGGCCACGAAACTTATTTGTATATTCATCCGCGTTCTACTCGCGATACTCACGCTTTTTATACTGACCGCCGCTTTGGTGAATTATGGGTCGGCCGACGTTTCACATTAAGTGAAGCCCATGACCGCTACCAAATCGAAACTCGCAGAGTCGATGATCTTGAAGCACTCTTAAAAGATGGTGCTGCTGCCCTAACAATTCGTGGCGAAGATCCAATGATTGATAAAAACGTTGCGGTGCATCCACAAGAAAAAGATTTTGTTACATATACATCGGTTGCTCGATTGATAAAAGATGAGTATGAAATTACAGAGTTGCAACGTGCGTGCGATGAAACAGCAAAAGGTTTTGCTGACGTTGTTCGTTCATTGCCAGCAGCGGTTAGTACTCCGCGCGGAGAACGTGTTGTAGAAGCAGCATTCTTTGGTCGCGCACGTATTGCCGGAAATGATTTGGGTTACGAAACCATCGCTGCATCTGGTTCTCATGCATGTGTGTTGCACTGGATTCAAAATGATGGCGAGGTTCGTCCTGGTGAATTAATTCTTGTTGATGCAGGAATTGAAATGGATTCGTATTACACAGCAGACATCACTCGCACATTGCCGATCTCTGGAAAGTTTTCTCCCGCGCAGCGCGCTTTGTATATGTTGGTTTATGAAGCACAGCTTGCAGGATTTGCAGCAGTAAAACCTGGTGCAACTTTTAGATCTATAAATGCTGCTTGCCAAGCAGTTCTTGCAAAAGGGCTGTCAGATATGGGCGTTTTACCTATGTCTCCAGAGGAATCCTTGTTGCCAGAAAATGGTTTGCATCGTCGTTGGACTCTGCACGGCGTAAGCCACATGCTCGGTATGGATGTTCATGATTGCGATAAAGCGCGCGATGAAGATT
>Ga0114978_10004690_pt1 | contig 11016 bp, 9 predicted proteins | sample S_140212_EF_Meta_FD_87027 | JGI IMG/M metagenome (GOLD analysis project Ga0114978, IMG submission 87027) | Freshwater microbial communities from Lake Simoncouche, Canada to study carbon cycling - S_140212_EF_MetaG | ecosystem: Environmental > Aquatic > Freshwater > Lake | place: Lake...
CGTTGAGCTTCTTATCTGAATTGCGGATGAAAAGTGTGTGGATAACAGCGTGTATGTTCCACCTGTTCCAGATAAACCAAGAGTGTTTCTTAGGAATGTTCCGCTTAATGAGGTAACACCAGCGATGTTGATATAGTCGCCGTCCTGTATGTTAAACGTAGAATTTGTCAAGCTGATAGTGAATACGATATTCTGTGTGTTCACTGTACCATTAGCATAGTCGGTATATTGATTCTTGGTAGAACCACCAGATGCCCATGCGTTTGTGAACGACGATGCTTCTGCACCTAGCTTTTGAATTGTGAACACACCACCAGGAAACTGGTTGTTAGCAGTCAACACCACAGACAATGAATCGCCAGCAGTGATATTAGTCACTGTGCTGGTTATAAACGTGTTTCCAAGCGTGTTTACTTTACCAATGACCTCATTGAGTTTGGTTCTTACTTCTTTGAATTTTATGGAAGTGTTAGCAGTTGTGATGGTCATTATCCACCCAACGCTACTATACGAGCCTCTAGTGAAGATATCTGTGCCAGCGCATTATTCAACGCAGATGTTAAAATACCAACTGTGTTTGATGTAACAACACTACCTGTAACATTAACAACAATTAAATCATCTTCAGTCAATTCACCAAGTTTTGTTGTTGATACTGTCGCTATATTATTCGCACCACCGCCTCCGCCAGAAACAGTTCCAGCTTGCCACTTACGAGTCGTTGAGTTATAAACGAGTGCTTGACCTTCGGTAGCTGTTTTCAAGCTCGCGTAGTCAACGTCGTCCAACTTATGTAGATTGACTTCACCAGATCCAGGCGAACGTGAAATTGCGCTACTAAATGCTATTCTAGAAATGCGTTTTTCAGCATTATCTATGAACATAGTAACACGTTTTTCTAATGGAGTGATATCGGGCATAGGTCCGATAGGACCCGTTTCACCTTTTATACCCTGGGGCCCGTCTTGTCCAGGTAAGCCTTGAGGCCCCCTCTCACCGGCGGGGCCGGACTTTCCATCAAGACCTCTTGATCCATCGGAACCTCGTTCACCTCGTTCACCAGCAACACCTGGGATCCCACGCTCTCCGCGCTCTCCGCGCTCTCCGCGTTCACCAGCAACACCTGGCTCTCCTCGTTCGCCTCGTTCTCCACGTTGTCCTCGCTCTCCAGGAATACCTGCGATTCCTTGTTCGCCGTCGTTACCCTTTTCGCCTTTTTCGCCATGTTCTCCCTTTTCTCCACGTTCGCCTTGAATCCCTTGGATTCCTTGAATTCCTTGTAGACCAGTTAAACCTCTTGATCCTTGCTCACCTTTTTCGCCACGATCACCAGTATCACCTTTAAGACCCTGGATTCCCTGAACCCCTTGAATTCCTTGAGGTCCTGGAGTTAAAACAAATTCATTTAGAATTTTTTGTTCAAGAGATCTGCGAACTTCATTAGCTTCTGATTTGGCAAACTTTTGCGCAACTGATAATATCTTAGCTTTATCTAATTCTGATATGAAAGAATGTTCGTTGAAATGGCGTCGCAGTTCATCTGTTTCCGCCTTAGCAAACTTAGAAGCTATGGAAAGAATCTGAGCCTTTTCTAGTTCTTTCATTTCTATAACACATCCTTGAACTCTTCCACGTCTTCGAGGTCTTCCTTTGAAACCTTTTCAATTGCACGAGTCATACTTTCGATTAGTTTCTTATCTTCTTCGGTAAGAGGCTTAGGAGTAAATTCGTATTCGTGATATTCTTCTTTCTTTATAGTGGCTTTTTTCTTAGCATCACCAGATAATTTGATTTCTACTTTCTGTGGTTTTGCAGCAGCAGGTTTAGTAGCTTCGGGTTTCTTCAACGCAGCTGTTTTAGCATCTATCTCTTTAGCTTTATACTCCATGTCTTTCATGGCCATTTGCTGTTGAGTCTTTTGCATTTCCTGATCATGTTGCTGCTGCTGCGCGTCCATTTCATCCTGAGCAGTATCTGGTTCTGCTGCAATCTGCGCATCAATTTCTTTGATTTCATCATCGGTCTGACGAAGAACGTTTTTGCGAATCCATTCTGTAGAATAATATTTGCCAGCATATGCATCAACAACACCAAGAACACCAAGACGATTATTCAGAACATCTTGTTCTTTGATTTCAGCATAATAGTTATCGCGTTGGAAATCGTAGCCGATACCATTCTTAATATCTTTCCACTCTTCACGGGTCATTACACCCTTAAGAAGCAACTGGATTTCTAGTAGTTGATCAAACAGATGTCCGAAACGATCACGTAGGCGCTCGATAAACTTAGCGAACTTGATTTCGTCACGGGAAATTTCACTACCACGACCAAGTGAGAACTGACCGTCTGATTCTAAACGTGAGATAGGAACAGATAGTGACTTGTAGAGTTTCTTACGGAAATACTCAACGTCTTCCATCTGTCCGAGGTTCTCACCTCCAGGCAATGTAGTGATTTCAGTTCCGCGCCCACCTTCACGACGAGGAAGCCAATAGTCTTCCAACATAGTCATGAACTTACGAGCATCTTTGACTGCGCCAGTATCAGCGTCATAAACAAGACGATTCTTATGACGAACCATCATATCACGCACATACTGTTCAGCTTTTGCTTTTGGTAAGTTACCAACGTCGATATAGAAAATACGGCGCTCAGGTGCGCGAGCGAGACGATAGATAACTACCGCGTCTTCAAGCATACGCAACTGATTAAGGGGTTTAATCGCTTTATGAAGATGCGAAAGCACCATGCGATTACGAGCGTCTAAGTTGCCACTATGAACGTAGCAAATAGCGTCCTTAGAAATCTTGACACCTTGTGTCATTGTTCCTTGCGTCATTCCAGCAAGGTTGTATAGATAGTATTCTTCGTAAGCAGGAACGATAAGCTTAGAGTTTGTGCCTACAATAGGAGTACGTCTTAGAGGCTGACGAACCTTACGAATACGACGTGGGTCGATATAACGCAGTTCTTGAATACCCATACGAGGCTTTTCATTATCAATCATAATATGATAGAACAAACGTCCATCAACATACCAACGACGGAAAATGTCGTATGCCATGTTGTTGAAATCTAGCAGATCAATGATATTTTTGAATTCTTCTTCGATGCGTTTCTTTACGCTATCGGGTTGTTCTAGTTTATCAAGATTGATTGTTACTGGTTCGTCACGCTCGTCAGTGATGATAGCTTCGTTAATGACGTCGTCGATCGCAGATTCGCATTCTGGGTACATCGCCATTTCGCGATATCTAGTTACCAGTTCAGCTTCGTTCTTAGCTGTTCCTTCTAAATCGACATAAGTGCCGTAAGCGCCACCAGGCGCAACTTCCATTGCGCCATCTAAGTTTGGTGGAGGAGCAAAGGAAGGAATCGCAACTGCTTGCTTTTCTGCTTCTTCCTCTGCTTTCCCTATACGGAAGCCGAATAATTCAATCGCCATTTATTTTCCTTCAAGAACTGTATAATATATTTATAGGCGATCTATTAGTCTGTGATCACCTTATTGTTGATATCGTTATCAACAGTCCAGTAATCGTAAGCAAATTCTACAGTGAATTCTTCGATAGCGTCAGTTGTTTCCCAGTTAAGATCAATAGATGAAATATTGATTGGGAAAATGTTTACGAAAGTGTATTCGCGAGTTGGAATAGCACTATCACCTACAGTTCCACCACCATCAAGAACGCTAGTTTTAGCGTAATGACGAACTGTAGCAACTGTGCGATACGAACCAAGACCGATTTCTGAATTTACGCTTGGGTTGCGAAGATTGTTTTCATGAGAATTGATATATGAGCTCCACTTTTCGAACGCATTGCGAACGATAAAGTCTTCGTCGTTGAGTACTGTTACTGACCAGTTTTCGAAAGTGCGATTACCGGAAAGCTTGATCTTACGACCAAAGTATGGAACTTCGACTTGTCCTACGGTGCTTGTGGGCACCGTAGAAGCTTTACACACGAAACGGAACTGAGATTCAGCAGCCGCTTCCGCTATTCCTCCTGGTAGAGTCATGAATACTTCGAAAAGCGAAGCTCTTGCGCCACCGTAAGGTAGTCCCTGTGAGGCGAAAGTTGACACATTAAAGGGCATTTCTTTTTGTCTCCCTATTGTTTAAAGTATTTATTCCGCCGATTAGAACTTGCCTATAACTTCAGAGAAATCAACTCCTGTGCGAACCGCAACGAAGTTAAGCTGAATGAAGTTAATAGAACGAGCAGGCTTAATGTAGATATCACCTACAAACTCATTGCGGTCAATGACTTCTGGTGTGTTGTTTGAATCGTCACAAACAACCTTGAAATCTGTGATACCACGACGACCCTGAACATCACGTAGGAATGGTTCTACCATTGATCTAAACTGAGCACGAGTAAACGCATCGTTGAATTCGAACAATGTGTACTTAGCAGCAGTTGAAATTGCCTTTTCAAGCACAATGAATAGACGACGAACGTTGATACGGTCAAAAGCAGATGGCTTAGCAAGCAATGTCTTATCGCCGTATAAGATAGTTCCTTCGCCTGGGAATGTTACAACTGGGTTGATTCCCTTCTTATAAAGAGCATCGCGGTCTGCTTTACCTGGGCTATAAGCAAGACGAATTACGTTCTTGATTTGACCACGATTGAAACCAGCTGGAGACCACCAAGGATCGCGCTCTAGATCAGTGCGTACCATTGTACCGCCGATATCACCGTTAAGAGGAACGTAACGATATAGGTCATTATATCTGTCGTACTGATATTTCCAACCAGAGTCCATGGTAGCATAAGAAGTTGATGGTAGAGAATCGCGATAAGCTACGATATCATCTACTTCTGAACCAGCATAACCACTGTTGTTAACGACGTCAGCCTGACGTGGAGAAATAACAGCAATACAATCCTTACGATATTCGCAGATGTTATTGATGATATGGATAGCACGAGTTGCAGTTGAAGACGCTCCAAGAACAATGGATATGTCTACTTGTTCTGCATTCTTAAACATATTATATCCAACGATATAATCTGCTTCGCGAGGAACCCATCCATCTTTACCTTGAGTAAAAGAAGTATTCGTAGCAACTTGTGTACCTAAACCAAAATTTCTACCTGTTGTATAAGCATATCCTACATTTGTCCAACCAGATGGGTGAGCCATCCAGTAGATATACTTAGAATTCTGATGAATATAATTTTTGTAGTAAACATTATTTCCTACTTCATCAGTAGCAGCTGCGGCTTTGGAAAGATTAGGAAATACTTCAAGAATTGTATTAGCAACACCAGAGAAACGACCATCTTCGTCGACAACTACGACATGAACTTCATCGTTGGAACCTCCGTTACGAGAAACAGAAGTTGATGTTCCTGGAGCATTTGGTACGTTAGAATAGAATTCCCAACGACGAGAAGCACCACTAATAGTTACTGTGTTACCAGAATACTTAGTCTGAAGAACAATAGCTGTAGAGTTGACAGAAGCAACCTTATTCTGCTGCTTATCTGGTCCGCATAAAATAATGTCACCAGCGATAACCTTAGCTGATTGATTCGAAGCTGTTGTTACAGTTATAGAATTATTCGTGAATGTGAAATTACCAGTTAGTGTGCTTTCGTAAGCGTTTGCGGTTGGGCAAACAGCAACACGAAGTGAGTTGCCTAAATCGCCAGCATAACGAGCAACAAACGAACCTACGCCGGTCAATCCGCTATTCGCATATAGATTATCGTATTGTTCGTCGTTCTTAACGATAAGAACTTTCGTATTTGCTGAATTTGTCGTAGCATTACGAGCACAAACAGAATCTGTATTGGTCGTATTAGCACGAACCGCACGAACAACATACAGCGAATTACCATAAGATAGGAAATTCGCAGCAGTGAACCAATCAGGCGCAGTATTTGTATTAGGGAAACCGAAATTGTTAAGCAACGTTGTTTCGTTATCTACTAACACACGCTGATTAACAGGACCCCATTTAGTGTGGGCCACAACAGCTCCAGTAGATGAAGATACGGCCGGAATGATTGTTGTGAGATCAATCTCACTAACATTTACGCCGGGAGAAACTTGAAAAGCCATTGGACTCATCTCCTTTTTATAAAACGAAGTAATTCTTCGCACATTAAGTTCTGCTCGTTTTATTTATAAAAACGGCACTTTTATCATAAATTCATGCCATCAAGACCATCATTAAAAGAGTCTTCCATAGAATGCTGAGAACCGCCATCGTCGATGAATCCAGCAGGCAACAAATCATCATGTACGTCTTTCATCGTTTCGTTAGCCAAATTACGACGAATATCGTTATTTGTTAGATCTTTAAAATATGGTTGGGTGATAAGCCAACCGAAAAGAACCAAAGTCATAGCTAAGTCGTCATGACAACCTTCTTCGGCTTTGTAAGTATCTTTATCTTCAACGAAAGTCGTAAGTTCTTCAATAGTTTCAAAATCATTGATAAGCAACTTATCACTTTCAATGATTGTTTTTAAGTTTGAACAACCAATTTTCTTAACAGATTTAGTTGTACGAATACCGAATGCAGAACGAGTACTGAATCCACCACCCACTTTTATATTCTTATTCTTGGTGAATGTAGCAATTACGTTCTCATATTCTAGGTCCATGAATAAAGAGTTAACCACCTGTTGACCGATATTGTTCGTTTCGCCCAACACATATGCGTTGTTGTAAAATTTACAGAAACGATAGATAACATCAGGAAACATTAGTGGCGTAACTTCGCGACTTCTGTATTTAGCGACTTGTCGATATGGGAACTCAGTCACATCAATAATGGAAAGTGCTGAGTAGTCGTTACCCACACCTTCGGAAACGTCAAACACTCCAATATACGCTCTACGAGCATCAGGCATTTTATAAATGTCAAGACCCCATTTATCTTTTTGAGGCTTATTCCAAGTCAGCTCGCGTAGTTTCATTGGGTGAATAAGTGTGCTTGATGAACCAATAAACTCACACTCGAATTCCTGACGGAACTGCTCTTCGCTGGTGTTGGCAATAGTTTGCTGTCTCCAAGCTTCATCGCGACCAGGTACGTCATTCCACATAATTTCGATAGGAATATACTCGCTACGACCCTCACTAGCATCTGTCCACATCTTGAAGAAATGGTTCATACCGAGAGGAGTCGATACGATAATAATCTTGGTTGTTTTACCAGATGAAATCGTAGGATATGTAGAAGCGAAAAACGCATCGGCTAGGTTTCGCTGAACGTGGGCAAACTCGTCGAGAAAAATTAGGTTGAACGAACCACCGCGGATGGCGCTTGATGAGGTAGCAGCAGCAAGAACTTTTGAACCATTCTCAAGCTCGATGTTACCTTTGTTCCAAGTAACAACGCCTTGTTGTAGCCACTTAGGTAGATATTCGTACGCGAGCTGTAGTTTGGCTAATAGGTCTCGCGCGAGCGCTCCCTTGTTCGCGAGGATAGCAACGTTCTGTTGATCAGTGAAAAGAACTAACCAAAGAATATACGCAACCGATGTCGTAGACTTACCGACCTGACGAGGAAGCTTACAGATAGAAAAGCGATTGTTAGCGAATGTGTGGAGCATCTTCGCTTGGAAGTCCCACATATTAAATGGCATAAGACCAAGATCCACGTTAACGATCTTGACGTAATTGCGAGCAAAATACTCTACGTCTTTAGCACACTTAATATATTCGTCAGCTTCCTGCTTAGTGTACTGATGTATGACACCAACAGCTTTGAGGTTGGGATTACCTAGATACGTTTTGACAGCCATTACTTACGTCCATTAATCAAAGCCTGTAGCTCAGCTGAGGTTCCCACAAAAATAGCATTTTCGGCTTGGATATTCTGAGCAGGCGCTCTAGGATCGTCAGATTTCTTGAGTTCTTTGAGTTTCTTTTGGATATCCAATAGGTCTTTATTGGCGTCTACCATTGTTTTGATAAGTTGCCCGACGACTTCGAATGCGCGTGGATGTTCTGATGTTTTCGCAACCATGAGCGCCTCTTCGAGTGCATCGTTGCCTTTGTGTATAATCTGATGCAGATTATTTCTAACCTTAGCAAAATCGTCATCAATATCCGCATTAGGATCCACCTCTATTGGTGCTAATGGTTGTACCATCGGCTCAGATTCTGGTAAATTTAGAGCATTCTCAACATTCATTTCAAAATTACTCTTGTGGTTCATCTTGTCCTGTCTTTGGATTGTACTTATAACCATCAGTGAAGAAATACGAATTCGAGCAGAATCCATAGTCGTCTACTGGGTTAATCATTGTGTATGGGATAGACGCAGCGCTATTTGTTGTTGGTGAACCGTTAGCTAGTAGTCCAGGACGCACAACAACTCGAGAACTACGGCCAGTGCGAGCAACATCTTCTAGCGTAATATTCGAACCATAACTCGTATTTGCAGTAACAATACCAAAGTCGATTTGCGCACGTTTGATGATGCCAGCACGACGCACAGGACCATAGAAATATGCTTTAACTGTGAAATCGAATGTGTATATCAAAGCTCGGCGCGTGTTAAAGTCGCCTTCATATGTATCTTCTATTGATACTGTATTAAGAATTGTAGGGACGTCTAAGGTGACACTAGTTTGTGGTATTAATCTAATTTGATTAGTCCATTCTGGACCAAAGTAAGGAACTATTTGCTCAAGAATTTGCGCACCATCATCTGCGTTACGCACGTATGCGTATAGATTAAACTGCAAATCATATGGAACAGGCATATAGTTAAAGTCGAGTTTATTATCGTCGGTCGTAATCTTTATGTTTTTAGTCAGACCATTCAAACGTCTAACGCCATCATAGTTCAGCGTAGTCATTTCAAACCCCATACGAGGAAGTTGTATGGCAACGGGCTGATCTAGATTAGGGTCTTGGACAGTACGAACTAGAAATTTTTCTTTAGGTCCATACGCAAGTGGTATTGTTATGGCGCTTATGTTATTGTTGTTCGAATCGTATCGACGAATAACAATGTCATTAAACATATTACCAAACATGATAACATATTTACGCAGCGATTGATGATAAAACTGTGATCCAAACATTAGTAGCGATCCACTTCAGAGAATGGGTTACGTTCGCTGAAGTCGAGGAATTCAAACGACTTCGAGGTGAAGTATTCGTTATTAGCCAACTTATCTTGCGTTTCGACTCTGTATTCCCACAGAATTGATTCACCGTCTTCGTTGAGTATCGAACCAGTTCCGTTTCCTGTTTCTAGTGTGATCTGATACTGTAGGATATCAGGAACGTAAAGAGTACCGATAGCGTCGATTTCCGTATTGCCTGTAGCAATAGTACCGAGACGATCGACGAGTTCGCAGTTTAGTTCGTATGTGTAAAGTTTGCCGTGCTGATAAAACACCTGCTCATTTTCTACGAACTTGATTTCATATAGTTTTCTATTCAGAGGAAAGTAAATCCAATCACCTTCGAACGGTCTCGACGAAACCGTTTGATAAAGTTCTGAGGTGCCCGCTTCCAAACGCAATGCGTTACTGTTACCCCATTCGTTTGTATTAGCGTCTTCGAGCTGAATGTTATATCCTACTTCCGTCAGAATCTTTTCGTTAGACACTTGCTCCCAACGCTTACGAGCCATAACGAACGTAATCGAGTCACGGATTTCTAGGTTGAACTTGGAAAGGAAATCGCCTTCACCCTCGAATCCTTGCGTATTTTTAATATACATTTCGATATCAATAGCGTCGTTAAATGCGGATGATACGTCTTCACCTAGCAATGCGTCAGGGTTCACGAGCGTGCGCGGCATGTATTTCACGTCGATACCGTAGATCTTAATCGACTGAACGATTAAGTCTTCAGCCAGATCTTGTTGACGACCAAAGGTGAACGGACGGAAATACTTGTTCGTTGCCATCGTTATCCAATCATGTCTGTAACAGGCAAGCTGTAATCATTAATAACCGTATCTTCTAGCTTTTGAATTTCTTCCTGAGCTTCATCCCAGATCTTCTGACCATTAAACGTAACGCCGCCTGGAAGGTTCATGCCTTCGTATAGCTTAAGATGCTCACCCCACTGGCGCTTAACCAACTGAGTAGCGTATTGTCTAAGCCATGGTTCATCCCATACGTCTGGATTTTCTTCTGGATTGACTTCGCGATAACCGTCGATCATAATGTACTGACCTACTTGTGTATCTTCACTCCAAGCCATGTCAATATAAAGTCTATCAGTATTACGATTGTATCGGATAGGTTTCTTACCTACGAACACTTCTTCAAGGAACTCGATATGACGCATCGCTACGACGTATGGGGTGACCGATACGCTGGAAATATTGAACAGTTCGTTTAGATGAAGCTGATATCGGATATTGAACAGATTCATAGCACCGAATGAATCGTTGATATCAAAAATGCGAGTTACACCTACGAAATCTTCCGGAAGCGTAACATATTGATTGGTGATATCCGTTTGTGTCAGCCTATGTGGATAGTACACATGCTGCATACCGTCGAAATGATAATCGCGATATTTAAGCAAAGCGTCGTCAATACGGTCTTCGATCTGTTCGTCATCGACGTTGATGTCAATAACAGGAGCACCTAGGCGACGTAGAATATACTCTTTAAATTTTTCTCTAGAAGTAATTTTAGCCATAAAGGGAACTCCAAAATCTGTGCTCCCCTATTTATTCATTTGGAATTCGTCCTATATACACCATCCCAATCTTTCGGTAGTGGATTGGCTTTATATTCTTCGATACGCTCGACCATCATCTGATAATACTCTTTCATTTCGCCTTCGAAAGCTAGTTCGACATACGGAATATATTCAAGAGCTTTATCCCAATTCATCTCACGATAGTATTGGAGAAAATCCGCATGCGCGCGAGCGTAAGCTATGTTAAGTCCATTCTTGTTTACGATAGTGTATATGTTAACGCCTTTTGTTTTACCTTTAACAGCAAGACAATCAAGCTCTAAGCATAGGTATTCATCCTTAACATACTCATATGTTTGTGGTCCGATA
>Ga0114978_10004691_pt1 | contig 11016 bp, 15 predicted proteins | sample S_140212_EF_Meta_FD_87027 | JGI IMG/M metagenome (GOLD analysis project Ga0114978, IMG submission 87027) | Freshwater microbial communities from Lake Simoncouche, Canada to study carbon cycling - S_140212_EF_MetaG | ecosystem: Environmental > Aquatic > Freshwater > Lake | place: Lake...
GATGCCAGTTTCCCACCTTGGTTTATCTTCAACGTAGCCATCAGTAAAGATCACCAGACAATCCGGTGTGTACTTCTTATCTTTCAGGTAGTCCGACACGCACGACACCATAGTGCCGCCACCGCCCATTGGCTTAAGAATATCTTTGATGTTAGGTGAGTCACCTGCAAACACCTGCTCACCATGTACCTCTGTATCCCACCACAGTATTCTCACCGTGTCTGGCTTACACACATCACAGATCACCTGCAACTGATAAGCGAACGCGCCCAACTCCTCTGTGCCAATAGACCCAGACGTGTCGATGCTTACGCATACCTCAGTCAATGTCTCTGTGTCCTCGCTTGGTGCGTAAATGTCATTAGCCAAGAGATTGCGATTAAACCTACGCCATGTCAGCTCGTCCTTACCTCGCACGTTGTTAGATACAAAGTCGCGGAACTCGTCCTTCCAGTTGATCGGTATCTCCAATGACTGACTTATCTCACGCGGGATGTTAGCTCCGAGACGACCTGCCAACATACCGCCCTCACGCAACGCCCGACCTACCTTCTCCTCGAACTCCTTCAACTCCTTGACATCTTTGCCATTGGCTCCGGTCATGTCATGCTCATCGCTGTCCTGAACGGTGACTTGTTTGCCATTGATGTTTATGACTTCACCCTGACCTGAACCGTTAGTCTCATCACCATCGTCAGACTCACAGCTCCCACCTCCGCCACCACTACCTTTCTGCTTACGTTGTGGATTCTGTTTCTGTAGTTCGTTGTATATCTCACGCACCGCCCACCCATCGAACTTGTGATCTATGATTGCGCTCTCAGGTAACTTGCACAATGGTTGCGATTGATGCTGACCTTTGATGTTATCGATGATGTTGTTAACGACTATATCCATCGACACGTTAGCTAGAACGTGATCCTCCTTCATCAAGTCTTTATGTCTGTGGATATGTAGTAACGCTACATGCAGATTCTCATGCAGCACCACCGCCCTCGCCTCCTCGTCAGACAAGGTAGCCATAAACTCCTTGCCATAACGCTTGTTCTCACCATCGGTGTATGCGGTAGGTATACCTTCAACCACTTCGCTGTTACCCATCAGCATCACGCTACCATACAACGCTGTCTCTGGATGACGCATCATGATGATGTGATTCTTCTTCAGTCTTTCTTCGTCTGATAGATATGACATAATATTTTCCTAGGTTATAGATACTTGTAGTTGTCTTTAGTCCATGCCTTAACATCATCATTGTTAGCGGCAAGTTTAGTAGTGCGTTTATTACCCATCAACATAGTGAAGAATACTGACTGCAACTCGCTGTGATTCATACGCTTGACGAACTTCATGTACTGAGACAACTCGTCCTGTGTTTGTAAGTCATCCACCGCGTTGAACATCATCATGCAAAGTGCAGCCATATCGTTTGGCATGGGTACACCCTCTGGGTTAGCAACCACGTCCTTAGTTTTAATAACCTGCGACTCCATCTCCATAAAGACAGACAACGCTTTCGCCGCCGCTAAACCGATTGTTCCTGCAAGTAACACTTCAGCCACCTGTGAACCCAAAACTTCGCGGTTAGTTACGATACGATTGGCTTTGTACAACGAACGTGGTGACACGAACGACACCGCCTGTCCTGCCTTGGTTGGATTAAATATAAACTCATTGTTCTCTTGCCCACCATCCATGTATGACGCTAAGCAACGTGGATTCATAGCAACGAACGAACGCAAAGTAACTGACACGCCATTCTCACCCGCCCAGATATTCCAACGCCGCGCATCGGGTTTCTCCATACGGAATAAACAAATACGATTACCCTGATGTGCCTGTACGAAATCACCTACGCCATCGCTTCCGTTGTTACTTGTTCCAAACACCATAGAACCCATAGGTAACGATACGTCACCCACCATACGTTCTAGCATTAGTCGAGTAAACAACACACCCATAGACTTAGGAACTTTGAACGCCTCGTCAAGCATTATGATCTTGGGCTTGTCGCTGCCCATGTTGAACAATGAACCAACGTACTGCTCAAGTGCCTTTGTTGCATGGTTAGGAATAGTAGCTGCTATGTCCATGTGATCTTTTGCCGGACAGTCAACGTAAATATATTCGTACTTGTCCGATGCGAACACGTCTTTGGGTTTGCGCCACTTGTCGCCGTTTTTCTCAGCGATCAGCTTTAAGACAGAAGTCTTGCCAACTCCGGGTTCACTCACTATGATTGGTGTGATGTGAGAATCTTCTCCCTCAACTGTCTGGGATAGGATTGGAACAACTGTCGCCGCTTGGTCGATAGTGATTGTTTGTGTGAAGTTTATTTTTGACATGATGCTACCTTTCGTGTGTGGTTAAATTAAATACTACGTGGCATAAACTTGGACAGAATGTCGTCCACCTCATCTTTGACCTGCGAACGCGCTGCGTCTGACTCACGTAACATGTCAGCATCAACACCTCGCAATGCCATCTCCAACTGAGTGATGACGCCGGATAACTTAGCATCACCTGTCAGATTAAAGTCTTTGTACACATGGCAATACTCTTTAGCCTTCGCCACCGTGCCTTCATATATCTTGCGGCGTTTCTGTTTCATCTCACCGTCCTTGCCCATGTACTCGTCAACGTCACAGCAATGGGACAAACTCTCCATCACCTCAACCAACCGATCTATCTGGTCGTTCAGGATGCCCTGAACTATTGTTTCCGCTTGTTGGTTGTAATGGTTGTTTAAGTCATCAGCCAAGTCTTGTGCTATCGCACAGCGATAGTCGCCCACCGGAATCTCGCTTGTATATAGAGTGACTCCGAACTTGCTCCGCACTTCAGCCACATCTGGGTAGTCGTTGCGGTTGAACATCTGACCTTGTGCGAACGCCATGTTGGAGACGGTCGCCGCATAGTTGTTACAGAACTCATCTAGCAGACGCTCGAACTCTGCCTTGTGGTCGTGGAACTCCTGCATGAACTTGGGTAGAGATACGTGCGGCAGATAGTCCTGCGCTTTATTCCACGGGTAAGTTGTTCTCTGCATCCAGTTATAGATAGTCTGGCGATAGTTCAGTAGATTCTTGTGATCTATGTTGTTGGCAAGTAGATTCTTAACGAACCTGCCCGCGTTCTGATCGGCTTTCTTTGCGGTAGTAACCTCATTACTGATGACTCTGTCCTGCTTGGTCGCTGACCATACGTTGACCTCAACCGATACCAATAGACCTGCGGTTGCAAGTGACGTTACGTGCTGCGGTTTGTTTAAGGAGATATTCATCTCTATACCTTTCTGTGTGATTAAATAGAACTTCATGTGACGCTGAACTGCTAAGTTAATGTTGCTGGTAATTACCTCGTCCACCATTTATAAGTATATCATAACTTGACATATTATACAAGCGAATTACTCCACTTTTATATATGTACCTGTGAGCTAAGAATGCCCCCAACGACATCAAGCTGATCGCAACCAGCGCTGCCGCGCAAAACAAACGAAGCCAGTTGCTCATGCCTTCACCCTCCTCACCGAGATCATCTTCTCGTTATCCGACTTATCGAATACCTCGAAGCCATCCTCAATTGATTTAACTTCCCACGTACCATCAGCGATACAGTCAAGTGACTGACTTAACTTGTTCACCAAGGCAGTTTTACGGTTCAGGCGTACATGAAGTGTTAAAACCCAAACGCCCAATACAACGGTCGCTATCTCATATAGTGTGTTCATACATGCTGCCTCTCGTTTCCTTGTTGACGCAACTCATCATCCCCACGCATGGGCAGATGTTTAATCTTGTCAAGTATCTCTTCCACTTCACCATCATTGAGATTGCCCTCAACGTCCTGTGTGATAGGAGTGTCATAGCACAACTCATAAGTGTGATTGTCTGCCTTGATCGCAAAGGTAATGACAGCCAACTCCCATAGTCCCTCGTCCCCTCCGTAGGTATGCTCTCCCTTGACGACTGACGCTCCGTACCCATTGGCAAAGCGGTATATCTTTTGTATTGCACCGCTCTCTAGTGGTCGTGCATCTACTGGCACATATAAACCTTCATCCGTCATATCCATCCCAACCTCCCTTTAACTTTGTTGATGTGCGCAAACAAATACTCGCGCTCCCAGATAGTGCCTTTCTGCCGTCTGAGTATCCGCTTGGTGTCGCGTATTGTTTGTTTAATTGACTGCTTATTGTTACGTACATTCATACCCCACCCCATACAACCATCCATGCCAATAACACCGACATGCCCACCATTACCCATAACAACACCTCATCCATATTCATTTCACTAACCCTCCCTTGTTGTTGATGCCTTGTAAGTCTGTGATGTCTGTCACCATCACGTAGTTACTCTTGTGCATTGGCACAACACAACGCCTAATCCCCAACGCTGCGCTGTCTCCGCATGGCATACAAGTCTTGTATCCCAACGCCCAACGACCGTGAGCCACGGGTGAGCCACATATAATGCAAGGTCGTGTGTGATTCTCTTCAGCCATAGTGTTTCCCCTCGAACAAGTCTAGTTGCTTATGCTGCTTTATTAACTCCAAGTCATCTAAGTATTCCTTGAGCCATACAACGTGTAGTTCTGGGTGTGTTACGTACAAATGCTCAGGTGGTGGATATACCCGCAGTAGAGTCATAACGCGCTGCGCTGCGTCTATGTCTACGCCGTAACGGAAGAACACATCCTCTTTAATTAGTTCATCCATTGATAGGTTTGGTGGCTCATTGAAACTAAAGAATTGTTCCTGTGCCTCGATCATTGCCTGTTTTAGTTTGCCCATGTCACACCTCATCTAATGAATTTGTTGGATCACAGAACGAACAACCGAACTCGCCGCACTTGTGATAATGGATGTTTCTCTCTTCTTTCTCTTTACGCAATATGACTGCTAAGTCTGAACTACGTGGGCCTTTCCATTGCGTGGGTTGTTTGCTTTCTATGTCATACAAGTATGGGTTTTCCATAACTAACCTTTCTATGTAATTCAGGTATGCCTGAAGTGTTAAATAACTTTGCTGCCGCTTGTGCCTTAGGGCTGATACATTGCCCCTTGACACTATAATTATACCATTATTTGACATATAAGTCAACCTAGTTGTGTGAGACTTTTGTTCTGGGTGTGTAGGGAAAACCGGAACAAGAATTTACTACATGTATTAAGAATGAGGGGTTTTGTTCTGGTTTTTTTGTGTTGCCGGAACAGTAAGAAATGGCTGAAATGCCGCGTAAACACTAGGTTTTCTTCTTTTATTTATTTAAGTATCTACTATATATAGTGTTCTGTTCTGGGAGAGAAAAAGGGTATGGCTGGCTGGGAGTGTTTTTTGATGCACTTGCCGCGAAGGACGTTCAACCTGAAAAAAACACTGTTTTTGCCCATACCCCCTAAAATGACCAGAACACCGGAACAAGTGCGTAAGTCGTTGATTTAAAAGGCGAAATCCTGTTCCGTAGCCAGAACAACAACACAGTTGTCAGAACAGTTTTTAACCCCAATTACGTCATTTACACAAACGGTAGATGATAGGGCTAAAAAGTGTCGCCTAATTATATAACTAGCGCGTCTCTACGTTGGGCGTCATCTATGAGTTAATTCAGGTATACCTGAAGTGTTATTTAGCGGGCTTGGGTCAGCGCGTTCGCGCTTGCTCGCGCGCGAGGACAAACAACTGGTTTCAAATCGCAGGGCGAAAAAAAACCCTAGCCTTTCGGCTAGGGTTTCAGGTATTACTTAGTCACTTCAAGTTTTACCTTGAAAGCTATGATCGCAGCGTCAAGTGCTTTGCTGTTAGCTGTTGGATCATTACCGCGTGATTCAGCAGACTTGCATCGCGTTTTCAATGTATCAAGAGTCTTTTCAACGAATTCACCGAAAGACAATGTTGCTGCTCTTGTCTGCGACTCTGGATTTCTTTCGCGTAATACTTTCTTAGCTGCTAACTTCAGATCAGCTAACCTGCCAGAGCAGTATTTATTGACGCGATCACGTAGATCATAAGTGACGCGATACTTAGCAGGATCGTCGTTTTTCATCGCACCGATCTGCTGCTGACTATAAGAGAATGCAACAGCTACATTCAGCTTGTACTGCTCTTTCGGTGCGTCGCCCGATAATTGATCTAGTGGAATATAGTTACCATCAACTACACCGAATATAGTTTCAGCATACTTAGGCAACTCACTCGCACGTTGACGAAAGCCTTCATTCAGTTCGACCCTTGCTTCTGGTGGGCAATCTTCGGGAAAGCCTGCAATGTTATCCAGCGCCCATGCACCGTCTGCACGTATCGCGTCTGCACGCTTAGCGACGTTATAACCAAAGTCTGACAATGATTTGTAAGACTGCTCAAAAGATACTGCGGATTTTGCTTTTGACATGATAGTCACCTTTCAAAATATCGGTGCTGAATTGCATCCGATAATTAAGTTATACACCATAGCTGGGTCATTAATCAAGGATTCTGGTGTAGCTGAAGCGTTATTTAGGGGTCTAGCCCCCGACCCCCATCCCCCCCTTTTACCAGCTTGGTTCCATCGCGCCGCTCTACACCAAGAGTTGCGCAAACGACTCCCCTACTTTCCAAAAGTCGGCAATAAGTAATCCTAGACCCATCACCCTAGTATTACTATCATTAAATATATTCATACCCCACCCCCCTATGATTTAAACCCCCATTTCAATCACCCCCATCTGCAAAACACCCCCCGGTAGGAGTCCCAACCTCCCCTATTGCGAAAACAATATTTCGTGATATAGTCCGGAAATCACATAGGCCACAGGAAGCCCAATGAATGTGATTGTCCCAAACATCGATGAAGATATTCCCTTACCAGCTTCAGCTTATGAAGCTATGCCTTCTCTTTCTCCGCACGAAGAGTTAGAGATGCGGGCGCGCACTATTAAGTTAGTGGCTGATCTCAATGACACCCCGATAGAACCTACTCCAGAACACATGGAGACTGCCCGAGAAGTGGCAAAACAGATGATGACGAACCCGGCGCACCGCCCGGAGTTTGCTAAATATCCCAATGAAGTGATGGCTTACCTTGCAGGTATGGTCGCCCAATCGAACTGCATGATCGTTGAGGAACTCTCCGATCTAAAACTATATGTAGTAAACAAACTCGTATCTGAGATAGAGAATGCCAAAGACTCTAAGGCAAGGATTTCAGCTATTGCTAAATTAGGCGAGGTAGACGGCGTCGATGCGTTTAAGAAGCGCACAGAGATGACTGTAAAGATACAGCCTATTGAGGAAGTTGAGAAAGAACTGCTCCAGACTCTAGAAGTTTTGCAAGAACAAGTGCTAGAAGTTGAGTTTAGAGAGTCAAAAAGTGAGTAATTTATCTTCAGAAGACATTTTTAAGCTAAAAGAAGCGCTTCCCAATATGCCTGAGAAGCAGAAACGGCGTGTAGCAGAGCTTTTAAAGCGGTATCAGTCCGAAGTAGCGCAGAAAATGGGGCGGGAATCGTTCCTAGACTTTGTAAAACACGTCTATCCGGGCTATAAAGTGGGGCCACACCACTATAAATTGGCAAGAATCTTTGAAGAAATAGCTGCTGGTAAGAAAAAACGGGTGATTGTAAACATCGCCCCTCGTCATGGGAAGTCTGAACTCATATCCTACCTCGCTCCAGCGTGGTTTCTGGGTAAATATCCCCAGAAAAAGGTAATTATGGCCTCCCATACGGCTGATTTGGCTGTTCAATTCGGTCGTAGAGTGCGTAATTTGGTTGGATCGGAGGCTTATCGTGACATTTTTCCGCAGATTGAGTTACAGGCGGACTCGAAATCCGCTTCGCGGTGGGGTACTAACTTTAATGGCGAGTATTTCGCCATCGGTGTGGGCGGTGCTTTGGCTGGTCGCGGTGCTGACCTTTTCATCATTGATGATCCCCATTCTGAGCAAGAAGCCAAGCTCGGCAGACCTGAAGTGTTTCTACCAGCATGGGAATGGTTTCAGAGCGGGCCTCTCCAGCGTCTCATGCCGGGCGGCGCAATTATTGTAGTAATGACACGGTGGAGCAAACTTGACCTTACTGGACAAATTGTTACGCAGATGGAACGTGTTGAGGGAGTCGACGAGTGGGAAGTCGTCCAGTTCCCTGCCATCACAGACGAAGACCAACCTCTCTGGCCCGAATTTTGGCCGCTTGAAGAGCTGTTGGCGAAAAAGGCATCACTGGATATTCGATACTGGAATGCACAGTACATGCAGGAGCCAACGTCAGAAGAGGGAGCCTTAATTAAGAAGGAGTGGTGGAAAGTCTGGGAAGAGGAAGACCCGCCTAAATGCGAATTTATTATCATGGCGCTAGACGCCGCCCAAGAAGCTAACACCCGTGCCGACTATAACGCTCTAACTACGTGGGGTGTGTTCTTCAATGAGGAGACTAATAATCACGCGATCATACTATTAAACAGCATTAAGAAGCGCATGGAGTACCCGGATTTAAAAGCGCTTGTACTAGAAGAATATAAAGAGTGGCAACCCGATGCGTTTATCGTGGAGAAAAAGTCTTCTGGCTCAGTGCTGTTCCAAGAGTTTAGGCGCATGGGTATACCGGTGGGTGAGTTTACCCCGGGCAAAGGACAAGACAAGGTGAGCCGAGTTAATGCGGTGTCTGACTTGTTCCGCTCAGGCATTGTGTGGGCACCATACAAGCGGTGGGCGATGGAGGTAGTTGAGGAGTGCAATGACTTCCCGTCGGGTATGAACGACGACTTGGTTGACTCGACCACCCTAGCATTGTTGCGCTTTAGGCAAGGCGGCTTTATTAAGCTGCCAAACGATGAGCCAGAAGAGATTCAGTTTTTTAGACGCCGCCGAACTGCGGCTTACTACTAATGTCGAACTTAACCTGCATGTACTACGAGAAGGCGATGCCGCGTGAGTTCTGTAACTACGTTAAAGGCTCTATTGATTGGGCGCAGGCAGCAGACGCCACTATATATAAGGACACTGGGGCAGAAGTATCCAAGGTACTCCGCAGGGCTAGTATTGTTTCGCAAGACTTGATGTCCCCGCTTGGCTCGGTGTGTAAGAACTACTTAATAGATGGTGAGCGCAACGGTCAGTGGGCTAAGACTATATGCGACTTTGACGTGGTTCAAGTAATAAGATATGGCGAAAATGGGCATTACATGTGGCATAACGACGTGCTTCCGCCCAAAAACGGCAAAATTAGAGCAGTATCGTTAGTGATGCTACTAAATGACCCATCGGAGTTTCAAGGTGGGCTGCTACAGATTAAAGACAAGAGCGACAACCTCCTGAAGAACAAGGGAGACATAGTTGTGTTTGATGCGAAAGCTGAACACCGTGTAACACCGGTAACAAGCGGAGTTAGATACACCGCCGTGTGCTGGGCATATAAATTCTACGAGGAATAAAGATGAGCATCGAAAAAGGTTTGTACGCGGCCCCGCAAGGGATTGCGCAAGGATTAGAGCCTGATCTGGAGATTGAGATTGAAGACCCAGAGTCAGTAAAACTTAGAACAGATGGGCTAGAAATAGAAATAGCGCCGAGCGACGACGAAGAAGGCTTTGAAGATAACTTAGCCGAGTACATGCCGGACAATGAGTTAAGTCTATTAGCTGGTGAATTGGTTGACGCGTATGAGGATGATTTATCTAGTCGTAAAGATTGGATACAGACGTACGTTGACGGCCTTGACTTGTTGGGGATGAAGCTTGAAGAAAGAACTGAACCTTGGGCGGGAGCATGCGGCGTTACACATCCTCTTCTCGCTGAAGCGCTTGTTAAGTTCCAAAGCGAAACGATCATGGAGACGTTCCCCGCTGCTGGCCCGGTTAAAGCTAAGATCATTGGCAAAGAAACTCCGGAAAAGAAAGCTGCGGCGGAGCGTGTACAGACGGATATGAATTTCCGCTTGACGGAAGAAATGCCTGAGTATCGTCCAGAACATGAGCGCATGTTATGGGGCTTGGGCTTAGCTGGTAATGCGTTCAAGAAGGTGTACTTCGACCCATCATGGGGTCGTCAGGTATCGTTGTTTGTACCTGCTGAAGATGTAGTTGTACCTTATGGCGCTACTTCTTTGAAGACAGCAGAACGTGTAACGCACGTTATGAGGAAGAGCGAGAATGAGCTACGAAAACTTCAGGTTGCGGGTTTTTACCTCGACGTCGATCTTGGCGACCCGGTTAATACTATCGAGGAAGTTGAGAAAAAGATTGCTGAGAAGCTTGGCTTTAGGGCCACGTCAGACGACCGCTATCGCATCCTTGAGATGCAGGTTGACCTCGACTTACCCGGTTATGAAGACACTGATGAAGATGGAGAAGAGACGGGCATTGCTCTTCCGTACATCGTTACGATTGAGAAAAACACGCAAACAGTTCTTTCAATCAGGCGCAATTGGAAACCGGACGATAAGTTAAAACAAAAACGCTCACACTTCGTACACTATGGATACATCCCCGGATTTGGTTTCTATAATTTCGGCCTTATCCACCTCATTGGGGCCTTTGCCAAGTCCGGCACATCCATTCTGCGTCAATTGGTTGATGCAGGAACCCTCTCGAACCTTCCGGGCGGGCTTAAATCTAGAGGACTGCGAGTCAAGGGAGATGACACCCCCATCACCCCGGGAGAATTTAGAGATGTCGATGTCCCGAGTGGAAGTATTAGGGACAACATCCTGCCCCTACCCTATAAGGAACCGTCACAAGTTCTAGCGTCGTTGATGAATCAGATCATTGAAGAAGGTCGTAACTTCGCCAATGCAGGGAATATAGCGGTATCTGATATGTCATCTGAGTCCCCAGTTGGGACTACGCTGGCTATTCTGGAAAAAACATTGAAGACGATGTCTGCAATTCAGGCACGTATTCACTACTCGATGCACGAAGAGTTCCGTCTATTAAAAGACATCATTCGTGATTTCACACCAGAAGAATACGCGTACGACCCAGAAGATGGTGATCGTAAAATTAAACAGTCTGATTACGATCAAGTAGATGTGATACC
>Ga0114978_10004692_pt1 | contig 11014 bp, 11 predicted proteins | sample S_140212_EF_Meta_FD_87027 | JGI IMG/M metagenome (GOLD analysis project Ga0114978, IMG submission 87027) | Freshwater microbial communities from Lake Simoncouche, Canada to study carbon cycling - S_140212_EF_MetaG | ecosystem: Environmental > Aquatic > Freshwater > Lake | place: Lake...
ATTCAAGATGACGGCCGAGTAGCGGCGAAACAGGCAGCGCATCAAAGTCGATCTCGGCGGCACATTTCGAACGCTCGAGAATATGCCCGAGGTCGGCCAGCAGACCGTCGGATATATCGATCGCGCTATGGGCGACGCCCCGCAACGCCAGCCCCAGCGCCACACGCGGCTGCGGCTGATGCAAACGTTTCACACAAGCGGCCAACTCTGTCGCACTCAGGCGAATTTTTTTCTGTAACGCCGCCAGCGCCAGCGCCGCATCGCCAAGGCGACCGGACACCCAGACTTCATCGCCGGCACGCGCGCCATCGCGCCGCAAGGCTTTGCCACGCGGCACCTCGCCCATGATTTGCACACAGAGGTTAAGCGGGCCGCGCGTCGTGTCGCCGCCCACCAGATCCACCTTGTGTTTGCGCGCCAGCGCCATAAATCCGGCGGAAAAGTCGCGTAACCAACCGGCATCTACACGCGGCAGGGCCAGCGCCAGTGTGGCCCAGCGTGGCGTGGCCCCCATCGCCGCCATATCGGAGAGATTCACCGCCAGCGTTTTGTGTCCGAGCGCACGCGCATCGGTACCGCGAAAAAAATGCCGGCCCTCGACCAGCATGTCGGCGGAGACCGCCAGCTCGTGCCCCGCGCGCACGCGCATCAGTGCACAGTCGTCGCCCACGCCCAGCACCGCGCTGCGTGCGGGATGGGTGAAGTAACGGGCAATCAGGTCGAATTCAGGTGTCATCGCAGAAACGCGGCTCCATGTCGTGACAGTAGTGGCGGCACACCGTAACTGCGATTAGTACAATCGGGCGCCAGTCACGTGATTCAATCGGGCCGCCACTCGCCGGCTCCTCAGTACATCAAGCGTAAACACCCGGAGTGACGAAGGCGCGCTCAGGCCGCCGGCTTGCCGCTGTCGTTTTGCGACTGGCTGGCGGCGAGCGCTTCCCTTACTTTCCGTTTCAGATATGAGGCCATGTAGAAGTTCACGACTGCAAAGCCCAGAAAAACCAGTGTCAACATTTTGATCTGGCCTTCAGGCAGAAAAGACGGGCCTTCAAACACCACATACAACCCCAGCAGCGCATTGAAGATACCGCCGATATAAAAAATAATGATTCTGGTTTTGGTCTTGTCATTCATTTCGCACCCCGTTACCTTGCACGCACTTCACCGGGCCGCGCCAGCACGGCCAGTTTATCCAGAACACCGTTCACATATTTGTGACCATCGGTGCCGCCATAACTTTTTGCCAGCTCAACCGCTTCGTTGATCACCACCGGATAAGGCACCTCCGGCAGGTTGGACAATTCAAACGCCGCAATCAGCAGGATCGCGCGCTCGATCGGACTTAACTCGACAAATTTGCGGTCAAGATGCGGTTGCAGCGTAACTTCAAGACCCGCCGCATATTCAATGACGCCCGCGAGCAATGCCGAAAAATACGCTTCGTCGGCGCGATCAAAACCCTTGACGGTCGCCAGATGCTGTTTGATTTCGTTGACGCCGGCACCCGCCAACTGCCACTGATAAAGCCCCTGCAATGCAAACTCGCGCGAACGCCGGCGTGCACTGCGCGGCGCCACGCTGCGCGGTGCGGTTCTACCCGCGGGCAGCGCTTCTTCCGCCATCACGATTTGCCGATGGTTTTAAGCAGATTGGCCATTTCAACGGCAGCGGCGGCGCAATCCGCGCCCTTCTGCATCATGCGCACTTCGGCCTGCTCGTCGTTTTCCGTGGTCAGCACGCCATTGGCGATCGGCACGCCGGTTTCGAGCTGCACTTCCATAATGCCGCGTGCCGATTCATTCGACACAATTTCGAAATGGTAGGTTTCGCCGCGGATCACCGCGCCGAGTGCCACCAGCGCATCGTATTCGTCGCTCTCGGCCATCGTCTGCAAAGCCAGTGGCAGTTCGAGCGCACCCGGCACCGTGACGATCAAAATATCGGCCTGGCGCACACCCAGCTTCGCCAGTTCGGCGGTGCAGCCAGCGAGCAAACCGTCGGAGACGTCGGCGTTAAAACGCGCCGCCACGATGCCAATGCGCAAACCCGCGCCGTCCTTGTTGATGTCTATTTCTTCGATGGAATCGTAATCGGACATGTTATTGCTTTCCTGGTCATTCGGCGGCGCTATAAACAGTGCCGCGCTGCATTCGGTCCGCACTCCCCTGCGGGAAGCACGAGGATAAAAGTCTATCCCTCAAAAAAATCAAAGCGGCTCGTCTTCCGGCTGCAAATAACCGGCGACCTGCAAATCGAAACCGGCCATGCTTGGCATTCTACGCGGCTTCGACAGCAACCGCATTTTCGTCACCTTCAAATCGCGCAGGATTTGTGCACCAATCCCATAGGTGCGCAGCGCGTTTTTCGGGTTCACCGGAATCGCACCGGGCAGGGCGCGCGCGGCCAAATCGGCGGCGGTCTCCGGTCGGTGCAGCAGAACAATGACGCCGCACTCGGAACGCGCCACCGCCGCCAGCGCACGATTGAAATTCCACGAATGACTGGCGCTCTTCACATCGAGCAGATCAATCACCGACAGCGGTTCGTGCACGCGCACCAACGCCTCGCGACCCGCTTGCATCTCGCCGCGCACGAGGGCCAGATGCGTAGCGTTGCCAATGCGATCGCTATAGACCACCAGTTTGAATTTGCCCTGCACGGTATCGACCTCGCGCTCGGACACGCGCTGCACCAGCGATTCGGTACGGCTGCGATATTGAATCAAATCGGCAATGGTGCCGATCTTGATGTCGTGCTGTTTACCGAACTCGATTAAATCCGGAAGGCGTGCCATCTCGCCGTCTTCCTTAAGGATTTCGCAAATCACCGCAGCCGGTGCGACACCCGCCATCTGTGCCAGATCGCAACCCGCCTCGGTATGCCCGGCGCGCACCAGCACGCCGCCGTTCTGCGCCTTCAACGGAAAAATATGCCCCGGCTGCACGATGTCCGCGGGACCGGCGTCGGCGCGTACCGCCGCCTGCACCGTGCGCGCACGATCGGCTGCTGAAATCCCCGTCGTCACGCCCTCGGCAGCCTCGATCGAGACCGTGAAGTTGGTGCCCAGCGGCGAGTTGTTGTTCGAGACCATCAACGGCAGATTAAGCTGCCGGCATTTTTCCTCGGTCAGGGTCAGGCAGATCAGGCCGCGCCCGTAGCGCGCCATGAAGTTAATCGTCTCCGGCGTAACGAACTCGGCGGCCTGCACCAGGTCGCCCTCGTTCTCGCGGTCTTCCTCGTCGACAAGGATGACCATTTTGCCGGCACGCATGTCGGCGATGATTTCCGGTACGGGGCTGATTGCCATGTCACTCCTTAAATTGGGACAAACGCTCGGCGTAACGCGCCAGCGTATCGACTTCGATGTTTACTTTTGCGCCCTCTGCCAGCACACCGAGATTGGTATGCGCCAGCGTATGCGGAATCAAATTAACCTCAAACACACATCCATCCACCGCGTTGACCGTCAGGCTCACGCCGTCTACGGCGACCGAACCCTTGCGGGCGACGTATTTTGCCAGTTCGCGCGGCACTTCGAAGGCGATTCTGCGGTTATCCCCCTCAGCGGTAATGCGCGTAACGATGCCGATGCCGTCGATGTGGCCGCTGACGATGTGTCCGTCAAGACCGTCACCAACGCGCAGCGATTTTTCCAAATTGACCGCCGCCCCTGGCGTAAAGCCGGCGGTGCAGGCCAGTGTTTCACGCGAGACGTCGAACGCCAGTCGCGGCGTAGCCAGCCCGACCACGGTGAGACAAGCACCGTTGACGGCGATACTGTCACCGAGTTTGACGCCACCAAGATCAAGCGCGCCGCTGTCGAGTCCGACCCGCGCGCCCCCCGATGTCGGCGACACCGCGCCGACTTTGCCAACCGCCTGAATAATGCCGGTAAACATCATGCCATCCTTGCAATGATGCGCAGATCACCATCGATCATGCGCGTTTCGTGTATGCGCATTGCGCGTCGCGCCTGCAGCGTGGTTAGTTCATCCAGATCAGCCATGCCCTGCGCGCGATCGCCGAGCAGACAGGGCGCGAGATACAACAGCAACTCGTCGACACAACCTTCGCGGATCAGCGAGCCGTTGAGCTTGTGTCCAGCCTCGACGTGCAGTTCGTTGATGCCGCGCCGGCCCAGCTCCTGCAGCAGCGCCGGCAATTCGACCTTGCCCGCCGCATTGGGCAGCACAACGATCTCCGCGCCAGCCTCGCGCAAGGCTGCGCTTTTCGTCACATCATCGCGCGCGCAAAACAGCAAGCTGCCGCCACCAGCCAAAATTTTCGCCGTCGGTGGCGTCTCCAGCCGGCTATCGATGATCACGCGCAGCGGCTGACGGGTAACCGGCACGTCGCGCACATTAAGTTGTGGGTCGTCAGTCTTCACGGTACCGATGCCGGTGAGCACTGCGCAAGCGCGCGCCCGCCATTGATGTCCATCGAGTCGGGCCGCTGCGCCGGTGATCCATTGGCTGGCACCGTTGTTCAGCGCCGTGCGTCCGTCCAGACTGGCCGCGATCTTCATGCGTACCCACGGACGACCGCGCGTCACCCGCGAGATAAAGCCAATGTTAAGTTCACGCGCAGCGTCTTCACCGATGCCACCGTCGGTCAGAATGCCCGCCGCCCGCAAGCGCGCAAGCCCCTGCCCCGCAGTACGCGGATCGGGGTCCTGCATCGCCACCACCACGCGATGCAATCCGGCGGCGAGTAGTGCTTCATCGCAGGGCGGTGTGCGGCCGTGGTGATGGCAGGGTTCGAGAGTGACATAGGCGGTGGCGCCACGCGCACGCTCACCAGCCGCTTGCAAGGCGACGACCTCGGCGTGCGGCCCGCCGGCGCGCGCATGCCAGCCCTCGCCGACGACCTCGCCGTCGCCTACGATGACACAACCAACACGCGGATTCGGCGTGGTCGTGCACAGACCGCGTGCTGCCAGCGCGAGGGCGCGTGTCATGTAATCGTTATCAGTCATGATTGCGTCAAGCGTAAAGGGTTGGGAGTGAGCTCAACTTCGTTGTCCTGATGCCCCTCGATTCTTGAGGCCAGGGCTCTTCAAACTTCACTTCTTAACCGGTTTACGCACTTCCTTGATGGCATCCTGAAAATCGTCGATATCCTGGAAACTCTTGTAGACCGAGGCGAAACGAATATAAGCAACGTCGTCGAGCTTGTAGAGCTCCTTCATCACCATCTCACCAACGCGCCGCGATGGCAGTTCGCGCTCGCCCAGCGCCAGCAACTCCTGCGTAATGGCGAGGATGGCCTCATCAACCAGCGGCGTCGGCACCGGCCGCTTGTGTAGCGCGCGCATAAAGCCGGTGCGCAATTTCTGCTGATCAAATTCAGTACGACTACCGTCCTGCTTGACGACTTGTGGCAGGCGTAACTCGACCGTTTCATAGGTCGTGAAGCGCTTGTTGCATGCCGGACAACGACGGCGACGGCGGATACTATCGCCGGGCTCGCTGACACGTGAGTCGATGACCTGCGTGTTTTCGTCTTTACAGAACGGACAATGCATGTCAGTTCGTGATGCGCCAGGCGTCAGGCGTGAGGTGGGCGCAAGCTGGACCGCTGCGCCTGCGCGTCAAAGATCGCTCCGCCTCAGGCCTCACCAATCACGCCTCACGCATACACCGGCAGCTTCGCGCAGATCGCCTTCACCTCATTGGCAACACGCACGATCACCGCCTCGTCTGCCGGCGCATCGAGTACATCGGCAATCAGACCGGCGAGCTGGCTGGTTTCTACGGCACCAAAACCACGCGTGGTGATCGCCGGCGAACCGAGGCGTATGCCACTGGTGACCATCGGCTTTTGCGGATCGTTCGGAATGGCGTTTTTGTTGACGGTAATATGCGCGCGCCCGAGCACGTTCTCGGCTTCCTTGCCAGTGATGTTCTTCGCCTGCAGATCGAGCAGGAACAAATGGCAATCCGTGCGCCCGGAGACGATACGCAGGCCGCGCTTGATCAGGCCCTCGGCCAGCGTCTTTGCATTGTCGAGCACCTTTTGCTGGTAGACCTTGAAGTCGGGCTGCAGCGCTTCCTGAAAGGCTACCGCCTTGGCGGCGATCACATGCATCAGCGGCCCCCCCTGCGTCGCGGGAAAGATCGCCGAATTGAGCACCTTCTCATGCTGCGCGCCGGACAAAATCAAACCGCCGCGCGGACCACGTAACGTCTTGTGCGTGGTGCTCGTCACAAAGTCGGCAATACCGACCGGCGAGGGATACACGCCGGCCGCCACCAGCCCGGAATAGTGGGCGATATCCGACAACAGCAAGGCGCCGACGCTGTCGGCAATGGCGCGAAAACGCTTCCAGTCGATTACCAGCGCATAAGCAGAGGCGCCAGTGACGATCATTTTCGGTTTGTGTTCATGTGCCAGGCGCTCGACCTCGGCGTAATCAATCGCTTCGGTTTTCGGATCAAGCCCGTAGGTGACCACGTTGTAGAGCTTGCCGGAGAGATTGACCGACGCACCGTGGGTCAGATGCCCGCCGTGCGCGAGCGACATGCCAAGGATGGTGTCGCCGGGCTTGAGCATCGCCGTATACACAGCAAAGTTGGCCTGCGAACCCGAATGCGGCTGCACATTGGCGTATTCGGCGCCGAACAATTTTTTCGCGCGATCGATCGCCAGCTGCTCAGCAACGTCGACAAACTCGCAACCACCGTAATAGCGTTTGCCGGGATAGCCCTCGGCGTATTTATTGGTTAATACCGAACCCTGCGCTTCCAGCACGCGCGGGCTGGCGTAGTTCTCGGAGGCGATCAATTCGATGTGGTCTTCCTGGCGCTGCACTTCGCGCGAAATCGCAGACCACAGCTCGGGATCGAATGAGGAAATTTTGTCTTGACGTGAAAACATGGTGTGTTTGGCCGCAGTTAAGTTCGTAAGCGATGGATTTTATCATTATTACCCCCCCCTCCGAGAACGTGGTGCGGGCCCCTATTTTTTGCCGGGACGGTAACAATTTGCGTATCATCGGGCCAGGGCGTCTGCGCGTGTCGCCGCACCGCCAAGCACGGAGAAATCGAAAGTGGAAGCGCTGCTAACCGTTTCGTCGGTAATCGACCGACTCAATCAAAAGGTATCGGTGTTTGCCGACTGGCTGGTGTTGTTGTCCTGCCTGATCAGCGCCGGCAACGCCTTTTCGCGTTATTCCTTCAGTATCAGCTCAAACGCCTGGCTGGAAATCCAGTGGTATATGTTCGGCGCCATGATCCTGCTCGGAGCGTCCTACACGCTGAAAAAAAACGAGCATGTGCGGGTCGATATCCTCTACGGCCACCTCTCCACCCGCGCCCAGATCTGGATCGACCTCATCGGCGGCGTGCTGTTTTTACTACCGGCGACCATCATCATCGGCTGGCTGGCATGGCCGATGTTCCACAATTCATTCCTGCAGAATGAAATCTCCAGCAACGCTGGCGGCCTCCTGCGTTGGCCGATCAAACTCATGATTCCGCTCGGCTTCTGGCTGCTGACCTTGCAGGGCATTTCCGAAATCATCAAACGCATCGCCATGCTGACCGGCCACCTGACGGCCGACGTGCACTACGAAAGGCCGCTGCAATGACGCGCGAAATTATGGCGCCGCTGATGTTCGGCGGTTTGATCGTGTTCATGCTGATCGGTTACCCGGTGGCTTTTTCACTGGCGGCGGTCGGCCTGTTCTTTGGCTTCATTGGCATCGAACTCGGTTTCTTTCAAACCGCGCTGCTGCAAGCGCTACCCGAGCGTGTGTTCGGCATCATCTCCAACGACCTGCTGCTGGCGATCCCGTTCTTCACCTTCATGGGCGCGATTCTCGAGCGCTGCGGACTCGCCGAAGACCTGCTCGACAGCATGGGCCAGTTATTCGGTCCGGTACGCGGCGGCCTCGCCTACGCGGTAATCATCGTCGGCGCGATACTAGGCGCCATCACCGGCACCGTCGCCGCCTCGGTCATCGCCATGGGCATCATCTCGCTGCCGATCATGATGCGCTACGGCTACAACATGCGGCTGGCCACTGGCGTGATCGCCGCTTCAGGCACCATCACACAACTCATCCCGCCATCGCTCGTGCTGGTAGTGCTGGCCGACCAGCTCGGCCGCTCGGTCGGCGATATGTATGCCGGCGCGATCGGCCCGAGCATCGTGCAGATACTGTTGTTCTGCGGGTATATCGCCGTCCTCAGCGTCGTGCGTCCGCTCGACATGCCGGCGTTGCCGCCCGAGGCGCGCACACTCAACGGCTGGCCACTGATCCGCAAATGCCTGTGGGGCATGGTGCCCTCGATCGTGCTGATCTTCCTCGTGCTGGGCACCATACTGATGGGGCTTGCCACACCAACCGAAGGCGGCGCAATGGGTGCGGTCGGCGCGATCGTGCTGGCGGTATTGCACAGCGATCAATTCTCGATGCGTGGCAAGTACGCAGCCCTGATCGCCCTCGGCGCCATGGTATTGCTGACCGCCCTGACCATGCTCGGCGCAATCACGGCCGGACTGCTATCGATGCTCGAAAAGCCGCTATTCGTCGTTCTCTACACCGGTCTGGTCGTGGTGTTGCTGGAGGCCGTGTTCATTGCCAAGCTGCGCGGGCTGATTTGGGAAGCGAGCCAGTCGACCATGCGCATCAGCACAATGGTGATCTTCATTCTCGTTGGCTCGACAGTGTTCGGCCTCGTGTTCCGCGGTGTCGACGGCGATCTGTGGATCGAGCATCTACTCACATCGCTGCCGGGCGGGGTGGTGGGTTTCCTGATTTTCGTCAACCTGTTCGTCTTCTTTCTCGCCTTCTTCCTCGATTATTTCGAGATCGCCTTCATCATCATTCCGCTGCTCGCACCGGTGGCCGAGAAACTCGGCATCGATCTGATCTGGTTCGGTGTGTTACTCGGCGCCAATCTGCAGACCTCGTTCATGCACCCGCCGTTCGGCTTTGCGCTGTTCTACCTGCGCGGCATCGCACCGAAAGAAGTGAAAAGTTCTGACATTTACTGGGGCGCGATCCCCTGGGTGGTATTGCAACTCATCCTCGTCAGTATCGTCATCGCCTTTCCGCAACTGGTGACCAGTTTTATTGACAAGGGTCCGGCAATCGCCCCCCCGGCCATTGAAACTCCAGCGTCACCACCACCGGCAGCGAGCGCTACGGAAGCAGAAAAAGCCGCCGCCGAACAAACCGAAGAGGATCGCGCCGCGGCTGACCTCGAAAAAGCCATCCGCAACAGCAAGTGATCTCTCCCCGTGCCAATAAAAAACCCCGCCATGGCGGGGTTTTTTATTGCGCAGGAAAAATCTATTTCTTGCGCGGCGTATAGGCGAAGGAATCAAAACCGTATTCGGCGACGCGGAACCATAGATATTGATCGTCACGGAATTTCTTCCAGCCCGGATAAATGCGTTTCCAGTGGGGACTCTTTTCAGACAACTCATCATAGAGCTGGAACGCGGCCGCTTCACAGGCCTCCATGACCGGTCGCGGAAAGGGTCTCAACTGGGTACCGCCCTTGACCAGCCGCATCAGCGCCTCGGGGTTCTTCGCATCGTAACGCGCCAAGGTATGCATATTCGCATCCGCCGCAGCGGCCTCAACCGCGGCCTGATAATGCTTGGGCAATTCTGCCCATTTTTTCTCGTTGATGAACAGCGACAGCTCGGGACCGCCCTCCCACCAGCCGGGGTAATAGTAAAACTTGGCAACCTTGTTGAAGCCGAGTTTTTCGTCATCATACGGGCCGACCCATTCGGCGGCATCGATAGTACCACGCTCCAAGGCCGGATAAATGTCGCCACCGGCGATCTGTTGCCCAACCACACCGAGCTTGGCCAACACCTGGCCGGCGAGACCGCCGATACGCATTTTCAGACCCTTGAGGTCGGCAACGGTCTTGATCTCCTTGCGAAACCACCCGCCCATTTGCACGCCGGTGTTGCCACAGGCGAAATGATGCACCCCGTAATCCTTGTAGAGCAGAGCCATGGCTTCATTACCGCCGCCGTACAATTTCCAGGCAATATGCTGACGGGCGTTGAAACCGAAGGGCAGGCAGGTACCGATCGCAAATGCGGGATCCTTGCCAACGTAGTAGTACGGTGCGGTGTGCCCCATTTCCACGGTGCTGTTTTGCACGGCATCGAGCACCTGCAAGCCGGGCACAAGCTCACCAGCGGCAAAAACGCGAACCTGGAACTTATTATCGGTCATTTCGGCGAGGCGCTTGGAAAAAACCTCGGCAGCGCCGTAAATCGTGTCTAGACTTTTCGGAAAACTCGAGGCCAGGCGCCACTGGATCGCCGGCTGCGATTGCGCAATCGCCGGCGCCGCTACCGCCCCTGCTGCCACGCCTGCAGCAGCTTGTTTCAGGAATGCACGTCTTTTCATCGTCCCCTCCGTTGAAGTGTTTCGAACGTATATCCGCCTGGCTGCAAAAACACCGGTCTACTCGCCGGCGATGGTCATGCGGTCAATCAAAATCGAACCGCAGTGTTTAGAACCACGGCTCAGCACATCGGTGCCGGCACCGATGATGCCGCGAAAAATATCCTTCAGATTGCTGGCGATGGTGATCTCTTCAACGGCATGGGTAATCTCGCCGTTCTCCACCCAGAAGCCGGCTGCGCCGCGCGAATAATCGCCAGTCACCATATTGATACCCTGCCCCATCAGTTCGGTCACCAATAGACCGCGCCCCATCTTGCGTAACAGCGCGGCAAAATCCTCGCCGCTGTCGGTCAATACGAGATTGTGGCAGCCGCCGGCATTGCCAGTAGTCTGCATGCCGAGTTTGCGCGCCGAATAACTGCCAAGAAAATAGCCCTGCACCACGCCGCCCTCGACCACGCTGCGCTGCTTGGTGGCCACACCCTCTTCATCGAAGGGGCCGCTGGCCATCGCGCCGCGTATATGCGGGTCCTCGGTAATGCGGATCCAGGGCGCGAAAATTTCCTTGCCCAGGCTGTCGAGCAGAAACGACGATTTGCGATACAGGCTGCCGCCGCTGACCGCCGA
>Ga0114978_10004693_pt1 | contig 11014 bp, 20 predicted proteins | sample S_140212_EF_Meta_FD_87027 | JGI IMG/M metagenome (GOLD analysis project Ga0114978, IMG submission 87027) | Freshwater microbial communities from Lake Simoncouche, Canada to study carbon cycling - S_140212_EF_MetaG | ecosystem: Environmental > Aquatic > Freshwater > Lake | place: Lake...
AGGTTTGTAAGTGCGTGTTTGTTGAGGAACTGGTGCAGCTAGCAGCATCCCTCTTGCTGTGTTGTAATTTTCCATAATTTCTATTCTAATGTTAATTTAATTTTTCTTTTTAAAAATTTACTAAGTATAACTTCTAAGTTTTCTATTGCTATACATTCTACTTCTAAACTAAAATCCATAGTTTCTAACCACTCGATGTTATCTTGAATCTCTTGTTTTAGCATTTTTAACTGATCATCTGTAATTGTTATAAATGTCATAATCCTTTTTCTTTTTTAAATAGATCTAATTGTTCTCGTATACTAATTAAACTATGTTTACGAGCTAATACATATAATGCAAATTCAATAGCAATATCATCAGTATAATCAATTGTTAACTTTGCACAACTTTCTGATAGGTTATTTCTTTTCAATCCTGTATTCTCATAAATTAATTCATAAAACTTTTCTACTAGTGTCATATTAGTTCTCTTTGTGTTAAATACTTCTCTATTGTTTTTAATCCATGTATGCGTGCTAGATCAGCCCAATCTTTAATTCCTTCATCTAGATAGATTCTTGGTACATTGCAATACTCAAACCCAAACTTATCAGTTATTAGTTGAGAATTCTTTACACCAGCTTCATCTGAATCAAAACTCAAGATTTGTCTATCAGAATTTTCCTTAATGTATTCAACGTTCTCATCAGAGAAACATCCAATACCTTCATTCTGGACAGCACAACAGCATGGAAATACTTTTTTCATTACCATGTAATCCTTCTTACTCTTATTGATGAATGCAACATCACAATCTTTGATGTCATCTAAACCATCCATCATGGTAATAGGTACATTATTAGGCATCCACTTATTCTTTCTATCTCCATAGGGCCTATAGATCTTCCAATGTCCTTCATATAGATAACCAAATCTCAACTCTGTATCCTTAATAGGAAACTTTTGTTTGTTAAGAAATACTGTATCAATTGAATACACATTGTTAGCTCTAAGATCATCTATGTCCTGATAGTACATGTTCCAATATGCCAGCTCTTCGTGTGTGAACTTTCTTGTTTTCACTTGAATAAAGAATTCACGCTTAGAGGTGGAAGTTGGTTGTGTATAATTAGCAACGATCCTCTCATATTTCTTTGTAGAGGATACATTCATAATCCCAAGATCAAAATCTCTATCAATCATTAACAATGCTTCACGCAATGGTATATGAAATAGCATCATGACAAAATCAAAGCAACCACCTCTTATGGCAGAATCTGCAAAATCTTTAAATCTCAATGCTCCTCCTCTATATCCTATAATGAATGAAGGATGTTTTTCGTTTCTAAAGGGAGAATAAGTAACAGTGTTAATTTTCCAGTTCTGAGTAGGCATATACATTTTGTAGATATCATATTCTGTTATCTTCTCTAGTATAGCATCAGGTGTTAAGTTTACTCTTTTTCTTCCTTTTATCATAGCTTTAAAATAAAAAAGCCCCACCATTTCTGATGAGGCCTTTTACTAACAATTAATTGAATTAATAATCGCTACCATCATCAGAAATATAAGCATCAGAGGCCACAAGGTTATCATCTGCATTATAATCCTGAAGATCTTTAAATGTGAAATAATCTTTACAACCATACTCACCTATAACATTCACAACAAACTTCTCGTGTGCTTTTAAGTCTTTAGGTTTCTTGTTCTTAAGATCAGTTTGAATTCTTTTACTTCCATAATCAACAAGTCTGAATTGTTTTAGTGCATATCCACCTAAGAAAGCTTTGTTATAGATTCCTTGATATTCTTTAGACTCTCCATCTCTCTCTTTAACTATTACAGTTGCAAGAGCTACAACAGACTTAGCCCACTCACCATCAATTTGGTCCTTAAGATCTTTAACATTACCTCTCATCAACTTCTTCCATTCTAATTGTAGAACAGTGTCTGCATCACGATAGTCAAGATCAGCTAACCAAGTTCTCATAAAGTTGTAAAGATCTTCTTCACCTGTATAAGCTACACGATAATCTCTTCCTTTAGTAAACCATTCAGCTAGATCATTTTCATCAGCTGCCCAAGTACACATACCAATAGAATTGATATATTGTTTCTTAGTACCATCTTTATTTTCTCTCTCCTTATCTTCTAAGAAGAATGAAGTTTTAAACTTATCTTCAGCATTAACTTTCTGTAACCAGATATCAATACGTAGATAGTTGTTACCATCTTTTGTCTCACCTAAATACTCAGCAGCTTTGCTGTCTTCTTTAAGTTCCATACCTAGAATGTCTTTAAACTCTTCTATTGTTGGATTAACTGCAATCACGTTTGCTTCAAACAAACCTACTTTCTTTCCAAAATCACTACTTCCAGTGTTTTCTCTTTTCTTTCCTCCGATACTACTCATTGTAATTTAATTTAATTTAGTTATAATATTCATTTAATGTATTCACTACTAGTTGTAAGTCATTTGGTATTTTTGTTTCTGCAAACATACCATCTGGACTTTTTGCAGGCATTTTCTTATATCGATTGGTTACAAATGTATAATTAGCACCACCATCTTTTGTCTCTTCCACATTAGTGTAAAGACAAACAGTTAATAGTCCTTCTAATAACACTTGGTTATCGATTAACTTACCTGCAGTTTTGATTTTGTATCCTATTATCTCTCCACCATCTTCAATAGTTTCTGGGTGAGTTAAATAGAACACTGTGATGTCATCACGTAATTGTCTAGCAGTTCTAAACAGATCAACCATATCTCTAGCCATAACGCTAAACTTGGTAAATCCCACTTCAGTTGCTTTAGCCACTATATTGAATCCCATAATGTAATTAGAGTCTTCGATAATAATGTTCTTAATGTGTTTGAATTTTTCTAATTCTGAGATAGCTTTTAATCCACGAGAGATATCATTAGCATCATCAGTTTCTTTGTAATTTCCTTTCTCTTTATTATATAGCTTTTCAGAACCTTTGAAAGGAAGTTCTTTTTTTGCTACATTAAAAATGTACGTTTCATCTGGATTTAGATGTTTGATACTTGTTGATTTACCAGTACCAGTCTGACCTACAATCCCTACTAATTTACTTGCCATTGTTTTTTGCTTTAGTTATTAATTATTTAATTTTAAGTTATAAAGATACGAATAATTATTTTAATTATCTATAGAATCACGCATTTTTTCTTCAGTTTCAGCTTCTTCAACTGTTAAAAATAAATCTCGTTCTTTTTGATAATAACCAAGATTATTTAACCCATATAAAATTGTGAATTTTTCATTGTTTATGTATGGTCTATCTGCTTTTATTATAAGTATACTAGTAATTTTTGATTTCCTACCATAAACTTTTCTAAGTTTGAGACCAGCACAAGATGATACAGTTTGTCCAATATTAAATTTTGTTTCTATTGTCATATGTATTTTATTTTGTTTTTATCAAAGAATTCTAATGCCTTATCTAACCATTTAAGCTCTACATCTTCATTGCTACTAATGATATAAACGTGTGCTTTCTTATCAGGAGTGTTATACTCCATAGCCATACATCTATTTATCTTCTGTGCTAAGTTTTCCGCATTACTATCAAAATAATTGATAATCACTTTGTCTAAGGGTTTATAGGTTACACCTGTGTTACCAATCTTTACAACAGCTAGATGATTACCCTCTCCTTCAGCAAAGTCTTCAAAGATTTGTTTTTCTTTAGACTTATTATGATAGGAAGGAATACCAAGACTATCTGCTATCTTTGTGGTACCACAGAATACTAATACTCTCTCATTCTTATGTGCAGCTAATAGCTTCTTTGTAGCTATAGTTTTGGCCAAGGATGATTGAATAACTCGCATTCTTGCAAGACGCATAAACATAGTATCATTACCATCTCTTTGCATCTTATTGATGACCCATGATAATCCATCATAATGTTTCTTCTCAGTCTTTTGCTTACCCTTGTAATCCTGCATAACAGTGTTATCTAAGGGCACTCTAATAACTTTGATTTCATAATCAACTATAACTCCTTCCTCAATTGCTTTTTCAATTGGATAGTGAGCTATTACATGAAGATCTAATTCTTCTTCAAGGGTTCTTTCTGTATCACTGGCTAATGTACCTGTGAGACCAAGAATCTGTTCGTTATTATCAAACAGTTCCTTACATACTTCTATCTGAGCCTCGCTCAATAGGTGTATCTCATCTATAATAACAAGATTGAATTTCTTATTAGCATACTTCTTCAATGATAGGTGGGTTGTGTATGTTACATTTGCATCAAGATAACCTCTATCTTTAAAATCAGCTTGCCAAGAATCTTTAATCTTGTTATCTGGATAAGCAATAAGAACGCTTTTAATCTTTGGTTTAAAATATTCTAGTATATTAATACTAGTTCTTATCTTACCAAACCTTGGGCATAGATTTAATATACCACGTCTTTCTTTTAACCATACGTCAGCAAACTCTCTTTGCCTTTTATCTCTTAATGTCATAACTTTTCAAACATTACCATATTACTACAATTAGGACATTCAATCCTATCTAACTCTGCAGGATAAACAGATGTCCATTTATGACTACATAAATCACATTGTACATAGTCAGCAGTCCAACCTTTTTCATTATCCTCTTTTTCTTTTTCTGTCATTCTCTTAGAAAATATGATTTGTTAGTAATAGATTCATAATCACTGTCTGTGATGTCTTTCTTTCTAGGAAGCTCTTTGAACATACCAATCTGGCCTAGGAAGCCCAAACCAATACGCACATCATCTTCACCATAAGAATTCTTAATTAGTCTCAAGCTTCTAAAATATTTAGCACCAAACTCATCTTTTAGTTTATCTAGATCATAACCTGATGGGTCTGCCACCTTGTATCTCATAGGATCAAACAAGGCCATAACTACATCAGCATCATTCTGTGTTGCAGAACTGTCTGCAAAATCCTCTAGCTGAGGTTCTACATCACCATTCTTTATTCTAGAAGGATTAGATATATCACGATTGAACTGACTAACAACCACTGGTGAATATCCATAGAAGTCTCTAGCATATCTGAGTTCATCAGACATCTTATCAATAGCTTGTTTCTTGTTAGGTTGGTCTTTAGTTAGTTTAAGAAGACCAATATGGTCAATAACTACTAAAGTTATTTGACTTGGATCATTAGGAACATATATTTTGTTCCATTTATCAAGCTGCTGTATCTCACCATTCTGTAGAGCATAGTCTTTTAGTTCTTTTGCTATACCTACAGGGTTCTCTGGCCCATCAATGATTGTAACGATTTCACTTAGTTGTTCTACATAATCTTTGTAATGTAAGAAAAGATCATGTTCATCTTTAGTCATTTTCTCAGTCCAACCAAGTAACTTACCTACAGGAATAATAATACCCTGGTCTAGAAATATCTTACGAGATACCCATTTGGCCATCTTGTATGTTCTACTTCTCTCCATGGACCTATACCACACTTTCACCTTAATACCTGAAGCTAGACCTTCTTTAGAAAGAGCCCAATCAACAGGATTAAGAACAAAAGCATCATCAATAAATGATGTCTTACCAGATCCTGTAAGTCCACCTACAAGATAATACATACTCTTACGAATACCTACATATCTAGTAAGTCTATCAAATCCCATAGGAATTCCTCTGTTTAGATCATTTAGGCCTTTCTCAACCTCTGCATTTAATAGTTCAAAACTCATTTTCTATGTTTTTAGATGGATAACGATGTACCTTTGATGTAGGATTCTTTTTAATTGCTTCTTTCAAAGAATCATATGATTTATATGGTGGACGTGGTATGTATCCACAACCTTCTTCATAAAGATAAATATCAGGCATACCATTAAATACAACAATCTTTTGTTTCATAATAGCTCTATTTCTTGTTTAACTTCTTGCCAATATTGATCATTTAAAACATCTTCAAATAATATTTTATTATTATTTAATATTTCATCAACTGCTATTAATGCACATACTTTAGCATCTTGTCTTGCTTCTTCATCATACATTAAATTAGCTTTTAAATAACTATAATAGTCATTAAACAAATCTACTGCTTTTTGTTGTGGTGTCATATGTCTGTACCTCCTCGTGGTTTTTGTGGTGCTATGTCTATTTTAGCTCCATCATTAATTAGTTCTATATAAGCCTCGAAAGCTCTCTGATTTAGATAAGTTACACTGTTCTGCATGAATGTCATTCTATTACTATTGGTAGCAATAGAAGATTCTTTCTTCTGCAAGAGTTCATATTCCAAAGCAGCTATAAGCTGTTGAGCTGTATATTCTCCCTCTAGTATAATCTTATCAAACTTAAGTCTACATTCATCTTTACCTTTTCTAATAGCTCTGGTACCTTTAAATGTTTTACCCTTATACTCAAATGAATCAGTACCTGGGTAGTTCTTCCACCACTCTTCAAAGTCTGTAGTTGCAGGTTTTCTCTTTATCAGCTTTCCTGTGCTCTTAGCATTCATGAATTCTAATAGGTCTCTACCTAATGTTGTGAGCTTTTCATCAGTGTTGGTTATTAGTGCTTTTCTTATCAAAGTTTGATAGACAGAAGCAATCTTCATACTTCCCTCACATAGTGGAGAAACATCATATTGCTCGTCTATCAACTTCAATAAGAATATAACATCTAGGTTATAACCTCTCTTGATGAGCTCTTCGAACTGTTCTGGTGTTACAGTTAGCTTCATCATTTAATATTGGTATTTCGATTTTAATAATTGCAGGTAAACGATTTTTACGTTCCTGTTCTTCCTCCCATTGTTGCCAAGAAGCTTCAACATCTTTCTGTCTCTCTATAGTATAGATGTGGTCATTGGGATGCTCCCAATCTTCTAGTCCCCAATCCACTATTCAGTCTTTCTAGGTCTTCCAACTGGTCTTTTCTCAACTGTTTCATTATTTGCAACAGCTGGTTTCTTCTTCTTGTTTCTCTTCTTGTAATATTTCTTCTTAGGTTTGTCCATAGAATCAATAACATCTTTCTTAGGAATGTAAGACACCTTTCTAGGTTGAAACTTAGGTTCTTCTTCTTTGATCTCTTCAGCATCTCTGAATAAAGCATACATAAGAATTGCTGCTACTACAGCTACGGAAATAATAATAATAATTGTATTCATAGTTCTTGTTGTTTAATTCGGAGGCCAAACTGTAGTGAAAACCACCCAAATGTTTCTTCAGCCTTCCCTTTGTTAAATTTAAAAATCTTCTTTAATAGAGGAATAGCATAACGCTTGAATTCCTGGTGTTGTTCTTCTGTCATGGTATTGTTAGTATACCACTTTTCATCACCCTCAACATCTGAGAATGTCTTTCCAATCATCTTTAGTTGATATTCAACTAGATGTTCAGAAATGTTCGTTCGATTGATCTTTGCTTTCATTCAAATAGATTTAATTGATTAGGAATATACACTGTTTTAATTCTCTTACCCTCAGTCTGAATCTTTGTTATGATTCTGTTAGCTTTCTCAATATAGTAATTATAATTTACATTATCAACTTTGCTACCCTTTGGTAAGTAGTTACAAACTGTTGCTAACCATTCACCAGCTTCCACTTGGCTCACAGCAGCAGCTCTAGTCTGACACTCAGCATTCTTTATCTTTAATATCTTTTTACCATGGTTAGATATATAATAACGAATTAACTTATCATACACTGTAACTTCTCCTGTTATTCTATCAGTACCTTCATAATGGAAGCTTCTGGTTGCTTTTTGTCTTAGACAAAAGTCATATAGATTTTGATGATTACGTATCGTAACATCAACAGGTACACCATGAACAAACCACTGCTCAAGAGCAATCGGAACCACTCTTGCTGATTTATTCTTGTGTAACTCAAAGTCAGTAAGGAAATCACCTTTCTTTTTAATTTCACCATTGGTCATAATTGCTAAGTAATCATTTACAGTACTAAAGATAATCTTAGAGTAGTCTGTTCTCTCCAACTCATATTGAGTTATGTCACACCACCATGCATTGATATCATGCATCAAAGGAATCAGAGCTTTATTAATCTTGATAGTTACACCATCTGTGTTTGCAGAGATCACATGTATGCCATTGGTTTCATATTTTTCAATAAGCATCATCAAGCTAAGCTCACCAGTAATTGTGGTGAACATAGTTAATTGCCTATCATAGATCCAATTTAGCATATCAGATGATTTACCATACACAGAGTTAACTGCAAGTTTAAGAGCTCCTACAATTCCCTTAATTTTCTTATCACTCTTTGCAAGCGGTTTAAGCTCCAATCTCTTATCAAACATCTGTTTGTATCCCCTAAGGAATTCTTTTCCTAAATGAGCAGGAAATTGCCCATTGTTGATGATGATAGCTGGATAGTAACTAGACACATCCCAATCGATTATCTCACACTCTTCATCAGCTTCAAACACATGAGGTTTGTTTTCTGTATGAAGACCACCTTTCATAAAAGAATATACATTTCCATAGAAATCTATATGCTCTTTGAAATCATCTTGTAAGCCAAGCTGCATCTTTGTAATCTTCTTCAAGAAATCTTTCAGTTGATCAGTTTCAAATGTTACATACTTAGCAATACAATTCTTTACGTTAATACTCTTCCTGAAATATCCTTTCTTAGGAAGCTCTCTGTAGTCTATTTCTTTCTCAGAACAGTAATACTTCTTAATCATCTCATCACCTATCTTACTATCTGAATAGTTCAGACAGGGTATACCAAACTCAGCTTCAATATCTTGTCTCAGCTCTATTTGATTGTTACCTCTGTACAATGGGTGATCAGTCTTACCTATAGTTATCTTGTAGAATTCATACGTAGCATCAACATCATTATAACAATAATCAATTGTAAGAGCTATCTCTTCCTTGGTCATGTTAGTCTTGGTGTGATGAATAGGCATCTCTTCAATATTCTCTAGGTCCATCTCAAACTCTAATCTCTTCAAGGACACCATACGATTCTTATTATCATAATGGTGTATCTTAAACAAATCAAGTTGTTTCAATGATAGCTCGTGCTCTCTGTATTCTGGGAATACATCATAGTTAGCATCATGTATAACATCTGCAGCTTTCTGTGCTATCCTAGAGCATATCTCTAGGTTACTTAGCTCATGCCAGTTGTCATGATTTCGTAAGATCCACTCAACAACTTGACTGTCAAAGCGTAGGTTATTATAACCAACCCAATAAGCATCAGAATTAGCCTCTGTGTATCTAACAAACTTATCTAGTTCGTTCTTCCATTTAGATACTTGAAAGCTCTTACCAGCTTTACCAGGCACCATACATACAACTAAGAATAGTTCTTGCATGGTTTCTATGTCATATATAATTACATCTTCTTTCATTCTCTTGTTGTTTTTTTATGGTCTTTCCAATCTAGCCAAAAGCCTATTGCTACAATAATGTTCATTCCAAATGATGCTATGATTTCAACTATGTCATCATATACATTAAGAGATAGGTGGATATGTCCTACCATCCAAAAAGGAATAGCAAGATTATTCGATATCCACCTAATCAAATAATTTATAAACTTCATAGCCTGCAAAGATAATTAAAATTGTTATATTATTCTAACAAATTTAGTTACAACTTTTTCAATTGTGCATCAATAAATGATCTAATAGATTCTTTATTCATATGTCTGGCACATCTCTGTTCAAATACAGTTTCAATAATAGAATGATAATCTTTCTTTGATATAAGATATTTAACACCATTCTTATGTTTTGGATCATCTGATTCTAGAACAGTTGCTGCTGTCTTAATCTTATCTATTGCACTGTATGCAATTAGTCTTTCATCTTTGAATCTTTTCTCTGATATCATGTATTAGAAATAGATTCTGAAGTGATCAGAGTGTAACATAATTCTTTTAGGCTTACCTTCGAATGTCATACCATGTGGCACCTCAACTCCTACCTCTGCAGGTTGTTGTTCTACAATAGGTTTAATTTTCTTTACTGCTGTCTTTTTAAGTCTAGGACCATTCCATTTAGCTATGTGAGGAATAGTCTTTTTTAATCCATATAACTTTTGTTCTAATCCTGGAGCTGGTCTATTAAACTCTTTTGCTAATCTTCTTGCTATTTGTTTAATAGGCTGTCCTGTTGCAATATCAGTTTTCATGATATTGATTTCTTCTACTGAATAAAACTTTAGTTCTCTCATAGGTTCTGGTTTTTTGTTATAAGTTTCTGTTGTCTTTTTCTTTAGTATGTCTTCTATTGTGAATCCTTTTTCTAAAGCTCTTTTGATTTGTCTAATTTTCTTAAGCATACCATCACCTTTTCTATTAAAATCTATTCCTCTTAATCTAGCAATTCTTTTAACAGGAACTTTAGATTGAAGATCACATGCAATGATTCTAATTTCATCTGGTGTGTAATAATGGGTAATATATGCCATAATCTCTAAATTTTAGCAAAGCAACACATAGCTGATGTGTCCCAATACTTGATGAATAAATATTTATTTCCCTTGTTTGTTTCGTAAATTGTGTGAGGCATAGGTGATGAATGATCAACACTACCTAACACTTTCTCTTTCCTAGCTTTAAAGAATGTATTAATTGTTTCTTGCACTCCTATTCTGGTGCTGAATGTCATAATGAAATTGTTTTTGAACTTAGCAATGTGATCTGTTAAGAATCTAACAGAAGCACAGAAATCAAGATCAAATAATACATTTGGTTTGTTTGGATTTGCTTTGAGAATATCACCACATATCAATGCTATCTTAGATGTTGATCTTATCTTAGATAATTGTTGTAATGCTACCATTGAGTTATTCTCATAGATTTCAAATTCTTTACATCCTTTGGATTCTAGATAACCTAGATATTCATTGATGTCTGGACCTGCTAATCCAACTACTGATTCAAATTGGAATCTTTGGATTAAGAACTCTCTAACAGCATGTTTGTTACTTGAGTTTACATAAGTTTTCTTTCTTTCTGCCATAATTATTCTTCTAAACCATCTTGTAATGTTTCATC
>Ga0114978_10004694_pt1 | contig 11013 bp, 7 predicted proteins | sample S_140212_EF_Meta_FD_87027 | JGI IMG/M metagenome (GOLD analysis project Ga0114978, IMG submission 87027) | Freshwater microbial communities from Lake Simoncouche, Canada to study carbon cycling - S_140212_EF_MetaG | ecosystem: Environmental > Aquatic > Freshwater > Lake | place: Lake...
AGTTCAGTCGAAACGACTTTCAAGGCGACCACCCGCATCATGGAAGGGCCGGACAACGGCCCGCTGCTGGGTCTGTACCCGCATCATTGGTTCAACAATGCGGCGGTCGCAGGCCGCTTGGGCCCGGCCTTTGACAGCCTGCGTGGCCAGATCAAGTTGCTCGCAGCCGACCGCTTCACGACCCGCAGCCGTTACACCGGTTTCGTGCCTTTCTGGCCCGGCGTCAGCGAATCCCCGCGCCTCGGCGAGCTGGGCGATTTGATGAAGATCGACCTGCGCAATGCGCGCCGGATGATGCTGGAAATCGGCAATGGCCCCTACTGGCAGGGCAAGGGACTGCAGCGGATCTCCAAGTTGCTCGACGTGGTCGAGCAGCAAGGCGACAAGGCAGGGAGCGAACAATTGCTGAAGCTGTTGAAGTCGCGTGTCGAGGCCTGGTTCTCGGGCGAGAGTGGCAAGACCTATTTCCACCTCGACAAGACCCTCGGTACGGTGCTGGGCTATCCGGAGGAATATTTCAGCATCGAGCAGATGAACGACCACCATTTTCACTATGGCTACTGGATCCGCGCGGCAGCTGAAATTGCCCTGCGTGATCCGGCCTGGGCGGCCAAGGCCCAATGGGGCGGCATGGTCGACCTGCTGGTCAAGGACATCGCAACCGACGAGCGCGGGCGCGCCGACTTTCCCTTCCTGCGCAATTTCGACGCTTACGAGGGCCATTCATGGGCCTCGGGCATTGGCTTGGGCGAATCTGGCAACAACCAGGAATCTTCATCCGAAGCGGTCAATGCCTGGACTGGTCTGATCCTCTGGGGCGAGATCAACGGCGACCGCAAGCTGCGCGACCTCGGCATCTACCTGCTCTGCACCGAGATCGAATCGATCCAGCATTACTGGTTCGACATCCACCACCAGGTGTTGGCACCGGAATACATGAACAAGGATGTCAGCATGCTGTTCGGCGGCAAATACGCCCACAACACCTGGTGGACTGACGATCCGCGCGAGATCGCCGGCATCAATATCCTGCCGGTGACGACCAGCTCGTCCTATCTGGGCCAGGATCCGGTTTTTGTCAAAGGCAAGCTCGAGGCCTTGAAAGGTGAAATGGTCATCTGGGCGGCACGCGGCAAGAAGGTCGACCCGCCCGACATCTGGCAGGACATTTTTGCCAAGTACCTGGCGCTGGCCGACCCTGCAGCTGCCCTGACTCAGTGGAATCGTTGGGGTGCAGTTGAGCTCGGTGACAGCCGTACGCATACGCTGCATTGGTTGCTGAGCCTGAACGAGCTGGGTATTCCCGATCCAACGGTACAAGCCGACACGACTTTGTTCCAGGTTTTCAAGCGCAGCGATGGCAGCCGCAGCTACCTCGCCTACAACGCTGGCAAGGCGCCGATCGAGGTGCGCTTCAGTGACGGCAAGACGCTCAAGGTTGCCCCGGGAAAACTTGAAAAAACCCGTTGAGCGCATTACTGCGCCCCCTTCGAATGCGTGCCCAGACCTAGGGTAAGCCCCGAGAAATCTACTCTTGTCAATCCGGAAGCGAGTGATTATGCTTGCATGAAAGCGCTTTCATAGAAATCACGGTTTCTTATGAAATCGCTTTCACAAGTACACAGCCGGTGCGTGGACTTTGTGAACCCCGACCGATTCAAGCATCCCGCCGGCATAAATCTCGATGCTGCCGTTTAGAACCATAGACCCCGACAAACCACTTTACTGCCAGGAGCTTCAGCCATGAAACAGATCACACGGAATTTCTTGCACAGCGCCATCGCGCTGGCGACCGCTTCATTGCTCGCCGCTTGCGGTGGCGGCAGTGCTTCGGCCCCAGCCCTGACCGCGCAGACGATCACCTTCGGCACGGTTGCTGACAAGGTCTTCAGCACCGCCACATCAGCCCTGAGCGCCACCGCTTCGTCCGGTCTGGCTGTGACTCTGGCCTCGCTGACGCCGAGCTATTGCACGGTCAGCGGCAGCACCTTGACGATCGTGGCAGCAGGCAGTTGCCAGGTCAAGGCAACTCAGGCAGGCAACACGACTTTTGCTGCCGCTACTGATGTCACGAACACGTTCAACATCACCAAGGCGACTCAGGCAATCACCTTTACGTCTCCCGCCAGTCAGACCATCGGCACCGCTGCACCAGTGCTCGCAGCCACCGGCGGCGCTTCGGGCTCCGCAGTGACGATTGCCTCGTCGACCGCCTCGGTCTGCACCGTCAGTGGCACCGCGCTGACCCTGGTTTCGGCCGGCAACTGCACCTTGACCGCCAGCCAGGGCGGCAATGGCAATTACAACGCAGCGACCGATGTCGTCAATACCTTTGCCGTGGCAGCAGCACCGGTGGCAAATCCGGGCAGTACGGGCACCTGCACCGTAGCGCCTTGCATCGACTTCTCATCGGCGACGGTTGGCGTCGAAGCCTTCGGGGACCCAACCTCGGCCGCTGTGGATGTCGACCCCGTGCTTTCGAGCAACAAGGTCGTCAAGTTCGTGAAGAGCGCTTCCAGCCAGGTTTGGGCCGGTGTCACGGTCTATGCCGATGCCACAGCCAAGACAATCACGGCCATCGACGCGAGCAAGGGCATCACGCTGCGGGTCTATTCGTCCGCCATCGGCGAGCCTTTCTTGGTCAAACTCGAGAGCGGCGCTTCAGGCGCGGCGAATCAGGAACTCCAGGTCTTGACGACCAAGGCCAATGCCTGGGAGACCTTGAGCTTTACCTACACGGCGGGCAGCTACAGCAAGGTCAGCGTCTTCCCGGGCTTCGGAAGCTCAGCCAACAAGACCTATTATTTCGACGAGCTGAAATACACGGCAGCAACAGTGACGCCGCCGGTCGTCATCGCTGCTTTCAGCAAGGTTAGCTTCGATGAAGCAACCCCTCCGGGCCTGATCGAATTCGGCACCAATGGCGGCGGCCCGGCGATCGTGGTCGACCCGGCAGGCGGCACCAACAAGGTAGCGAAGATCTTCAAGTACACCGGTTCCGAGCAATGGGCGGGTACTACGGTCACAACAATCGCGTCCAACAATTCAGTCGGCACCATCGGATTCACCGCTACCGCGAAGACGATGACTGCGAAGGTCTATAGCCCTGCCATTGGTGTTCGCGTACGGCTTAAGGTCGAGAACGCTGCCAACGGCGGCATCTCGAGCGAGACCGATGCCTTGACGACGAAGTCCGGCGCCTGGGAGACCCTCACCTTCAACTTCGCCAATCCCGGCTACTCTCCGCCACTCGACACGACGAAGCCGACTGCCTCGCTTGATGTGACCAAGGTCTACGACAAGGTATCGGTCTTCTTTGACTTCGGTCTGGGCAATGGTGGCTATGCGGCCTTGCCGGCAGATCGCATCTATTACCTCGACGACCTGTCTTTCCCTTGATCTGAGAGTTCGAACAGTGATCGGACTTCGGTCCGGTCACTTTTTGCCACTGACCCCGAATCGTCCCTCTTCCCGGCACGCCACAGGTGTGCCGGGTTTTTTTCGTCCCAGCTTGTTGTCTGTGAAACCCGGCCCAAGGGTTTAAAGTCAGCGTTCATGTTCCGCCGCCTGGCGAAACAGCAACGAAAAAGCCAAAGCTGTCAAACCCGGTGGACAACAAGCCGACTCAGGACGCCCTTTCGGGCCTTTCCCGCATGCTGGTCCAGGCCGGTCGGCTCGCGCCAGGGGAAGCTGCCGATCTATTGCAACTCGCGCAGGACAAGCAATCGAGCTTCGTCGACACCTTGCTGGCCACCGGGCTGCTGACCTCGGCCGAGCTCGCCCATACCCTGTCAGCGGCCCTGGCATTGCCCGTACTGGACCTAGATGCGGTCGACCTGCAGAGCCTGCCGAAAAACCTCATCGACAGCCAATTGATGGCCCGCTACCGGCTGCTGGTGTTGGGCAAACGCGGCGGACGGCTGTTCATCGGCAGCGCCGATCCCTCGGACGCCGAGGCCGCCGAGCGGATCAAGTTCGCCACGCAGCTGGCGCCTGAGTGGGTCATCGTCGAGCATGACAAGCTCGCCAGGCGGCTGAACGATTCGGGCAGCGCCGCCACCGCAGGGCCCGAGCCCACCGCACTGCCAACGGACGGCGCCAAGCCCCAAGCGCCGACGGCCGCGTCGACCGAGGTCGATGACGCACCGGTCGTACGTTTTCTGCAGCAGATGCTGACCCAGGCGATCAATTTGCGCGCTTCAGATCTACATTTCGAACCCTATGAAAGCCATTACCGGGTGCGCTTTCGCGTTGACGGCGAGCTGCGCGAAATCACCCGGCCACCACTGGCGATCAAGGAAAAGCTCGCCTCTCGCATCAAGGTGCTGGCGCGGCTGGACATCGCCGAGCGTCGCATCCCGCAAGACGGGCGCATGAAGCTGCAGTTCGGCGCCAAGGCGGTTGACTTTCGCGTCAGCACCTTGCCGACGCTGCATGGCGAAAAAATCGTCATCCGGATTCTCGATTCAGGTTCGGTCAAACTCGGCATCGAGGCGCTCGGCTATGAAAAAATCGAGCAGTCGCGCCTGCTCGCCGCCATCCACCGCCCCTACGGCATGGTGCTGATGACCGGCCCGACCGGTTCGGGGAAAACTGTTTCTCTATATACCTGCCTGAACCTCCTCAACCAGGCCGATGTGAATATCTCGACGGTTGAAGATCCGGCCGAAATCAATCTGCCCGGCATCAATCAGGTCAATGTCAACGACAAGACCGGGCTGACTTTCGCGACCGCGCTGAAATCAATGCTGCGCCAGGATCCCGACATCATCATGGTCGGTGAAATCCGCGACCTGGAAACCGCCGACATTGCGATCAAGGCAGCCCAGACTGGCCATCTGGTCTTGTCGACCTTGCACACCAATGACGCGCCGCGGACAGTGACCCGCTTGCTGAATATGGGCGTTGCGGCCTTCAATATCGCCTCGAGCGTGCTGCTGATCACGGCGCAGCGGCTGGTGCGCAGACTCTGCGAAAAATGCAAACAAAGGACCGACTTTCCACGCACAGCAATGCTGCGCGCGGGTTATCTGGAGGCCGATCTCGATGGCAGTTGGCAACCCTATCGCGCGGTCGGCTGTCCGGCTTGCAACAATGGCTACCGCGGGCGGGTCGGCATCTACCAGGTGATGCCGATCACCGAAGCGATGCAGCGCCTGATTCTGGCCGAGAGCTCGGCGCTCGACATCGCGGCCTTGGCAAAGTCCGAAGGCGTACGCGATCTGCGCCAGTCCGGTCTGGCCAAGGTGCGCGCTGGCGTGACGACCCTGGAAGAGGTGCTGACAGCGACCAATGAATAATGCAGGGCGTACCGACCGGTGCGGCCAGGAGAGGTGAGATGGCGACAGCCACGAGGCGCGTGCGTGACTTCATGTACGAATGGGAAGGCAAGGACCGCAGCGGCAAGATCGTTCGCGGTGAGCTGCGCGCTGCCGGTGAAGCGATGGTCGGCGCGACGCTGCGGCGTCAGGGCGTGCTGGTCAGCCGGGTGAAAAAACGCCGCATCAGCAGCGGCAAGACGATCAAAGCCAAGGACATCGCGGTCTTCACGCGCCAGTTGGCCACGATGATGAAAGCGGGTGTGCCACTTCTGCAGTCGTTTGACATCGTCGCCCGCGGCAGCAGCAACCCACGCCTGACCACGCTGCTGACCGAGATCCGCCAGGATGTGGAGACCGGCAACAGCCTGTCGGCTGCGCTGCGCAAACACCCGCTGTATTTCGACGCGCTTTACTGCAACTTGGTCGAGGCCGGCGAAGCGGCCGGCATCCTGGAGGGCCTGCTCGAGAGGCTGGCGATTTATCAGGAAAAAACCGTCGCACTGAAGAACCGGATCAAGTCGGCCTTGACCTACCCGATTGCCGTCTTCATCGTCGCCTTCATCGTCGTGGCGGTGATCATGATTTTCGTCGTGCCCACCTTCAAGGATGTGTTCAAGTCATTCGGCGCTGACCTGCCGGCACCGACGCTGTTGGTGATCGCGATGTCGGAATTTTTTGTCGCTTACTGGTGGGCCATCTTCGGCTCGATCGGCGGCGGCCTCTACTACTTCTTCCAGTCATGGCGGCGCTCGATCCGGATGCAACATGTGATGGATCGCCTGCTTCTGAAGATCCCCATCTTCGGCGATCTGCTCTACAAATCGGCAGTTGCCCGCTGGACGCGCACGCTGGCAACGATGTTTGCCGCCGGCGTGCCGCTGGTCGAGGCGCTCGACTCGGTCGGTGGTGCGTCGGGCAACGCAGTCTTTGAAGAAGCGACCCGGAAAATCCAGCGTGATGTCACCACCGGCGTCGCCTTGACGGCCTCGATGCAGGCGACCGGAATTTTCCCGTCGATGGTGCTGCAGATGGCGTCCATCGGCGAAGAATCGGGCTCACTCGACCATATGCTGGCCAAGTCGGCCGAGTTCTATGAAGACGAGGTCGATCAGGCGGTGAATTCGCTCTCCAGCCTGATGGAGCCAATCATCATCGTCTTTCTGGGCACCATCATCGGCGGCATCGTCGTCGCGATGTACCTGCCGATCTTCAAGCTCGGCCAGGTGGTGTGAACTCGATGAGCGCTGAATTTTTCCTCTCGCCGGCGATGCTGGGGCTGTTCGGGCTGTGCATCGGCAGCTTCCTCAATGTGGTGATTCATCGCCTGCCCTTGATGCTGCAGCGGCAATGGCTCAGCGATGCCGCCGCTGAAGTCAGCGACGCAGACGGACTGGGCAAGCTCGCCCAGCTACCCGCCGCTGAGGCCGAGGCGATTGCCGCACAAGCCCGCGACCTATCCGACCGGATTGAGCGTTTGCCGCAGCTGAGCCTGGCCTTGCCGCGCTCGCAATGCCCTTGCTGCGGCCACCAACTGGCCTGGCATGAAAACCTGCCCCTGCTCAGCTGGATGAGGCTGGGCGGGCGTTGCTCGGTCTGCAAGGCGAGGATCTCGATCCGCTACCCGCTGGTCGAATTGCTGACCGCCTTGCTATTTGCCGCCTTGTCCTGGCGTTTCGGCCCAGCGCCCCTGACGCTGCTCTGGTGCGGTTTTGCAGCCTGCCTGGTCACCTTGGCAGCGATCGACTGGGACAGCACGCTGCTGCCCGACTGCTTGACCCAACCCTTGCTGTGGGCCGGTCTGACCGCGGCTCTGCTCGGCTTGACGATTCCGCTGACCACTGCAGTCAGCGGCGCCTTGGCTGGCTATGGGTCGCTGTGGTCGGTCTATTGGTTGTTCAAACTAGCCACCGGCAAAGAAGGCATGGGCTACGGCGATTTCAAGCTGCTGGCCGCAATGGGCGCCTGGCTGGGTTGGCAGATGCTGCTGCCGATCGTGCTGGCGGCGTCGCTGCTTGGCGCGGCGGTCGGCATCGGGATGATGGCGCTGCGCCAGCATGACCGCAACGTGCCGATACCCTTTGGCCCCTTTCTCTCCTTGGCCGGGATGCTGATACTGTTTGCCGGCCAGCCGCGGGTGCTGGGCTGGCTTGGTTGGGGCGGATGATGATCAAGATGAGGATCGGACTGACCGGCGGCATCGGCAGCGGCAAAAGCATGGTGGCCAGCTTCTGGGTCGAGGCAGGTGCCACGGTGATTGATTCGGATGCAATTGCGCGCCAATTGACCCTCGCCCGAGGTGCCGCGATGCCATCGATCCTGGCCGAATTCGGGCCAACGATGCTGGCTGCCGATGGCTCGCTCGACCGTCAGCGCATGCGCGAGCTGGTGTTTGCCCAACCTGCTGCCAAACAAAGACTTGAATCAATCCTTCATCCGCTGATCGGCCAGCAGACGCAGGCTGCAGCCGCCGCAGCCTGCACCGATTTGATCGTCTTCGACGTGCCGCTATTGGTCGAGTCGGGACGCTGGCTAGCCAGGGTCGAACGCGTGCTGGTGGTCGACTGCGAGGAAGAAACGCAGATCGCGCGGGTCATGCAGCGCTCGGGCTGGAGGAGGCCTGCCGTCGAAGCAGTGCTGGCGCTGCAGGCGCGCCGATCGGAGCGTCGCGCCTGCGCCGATGCGGTGATCTACAACGAAGGGATCAGCCCGGCCGAGTTGCGGCTGCAGGTGCTGACGCTGGCGCAGCGCTGGTCAGGCAGGCTGTGAAACAATCGTGCCGTCCGGAGCGCAACAATGCGCCCCGCTTGCAACCCGGCTGACCGACAGGGATGACCACCTTGGTCCTTTACGAGTACCCGTTCAACGAAAGCATCCGCACGATGCTGCGGCTCGAACATCTGTTCGACCGCCTGGGTCAATTGATGGTGCGTGAGACCGCGCTCGACCACCATTTCGCGCTGGCAACCATTTTCGAAATCATGGATGTGGCCTCGCGGGCCGACTTGAAATCTGATCTGCTGAAGGAGTTGGAGCGCCACAGGACTTTGATGAACAGCTACCGAGGCAACCCCAGCGTGGCCGAAAGCGTTCTCGACGAGGTGGTGGGACGGATCGACGTCGCCTACGCAGGCTTGCAGCAATTGGTCGGCAAGGCCGGTCAGGCGCTGACCGCCAATGACTGGTTGATGAGCATACGCAGCCGCATCAGCATCCCCGGCGGCACCTGCGAATTCGATCTGCCGGCCTATTACACCTGGCAGCAGTTGCTGCCGGTGCGGCGCTGCAATGACCTGTTGCAATGGACGCAGAGCCTGATGCCGCTGGCTCATGCGCTGCAGGTGCTGCTGGGTCTGCTGCGCGATTCGGGCGCACCGCACAAGGTAGCAACCGAAGGCGGCCAGTTCCAGCAAGGACTGGGCGCGGGTCGGGTCTACCAGTTGTTGCGCATGAAGATCGATCCGAGCTTGGGGCTGATTCCGGAGATCAGCGGCCACCGGCTGATGATCTCGATCCGGATGATGCGGCAGGATGAAGCCGGCCGGCTCAAACCGGCACAGCAGGATGCCAGCTTCGAGCTGACGCTTTGCGCATGAGTGCCGCACCGCGCCAGGTTCCTTGCCCGACTTGCGGCGGAGACGCCTTGTTCACGCCGGACAATATCTGGCGCCCTTTTTGCAGCGAACGCTGCCGCCAGATCGACCTCGGCGCCTGGGCCAGCGAAGACTTTCGCATGCCCGCCAGTCCACCGCCGGAAGATACGGATCTAAGCGACTAACGCCGCCAGGTCCTGCCTTGCCTTGGCTGCGCTGGTGAACAGCAAGCCCTGCCAGCCATAGGCAATGGCGGCGCTGATATTGGCTGGCTGGTCGTCGAGGAACACATAACCCTCGCTTGAATTGCCGAAGCGCTCGCTGGCGATACGGTAGATCTGTTCGCCGGGCTTGGAATGCTTGACCCGGCTCGAAAAAACCCCGGCCTCGAACCATTGTTCGAAGGGCAGGCGATCCTCCAGCAGGTCGGCATAGGGCGAAGGCATATTGGAGAGGAAGAACAACCGGTGGCCAGCGCTTTTCAGCTCCTCGATCAGCGCTACCGTGTCAGGCAATGGCTGCAACTCATCAGGTCCGGCAGCGACGACCTGCGCCACTTCGGCCAGCGGCCAGCCGGTGCGCAGGGCAATCCGGTCCGCCACGGTTGGCGCGTCGATCAAACCCTGATCGAACAAACCCCAGTCGCCGCCATAGGCCTCGAAAAACTCAACTGCCAGCGTTTGCGCCGGAATGGCGGCGCGCTGCGGCCACAGGTTTGCGATCAGCAACGCCGGGCGCCAGCGCAACAGCACCCCGCCGAGGTCAAAGACGATGTTCATGCCAGCAGATGCCCCAGCAGACCCGCAGTCGAACCATCGAGCCCGCTCAGGTCACCGGTGGACAGGCGCGGCAGCAAGCCGCTGCACAAGGCCTTGCCGAGCTCGACGCCCCATTGGTCGAAGCTGTTGATCCCCCACAGCGCGCCGCTGACGAAGACCCGGTGCTCATAAAGCGCGATCAGGGCACCGAGCGAACGCGGCGTCAGCTGATCCAGCACCAGCGTCGTGCTCGGGCGATTGCCGGTAAAGCTGCGGTGCCGCGCCACCGTCAAAGCGTCGAGCGCAGTGGATGCCGTCGGCGCCCGCTCGAGCAAGGCCTCTTCGACGCGCTTGCCCTGCATCAGCGCCTGTGACTGGGACAGGCAGTTGGCGAGCAGCTTGAGATGCTGGTCTGCCAGTCGCTCGGCAAATTCGCCGCTAACCTGCGGGCCATGCCGGGTGCGCTTGACGGCGATGAATTCAACCGGGATCACATCGGTGCCCTGGTGCAGCATCTGGAAATAGGCATGCTGCCCGTTGGTGCCCGCTTCGCCCCAGACGACCGGACTGGTCGCGTAGCTGAGCGGCTGGCCGGCGCGATCGACGCCCTTGCCATTGCTCTCCATTTCCAACTGTTGCAGATAAGCCGGCAGGCGCTTGAGCCCCTGGTGGTAGGGCGCCACGCTGCGACTGGTGAAACCGTGGAAGTTGCGATACCAGATGTCGATCAAGCCCAGCAACACCGGCAGGTTTTGCGCCAGCGGGGTCTGCACAAAATGCTCGTCCATGGCATGTGCGCCAGAAAGCAAGGCGCGGAAATTGTCGGCGCCGACGGCGATGGCGATCGGCAGCCCGATCACCGACCAGAGCGAATAGCGGCCGCCGACCCAGTCCCAGAATCCAAACGTCGTGGCAATACCAAACGCTGCGGCTGCAGTCTTGTTGCTGCTGGTGGCGACGAAATGGCTGGCTACATCGGTTTCAGCCATGCCACCAGCGATAAACCAGGCCCTTGCCGCCAAGGCATTGGCCAGTGTTTCCTGGGTTGTGAAGGTCTTCGAAGCGATGACGAAAATTGTCCTGGCCGGATTCAGTTCCGCCAGCACCGGCGCCAGGTCATGGCCGTCGACGTTCGAAACGAAATGCAGCTTCAAGCCCGCTTGCGCGAACGACTGCAAGGCCGTCACTGCCATCGCCGGGCCGAGGTCGCTGCCGCCGATGCCGATATGCACGACATCGCTGATCAGGCCCTGCGAAGCCTTGTCACGCACGCTTTCGGCAAAGGCCAGCATTGCCGTCAGCGATGCCTGCACCTCGCTGCTGAACAGCCCCTGGCCGACCGGC
>Ga0114978_10004698_pt1 | contig 11008 bp, 9 predicted proteins | sample S_140212_EF_Meta_FD_87027 | JGI IMG/M metagenome (GOLD analysis project Ga0114978, IMG submission 87027) | Freshwater microbial communities from Lake Simoncouche, Canada to study carbon cycling - S_140212_EF_MetaG | ecosystem: Environmental > Aquatic > Freshwater > Lake | place: Lake...
ATCGCAACGCCGCGTGCAATCGCACGGTCATAGCCTTTGTAAACCACGCCCATGCCGCCCCGGCCGAGGATGCCCTGGATTTCGTACTTGCCGATTTTTTCGGGTAAGGCGGTCACTCAGTGTGCGTTTTCTATGCGGGCCTGAAATGAATCACGTGTCGAGCGAGTGTTCGGCGGGCGGCTGTAATGGCAGCCAGACCCTGAAGGTGGTGCCGGTGCCAACGCTTGATTCGACGCTGATACGACCGCCATGTTGTTGCACGATTTTGTAGGAAATCGAGAGTCCGAGGCCGGTGCCCTTGCCGACTTCTTTGGTGCTAAAGAACGGGTCAAAAATCTTTTGCAGGTTTTCCGGTGCGATGCCCTTGCCGGTATCGGTCACCTCGACGACGACGCCACCATCTTCGGTGCGCGAACTCAGCGTGATGGTGCCCTGCGCCCCTTCCATGGCCTGCGCCGCATTGGTGACCAGATTCAGGAACACCTGATTCACTTGTGAGGGCGAGCAGATCACCGTGGGAATATTGCCCAGCTTGCGTTCGACCTCGACCGATTTCAAAAGATGTTTGGCCAGCAACAGGGTGCTGGCCAAACCGTCGTTCAGGTTGTAAGCGGTGACTTTGCTGCGATCGAGCCGGCTGAAGTCCTTCAGGTTGCCGACAATCTCCGTCATTTGGCCGGTGCCGAACAGGCCGTCATTGACAAGGCCGGCGAGCTCTTCCATCACCCTGCGCTGCTGCAGTTCATTGATCAGCGCCGAGAGTTTGGCGAATTCACGCGCCAGATCCTGCGCATTGGCATTGTTTCCGGCCTGCAAAAGTGTCAGCAGTTTTTCACCATGGTTGACGGTGTCGCTAATGGCCGGTAGTTTTGCCGCCACCGCGCCGAGGCTGTTTTTGACATAGGCCAGCGGCGTGTTGATTTCATGCGCAACGCCGGCCACCATCTGGCCAAGTGAAGACATTTTTTCCGACTGAATCAGTTGCGCCTCGGATTCCTTGAGGTGGGTGAGGGCGGCCGACAGTTCCCGCGTGCGTTCCTCCACGCGCTGCTCGAGGCTCAGGTTGGCGGCGCGCAGATTGCCGCCAAGGTAACCGAGCAGAATCAGCAGTGCCGTGGCATAGGCGATCAGGTAGACGCGAAAACGTTCCTTTTCCTGCAGGATATCCTCGACTTCGTGGTTGAAGGCAAAGGTCAGCGCATCCAGCCGCGGTCCGGCGGTCAGGCGTGCGACTTGTGCAGCGAGTGCAAGCTCGTCGGGTTTGTTCTTGAGCAGCAGCATGCCGGCGTTGTAAGCCTGCTCGGCTTTCATGCGCTGACTTTCGCCGAGGCCTTGCGCCGTCGTTTGCAGATCGCCCAGCGCGGTTAGCAGCGCTTGCTGCTCTGCATCGCCGCCGCGCTGGTAGAACTGCGGCGCGCTGCCGCTGAGTCGTTTTACGATTGCGTCAAGGTTAGGGCCGCGGGTTTTTGCGGCGCCCGGCTGCGTTGTGAGTGCGCTGCTGTTGCGCAGCAAGCCGTCGAGTCCCGCCTGCGCGGCGCGACTGGTGGCGGTAAATTGACCGACCAGCTTGATTTTTTGTTCGATCGCCTGCAGCAGACCCGGTAGTGCCGCGTTGAGTACCGGGCTTTCCATCGACTGGCCTGCGGTTTGCAGGCTTTGCAGCGCTTTACGTGCCGCTGGTGCGCGGTCGATCAGCGTGTTGCCGGCATGATCAAACTCGAGGCGTGTGCGTACGACATCGATATCCCAGCGGACATCGATGTCTTTTAATTCGCGCAAGGTGGCAAGAACCTCGTTGCGCTCACTCAGGTCCACCGCCGCTGTTTTTTCGTACAGAAAAAACAACGCAGCGACCATGAGCGTCGCGCCTGCTGCAAGCAGTATGTTCTGCACGGTGGAGGATAGTTTCATGCGTCCTCGCCAAGGTAGGCGCGTCGCACCTGTGGGTTGGCCAGCAATGCCGGCGCCTCATCATGCAAGGTGATCTCTCCGCTTTCCATGACATAACCCCGTTGACAGACTTCGAGTGCCAGTCTGGCATTTTGTTCAACCAGCAAGACCGTGACGCCTTCGGCGGCGATCGTGCGGATCGTCGCAAAAATTTTCTGCACCATCAGCGGGGCGAGCCCCATGCTCGGTTCGTCGAGCAGCAGCAGTCGCGGGCGGCTCATCATCGCGCGGCCGATCGCCAGCATTTGCTGTTCGCCCCCCGACAGGGTGCCGCCGGTTTGACGGCGACGTTCCGCCAGGCGTGGAAATAACGCATAGACATGATCGCGGTCATTACGGATTTCTGCCGGCCCCTTCCGGCTGTACGCACCCATATCGAGATTTTCTTCGACACTCAGCCGCGCAAAAATGCCGCGGCCTTCAGGCACCAGCGCGAGCCCCATGCCAACGCGCTGATGTATAGGTGCTGCAGTAATATCTTCACCATTGTAACGGACGCTGCCAGCGGATGGGCGCAACAGTCCGGTGAGGGCCTTCAGGGTGGTCGTCTTGCCGGCGCCGTTGGTGCCGATGAGCGTGACCATTTCGCCGGCACGCACCGTCAAATCAACGCCTTTGACGGCGTTGATGCCGCCGTAGGAGACGCGCAGTCCGCTCACCTCAAGCAAGTTCGCCTCCGAGATAAGCTTCGATCACTTTCGCGTCCTTGCGCACGGCGGCGGGCACGCCCTCGGCGATCTTGCGGCCGTAATCGAGCACGGCGATGCGGTCGCACAGACCCATCACCAGTTTCATGTCGTGTTCGATCAGCAGGATGGTCGTGCCGTCATCGCGGATGCGCTCGAGCAAGCGGCGTAGTGTGGCGGTTTCGGTGGCGTTCATGCCGGCGGCCGGCTCATCGAGGGCGAGCAGATGCGGATCGGTGGCCAGTGCGCGGGCGATTTCAAGGCGGCGTTGATCACCGTAGGGCAGGCTGCGCGCGAGTTCGTCGCCGCGTCCGGACAGGCCGACATATTCGAGCAGCGTGCGGGCGCGCTCATGTATGGCGCGCTCTTCGGCACGGGTGCGCGCATCACGCAGAATCGCGCCAAAGATGCCGGCGCGGGTGCGCACATGGCGGCCGACCATGACGTTTTCAAGCGCGCTCATATTGGCGAACAGGCGGATGTTTTGAAACGTGCGTGCGATGCCGGATGCCGCCACCTCATGCGGGGCGCTGATATTGAGCACGGTGTCATTGAAATTAAAGTCGCCACTGTCGGCGCGGTAGACGCCGCTCAGCACGTTGAAAAAAGTGGTCTTGCCGGCACCGTTGGGGCCGATCAGGCCGTAAATCTCACCACGCTGTATGGTCAAAGAAATCGACGACAGTGCCTCGATGCCGCCGAAACGTTTGCCGATATTGACGGCCTCCAGCAGCGCGCTCATTTTTCCGCCAGCTCCCGCCGGCGCACGCGCGAGGGCCACAAGCCGGCCGGCCGGAACAACATCATCAACATCAGCGCCAGACCGAACAGCAGCATGCGTACCACTTCCGGTTCAACGATCAGGTGGCCAAACAGCGAACGCTGCAGCGGGTCGACGGTGTGGCGCAGCAACTCGGGTACGAATGACAGCAGCAAGGCGCCGACGATCACGCCCCAGATATTGCCCATGCCGCCCAGGACCACCATTGCCAGCACCATCACGGACTCGACCAAGACGAAGCTCTCCGGGCTGATAAAGCCCTGCATGGCGGCGAACATGCCACCGGCCACACCGCCGAACGAGGCCCCCATGGCAAAGGCCAGCAGTTTGATGCGCGTGGTGTTGATGCCCATCGCCTGGGCGGCGACTTCGTCTTCGCGGATGGCCTGCCAGGCGCGGCCGATGCGCGAGTCTTCGAGGCGCAGATTGATGACGATCACCGCGATCAGCACCAGCAGCAGCAGGTAATAATATTTAATCGGTCCGCTGAACTGCAGGCCGAGGATCACTTCATTCTGGCTGAAACTGAACGAACCGATGCTGAACGGATCAATGCGCGAAATGCCCTGCGGGCCGTTGGTGATATTCACCGGTTGTGACATGTTATTAAAAAAGATGCGCACGATTTCGCCGAAGCCGAGTGTGACGATGGCCAGATAATCGCCGCGCAGCTTGAGGGTGGGTGCGCCGAGCAGCACGCCGAATACGCAGGCGGCCAGCGCGCCGATTGGCAGAATGATCCAGAACGGCAGATGCAGGTTGAATTGCGGCGACGCGAGCAGCGCATAGACATAAGCGCCGACGCCGTAGAAAGCGATGTAGCCGAGATCGAGCAATCCGGCGAACCCGACCACGATATTCAAGCCGAGGGCGAGCAGGGTAAAGAGGATCGCCAGATTGGTCACGCGCACCCACGTTGTGCCGGCCATCGCCAGCACGAAGGGCAGCGCCAGCAGCGCGCAGGCTACCAGTGCAATGCCACCCCAGACGGCGGCTGGATTGGATTTAAGACGCTGCGCGAGATTCATGATAGGCCGCCGTTCATCAGGCGCGATCGCCAATGCGTTCGCCGAGCAGACCCGAGGGGCGGAACACCAGCACGCCAATCAAGACGAGAAATGCGAAGACATCCTGATAATTGCTGCCGAATACGTTGTTGGTGAAGTCGCCGATATAACCGGCACCCAGCGCTTCAACGATCCCGAGCAGCATGCCGCCCAGCATGGCGCCGGCCAGATTACCGATGCCGCCCAGCACCGCGGCGCAAAAGGCTTTCAGGCCGAGTAGCGAACCCATCGTGTAGTGGGCGATGCCATAGTAGGTGCCAACCATCACGCCGGCCACCGCCGCCAGCGCCGCGCCGATCATGAAAGTGATGGCGATGATCTGGTTCACATTCACGCCCATCAGGCCGGCGATTTGTGCATTCTGCGAGGTGGCGCGCATCGCCACGCCGAGGCGCGTGCGATAGACGACCAGGGTCAGCGCGATCATCAGGGCAATTGAGATGGCAATGATGGCAATTTGTATCAGCGTGATGGTTGCGCCGCCAACGTTGAATACCGTGTTCGGGATGATTTGCGGAAACCCCAGTGGATTGCGGCTCCAGATCATCATGGCAAGTTGCTGCAACACGATGGAAGCACCGATTGCGGTGATCAAGGGCGCGAGGCGTGGCGCATTACGCAGTCGCCGGTAGGCGAATATTTCCAGTGCGTAGCCGACGCCGACACACACCGGGATCGCCGCCAGCGTGCCGATCAGCACGATCAGTAGCGGCGGCAGGGTGGTGTTGGTTGTCAGCCAGCCGATCACCGAGAAGGCCACCATCGCGCCGATCATGACGACCTCGCCATGCGCGAAATTGATCAGCTGGATGATGCCGTAGACCATCGTATAGCCGAGGGCGACGATCGCATAGACGCTGCCCAGCGTAAGGCCATTGATGATCTGCTGCAGGAAAATATCCATGCAGCGTGCTTAGCCGTAGTCACAAGAAAACGGCACCCGCAGGTGCCGTTCTTGTTTGAGCGGTCGCGCTCCGATCACTATTTTTTATCCGTGGCGGCGGGCGCGGGTGCCGCCGCTTTGACGTAGTCTTCGTATTTCACGGAGGCGCCGCCTTTGATGATGGCGAGCGGTTCGATCTTGCCGCTCTTCATCATGAAGATGGTCATTTCGGCATTCTTGCGGTCGCCCTTTTCATCAAATTCAATTTTCCCGGTGGCGCCGTCGTAGCTGATTTTCGCCAGCTCCGGCAGATATTTTGCCGGGTCGCTCGAATTGGCTTTTTGCATCGCCGCGATCAGCAGGTGGGTGCTGTCGTAGGTGAAGGGCGAATACTGAATGGGCTCGGTTTTAAATTTTGCCTGGTGGCCACCGAGAAACTTCGCGCTCGCGGCTTGCACCGGAATGCCGGCCTGCGAACAGACAAAACCTTCGGCGGCATCGCCGGCCAGATCTTTCATGGTGTTGGTGCAGGCGCCGTCACCGAATGCGAAGACCACCTTGATGCCGAGTTCGCGGCCTTGTTTGAGCAGCGGGCCGGCGGTAGCATCCATGCCGCCGTAGAACACGGCGTCCGGCTTCTTGCCTTTGATTTTGGTCAGCACTGCTTTCCAGTCGCGCGTGTCTTTGCTACCTTTTTCCCGCGGCAGCACCTTGATGCCGGCGGCACTCAGGGTCTTTTCAACTTCGTTACCGAGGCCTTCGCCATAGGCGGTGGCGTCATCAATGATGGCCACCAGTTTCGGTTTGTATTCGGCAGCCAGATAACTGGCGATCGCAGGACCCTGCTGATCATCGCGACCGACCGTGCGGAATACGGTTTTCAAACCCTGCTCGGTCAGTTTTGGGTTTGTTGAGGAACCGGTCACCATCGGAATGCCGGCTTGTGCATAGACGGTTGAGGCGGGGATAGAGACGCCCGAATTCAAATGGCCAACGACACCGGCGACTTTGGCGTCAATAAATTTTTGCGCAATGATCGGACCGCGGTCGGGTTTTTCCTCGTCGTCCTCGGCAAGCAATTCAAACTTTACTTTCTTGCCGTCGATGCTGAGGTTGCGTGCGTTGGCTTCATCAATGGCGAGGCGCGCGCCGTTTTCGTTGTCCTTGCCCAGATGGGCGATGCCACCGGTGAGTGGTGCAGCGTGACCGATTTTGACGATGGTCTCTTCCGCCGCCGCCGCTTTGGGCGCGGGTGGGGCTTCGCTCTTGCCACAACCAGACAAGGCCAACAATACAGCGCCGCTCAGGGCAACATTCCGCACTTTATTCATTGTGACCACACCTCGTTAAATGTTTGTTGCGACAAGATAAATCATTATCCGTAGGCGCCTACGGCTTGTCAATTTAGCACCACCGCAGCGGCTTTCCGGCGGGGCAAACGAAAAGGGGCGCAGCCTGAGCTGCGCCCCTCTATGCATTGCCGCTGATTATTGGGCTTTAGCTATCATCAAATCGACAACTGCCTTGACGTCGGCGTCGGAGAGGCTCGCCGCGCCGCCTTTGGCCATCATTGCGGTACCGGGCTTGCCATTAATGCCAGATTTGTAAAGCGCCTCTTTACCAGTTTTGATACGCGGTGCCCAAGCGGCTTTGTCACCCATCTTCGGCGCACCGGCAACACCGGCGTCATGGCACGCTGAGCAGCTCGCCTTGTAGTTTTCCTCGGGAGTAGCGGCATTGACGCTGGCGACTGCCAGCAGGCTGGTGGCGCCGATGACGGCAACGTAAAAAGCTTTCATGAGATCTCCTTGAATGTAGCGGTGACGATGTGGGCGGCGCGGCTCACCCGCACCTGACCGTGGCAATTCCAAACGGCGGCATCATAGCAAATTCGCCAAGTGCCTTCCATTCAGCGCCGCGCGGCCGTGAGGGTCGTGAGGAGTTGGTCAAGTCCGGTGATGGCGGGCAGGCACTCAACGCCCCGGCATACCCAGGCGTTGACGCCGCTGTGCGCGGCGGGTTTGTCGAGTGTTGCCGGCGGCGAAACGAGGCTTGGTGGAACACAGATGACGAGAGTTCTTGGCAGGTAATGCGCGGCGAGGCGAACCTGCCAGGCGGAGGCATCGACTCCGCGCAACACAACAACGACCGGTGGTTCGAGTTGTTCATCGAGCGCGACACAGAGGCTGGCATGCGCGCCGGGTTGCCGCTCCATTGCCGGTTTGAACGCTTTGAGCGTGCGGGCGGCGGCTTCGCACCATTGCGGTTCGCCGAGCAGATGGCCGAGTCGGTTCAGCGCCAGGGCGGCGATGCCGTTGCCCGAGGGCGTGGCATGGTCGAGGCCGCTTTTGCTGCGCTGGATGAGTTGCTCGTGATCATGGCTGACGAAAAAGAAGCCGCCGTTTACGCGGTCTTCGAACTGCTCGAGCAATACCGTGGCCAGCTCGCGCGCCCAGGTGATGTCGGCGCTGCGTAGCTCATGCTGCATGAGTTCGATCAGCGCGTCGAGCAAAAAGGCGTAATCGTCGAGATAGGCGTTCAGATGCGCGTGACCGTCCTTATAGGTTGCCAGCAGACGGCCGTTTTGCCACAGCGCAAGGCGCAAAAAATCCGCTGCACGGCGTGCCGATTGCAACCACGACGGCTGGTTGAAAGCACGCGCGGCACGCGCCATGCCACTGATCATCAAGGCATTCCAGCTGACCAGTATTTTTTCGTCGCGCCCCGGTCGCACTCGCTGTTCGCGTCGCGCGAATAATTTTTTGCGTGCCGCGTCGAGTTGCGTCAGGTTCTGCGCGCTGTCGGCGAGTGGCTGGCTGACGCGCAGGTGCCAGTATTCATGCTCGAAGTTGGGGCGCTGATCGAGGCCGTAGTGTGGGGCGATCAGGTCGTATTCTGCGGCGCTAACAGTCGCGCGCACTTCCTCCGGCGTCCACACGTAATAGCGGCCTTCTTCATGTTCGGAGTCGGCGTCGAGGGATGAGTAATAACCGCCTTCGGGCGCTTGCATTTCACGCATTACCCAGGCTGCGGTATCGGCGACCGTCCGCGCAAACAGCGGCTGTGGATCGAGCAGCCACTGCTCGCTGTAGAGGCGCAACAGCGGGCCGTTGTCGTAGAGCATCTTTTCGAAATGCGGAATGGTCCATGTTTGGTCGACGCTATAGCGGCAGAAGCCGCCGCCGATCTGATCGTGGATGCCGCCCTCGGCCATTTTTGTCAGCGTTAATTTGACCATCTGCAATGCGTAGTCGTCGCGCTGTGCAACACCACCGCGCAGGCATAGGTCGAGTTCGGCCGGATGCGGGAATTTCGGCGCTTTGCCGAGGCCGCCTTCCACTTCGTCGAAACTGTCTTTGAGTTCAAGCAGTGCGCTATCGAAGGCGGCTGGAGTCAGGGCGGTTGCGCTCGGTGGCGGCGGCAGCGTCCGCGCGAGGGCCGCTCTAAGCGATGCGCTTTGTTCGGCAATCGCTGTTTTCTGATGATGATAGGCGCTGGCGATTTGCGGCAGCAGGTCGGCAAAGGCGGGCATGCCGTAGCGCGCCGTTTTTGGAAAATAAGTGCCGCCAAAATACGGCGTCTGATCGGGCAGCAAAAACATCGTCAGGGGCCAGCCGCCGTTACGTTTGGTTAGCATGGCGTGCGTGCTTTGATAAATCTGATCGAGATCCGGGCGCTCTTCGCGGTCGACCTTGATGTTGATGAACAGCTCGTTCATGAGCGCGGCCACTCCGGCATCCTCGAATGATTCGTGGGCCATGACGTGGCACCAATGGCAGGCCGAATAGCCAATCGAGAGCAGAATCGGCTTGTTCTGCAGGCGCGCCTGCTTTAGCGCCTCGGCGCCCCACGGGTACCAGTCCACCGGGTTGTCGGCGTGTTGTTGCAGATACGGGCTGGTTTCAGCGGCAAGGCGGTTGGGCATGTGGGCGGGGGCTAGTGGTCAGCAAGGTGGCGTTGCCGGATGGCAGCGATTGATCATCGCTGTGCGCGCCCAACATTTCAACCGCGTTGACGGTGGGGGTTAGGTCGCGCACGCTGATGCGCCGTGGAGGACAGGAGGCCAGAGGACCTGCAATGCTGACTGCGCAGATCCGTGAAAAGGGAATCCACTACGCGGCGGGTGATGCGGGAATTTCTTAATGCGTCGAGGTCGACCACGGTCGCAGATAATCCATACGGTCGATCGAGCGTATGGTGAGTTCGTGCACGACTTTATCGCGCCAGATTTGCAGTGTGATTTCATCGCCGGCGCGGCTGCCGTTCCAGAGGATTGCGTAGAACTCCGCTTGCTTGCCGATGGCTTCGCCGTTGATGGCGAGGATGACGTCACCCCGTTTGAGTCCGCCGAGATCGGCGGGCGCAGCGCGCAATACTTCAGTCACCAGCACGTGGCCGCGCACTTCTTCCGAGTAGACGCCCAGCCACGGACGCGCTGCACCGGCGCGCCGGCCGTGGGTCAGCAGATCGGGCAGGATCGCCGGCAGGCTGTCGGTGGGCACGAACATGTTGCCGGGAAACGCCGCCCCGCCGTTGATGGCGTCACCGACCCAGAGTGAGCCGATGCCGATCAACTTTCCATCGGCGTTGAGCAACGCCGCGCCGCTGTGCTGGTCGCGTGCAGGGGCGGTAAAAAGTGCGTCATCGAGGGCGTATTCCCACCAGCCGGTAAAGTGGCGGCGCGACACGATGCTGACCCCCGAGAGGCCGCCGGCGCCGGGATGGGTTGCCACCATTGCGGTGGTGAGTTCACGCGCGGCGGTGGCATCGCCAATCTCAAGCGCCATGCCGCCCAGCGGCTGGCGGGCACGCAGCAAGCCGAAGCCGCTGGCGTGGTCGATGCCAACCACGGCGGCCGGCATGACACGGCCGTCGCTGGCGACCAGCAACACCGAGTCGGCTTCGAGCAAGAGGTAACCGATGGTCAGTATCAGGCCCTGATCGTCGATGACAACGCCGGTGCCTTCGCGTTCGGCGCCCAGTGAACCGGCGGTGCGCGCCGAACGGGGCACGCGCACGCCGAGTTTGACGATGGCGGAGGCGAAATCGCGTTCCGCAAACGTACCCGGCGGCGGCAGGTTTGCCGCACGCCAGGCGGACCAGGTCGCGCTGACCAGGGAGGGCACGGTGCGGCCTTGCTTGCCGTGGCTAGTCGGTGACCGCGCCCTTGCTCGCGCTTGAAACAAGCTTCATGTATTTTGCGAGCAGTCCGCGGGTGTAGCGCGGCTTCGGTTGTTTCCACTTTTTGCGCCGCGTGGCGAGCTCGCGGGCGCTAACGTTTACCTGGATCAGGCGCTTGTCCGCGTCGATGGTAATCGAGTCGCCTTCTTTCACCAGTGCGATGGTACCGCCCTCGTAGGCTTCTGGCGCGACGTGGCCGACGACCATACCCCAGGTGCCACCCGAGAAACGACCATCGGTGATCAGGCCCACCGATTCGCCAAGGCCCTGGCCGATTAGAGCCGCAGTGGGCGCTAACATTTCCTGCATGCCCGGGCCGCCCTTCGGGCCTTCGTAGCGGATCACCAGGACATCGCCGGGTTTGATCTTGCGCGCCATGATGGCTTTCATGACCGCCGGTTCGGAATCAAATACGCGGGCCGGGCCGGTGATCTTCGGCGATTTCAGGCCGGTGATTTTA
>Ga0114978_10004699_pt1 | contig 11007 bp, 11 predicted proteins | sample S_140212_EF_Meta_FD_87027 | JGI IMG/M metagenome (GOLD analysis project Ga0114978, IMG submission 87027) | Freshwater microbial communities from Lake Simoncouche, Canada to study carbon cycling - S_140212_EF_MetaG | ecosystem: Environmental > Aquatic > Freshwater > Lake | place: Lake...
AACTCCTTCGACTTCGTCTACGGAGTTCAGTCGCTCACCTGCGCCTTGCTTCGCAGTGGCTCTCGGCGGGCAAAGCCCGCCTATGTGGTTCGCCAAAGGCGAACAACCGGCTCGCTCCAAAACAAACAAAAAATAGATATCTGCATCAAAATTGCTCATGTAGCTCAGTTGGTTAGAGCATTGGTCTTATGAGCCAAAGGTCTGCGGTTCAACCCCGCACTTGAGCAAAATAAATCATACGAAATGATACATATTCTTATTCGAATAGTTATCATTTATATTATTAGAAAATTGAAACCATTTTGTTTTGTTCGATATAAACATCATAAATACGCTTAATAATAAATAATAAACCAAAATATGATATATGTATATAATAATAACGAATAAATGGAAAAGGAACGGGACAAGGAACGGGACAAGGAACGGGACAAGGAACGGGACAAGGAACGGTCCATCGCTATTTCATGGGTGATTCACGCCATGAAAGATGTAATCGGCCGGCAAATTGTACGTAAAAATATAATTACGATGTTTGTTCCCAAAATTAAAAACGCCAGTCAAATCCGAACGTTTGATGCCTTCCAACAATATAAAACGGCTCCCTATGATAATAAAAAAACAAAAATCTTGACTTATTGTGCAAATATTATAAAACGTAAATCTGTGGTCGTATTTACGGCGTCCAATATCCAAGAAAACGCCGAAGATATGGAAACGCATTATCAAAGTTACATTGTCGATAATAAAAACAAGATGTTATTTGCTATTGACCCGGCGATTAATCCCAAAACGAAATCTGGGTTTGGGATTTATAAACCCATGGTGACGACTGATATTATTCAGCCGTTCTTTGAAGCAAATGGTTATCGTTGCCAATTTGTCAAATTATCGAATCCGGCGCAAACGACAACAGATGATGTATTTTGTCAATCGTGGTCTCTCTATATTCTATTGGTGCTTCTGAATGGCCTATTTGATGGCGGCAGTAATAATAATAATGGTGATTTTAGTAAAACGGTAACGATTCCCAAATCCAAAATCGATAAATACGCCGTTTTATTGGACTTTTATAAAAAAATATTGAGAGAAGTTGATGGTGTTGCAAATGAATTAAACCAGACGTTTGTTGGCTATATCAACAACGATGATACGATTGTGGATATTATTGAAAATGGTGGTGATGTTGTTCAAATTATAAAAATGAAGGCGTCGGATATTATTTTAGGCATGAGTCCGAGTGACATGAAAGAATAAAATATATATAAAGATTTGTATACATGGTTATATATATTATTTATTATATGGTTTTTTATGCAGTTGCAAACGGTCGAACCAATGGTATTTTTTTAACTTGGGCCGAATGTAATACTTCGGTAAAAGGCTATCAAAATGCCCTATTTAAAAAATTTGATACATTGGTCGAAGCGGAGAAGTTTATTGAATCATCATCCTCATCATCCTCATCATCCTCATCATCTACGTTTTTGCCAGATTACTTCACTATCGTTCCGTATTCTGTGTCCGTAACTGCTCTGCTACGCAACTCGACTTCGTCACGTCCACTAGATTACTATGTCTATACCGACGGAGCGTGTTCAAACAATGGTAAGATAAATGCTCTTGCAGGATTCGGTATTTTTTTTGGGGTTGATGATGTTCGTAACGTATCGCGAAAAATCGATGGGAGTCAAACCAATAATGCCGCCGAATTAAGCGCCATTATTCACACCTATTCGATTATCGAACACGATATTCAGTCTGGTAAAAAAATCGCCATTGTATCTGATTCCGAATATGCTATCAAATGTTGTTCGACATATGGCGAAAAATGTCATCGGAAAAAATGGGCCGTCGATATACCAAATAAAGAATTGGTGAAAATGGCGTATGAACTTTATGGACTCCATACGTCCGTTCGATTTATACACATACGGGCCCATACTGATAATACGGATATTCATTCTGTCGGGAATGACCATGCCGATAAATTAGCGAATAAGGCGATTGGTCTTGAAGCATGTCCTTATCGGTAATAAAAATATATGTATATTATTGTATAATATGGCGAGCCCGTTTGATTCGAAAGTGCCCAATCGTAGTATCGTTATGTATTTAGAACCCATTTTGAACTCGTTTTATCAGACTTACCAAAATGTAATTACGCTTAGTGCAGTTCCTGCCGGTCCACTTCAATCGATGGTTTCGCCGTTTAATCCACCCAAATTATCAGAATTTCAAGAAGTATCTCTGTTTTCGCGTGGTGGATTCAATTGTGTCTATATTTTATGGCGGTACCCGACTGGGTCAAGTAGTCGCAATGGTAAAACCACCGATAATTTCATGACCGCCGATGATATTCCGTCTGTGTTCTCTTATTTGGCAGCAAATGGTTATACTATCGATACGAGTTTAACCAAAATGTTGGCACAATCTCGGGTAGATGTTGGTGGACCATCGACATTTCGATTATCCGGTGACCGAAAAATGGTGTGTATGTTTACATGGAATGGATAAAAATAAAATAAGTCTATGTTTTATATAATAAAACATGGAATCTGATAATACTACTATTAATAATACTAATATGACTGTCCAATCGCCACATAATGTAGATAACTCTGACCGTTCTAATCATTTATATTTAGTTGGAAGCTCTTTATTATTTATTATTCCGATTGCCATATTTTTAATGAAAAAACAAAAAAATGTATGGGAATATGTTTTGTGTATTTTGTTAGTTATTAATTTTATTTTGTCTCTACTATTTTGGAGTCAGCCTATACAACATTCGACGATTCACTTTTATGACGCCATTTTCGGACGGATTTCATTGTTTTTATTTATATTTTATATTTTTTTTATTAAACATTTTGGATCTCCTGGAAATTTAAAACTCCTAAGTTTCATCGTGTTGTTTTTTATATTGATACTATTTTACTATAGTGATGTTTATTCTTCGAAAGAGTGGTGCTCTGATAATCACATAATGTGTCATTTTTTGTTTCATATGTTTATTAGTATTGGATGTTCTCTTGCATTTTATTGATTTTTATTTGTGTTCTCTATCGTTTGTTTAGTGGACGTGACGAAGTCGAGTTGCGTAGCAGAGCAGTTACGGACACAGAATACGGAACGATAGTGAAGTATTCTGGTGAGAAACCTTCGCTGACGCGGCGGTTTCTGTGTCCGTAACTGTTGTTCTACGCAACTCGCCTTTGTTACGTCAACTACACTGCGCAGCAAGTCGACTGAATTCCATGGCGTTGGAGCGAAGATTTTTTTTTATCATATTATTATAAACGAATACTTTACATAAAAACAAGTGTCCTACTAAAATGATTTATGATTATATTATTATTGGTGGCGGAATTGCGGGGGTTTATTGTGCCTACCAACTGAAAAAACGTTTCCCTGACCGGACTATTTTATTACTCGAAAAATCGGGTACATTAGGTGGACGCGTCGATACGTTTCAAGACCGTTATATGACGGTCGAAGCCGGCGCCGGACGATTTAGTGATGCACATTCCATCTTGCTCGGCCTGATTGATGAATTGAAATTGAAATCCAAGATTGTTCGGACAAAGGGTGCGCCAGTGTTTGCCCCATCCGATGGAACCGGCCATTTTCAAAATTCTGTATTTGATTCTCCTGGCCCATATAAAAATACTCTCGTCAATGCTGCTTTCGATATGGCGCTCGGTCAAACCATTCCGAATTCGGGGATGATGATTGAAATCGTTTTAGCGAGTCGTCTTGAAAGCCCCGATACGTTACGAAATATGACGTTTCTACAATTTATAAAAAAGGTGGTTGGGACAAAAGGTGCCGAATATATTAAACAATCGTTTGGGTATTATTCTGAATTGATTATAATGAATGCGTATGATGCAACTAAACTGATGATTCAATTGGGACCACAAAATAATTTTTATGTATTGAATGGGGGTTTGACACAAATTGTTGACCGTATGGCGGCTAAAATTAAAAAGACCGGTTCTTCCGGTTCCTCTCGTTCCTCTCGTATTTTATTGAATCGCGACGTGTTGAAAATTCAGGAACAGGATTCTTTATTTTCGGTCGAATGTTCCATTGCAAATTCGAGTATTCAGCCGACTCGCTCTATTACATATGTCGGGAAAACATGTATATGTGCCCTACCAAAACAGGTCTTGGAAAAGATGCAAATTTTCAAACCAATTAGTAGTATGTTCAAACATATTCATTGTGGGTCTTTATGTCGAATTTATTCCAAATTTGATACTGGTACTTCGTCTAGTTCTGGTACTGGCACTGGAGTCTGGTTCAAAAATATGCCGTCTTTCACTACCAATAATCATTTACGCATTGTCATTCCCTATAATGAAAAAGAAGGCATCATTATGATGTCCTATTCGGATAATATGTTTGCCGATTTTTGGAATAAACTCGAGATCAGCGGCGGTATCGGCGCGGTCAATCGCGAATTGGCGCGGCTCATGAAACTGAGTACGGGTATCGATATTCCTCCGCCCATCAAAACCCATGTTTTTTATTGGAAATGTGGTGTGGGATATTGGGGTGTGGGGGCGAATAGTGGCGATATTTCGAAACGGATTATACAACCGTTTCCAGATAAGTCTTTGTTTATTTGTGGCGAACATTATTCTGAATCGGGGCAACAGTGGATGGAGGGTGCGCTGGAAACCAGCGACCGCGTACTTGGACAAATTTCATAGAAACATACGCTTCCGTTCCGAAAGCTACGGTTTCTGTCTTCGAACTACGTCTACGGCTCGCTCCAAATACTTCACTGGCGTTCTATGCCTGCAAGCCAGGCTAACAACTGTATTCTATATCCGTAACAGCATCTTCTAGCTTTGCAATGCCTCCAGAGTTCTCCACTATATCATTATGTTCTTGACCGTTTCTTTTGTTTTCTTGTTTTTCTTGATCGTTTCTTTTGTTTTCTTGTTTTTCTGGTTCGTTTCTGTTGTTTTCGTGTAGAACCACCTTCAGCGGAAGGGTCGACTGTCGGCGGAGGAATAACATCGACAACCTCGGGTTGTTCCGGTTCTAATTCACTAAAAAAAATTACATCAATACTACTAATACATAGGTTGCGTATAAAATTATCTTTTTTTATTTTTAATTTTCCAAATTCACCCCATTCTATCCCCCATGAATTTTTTATAATATAATTGTCTTCATCATATCCGACCAACACGTATGCATGGAAATTTGTTTTACTGCGAAGGTTCGCCTTCGGTTCGCCACTACAAAAATAATAATTGGGCGATAAATTCGTTAATACGTCAACGTTTTTATTTATATGAAATATGTTGTCAAATTGGGATTCGGGTATCCAAGCAGATTCTATACTCAAATATAAATGATTGTCTAACACAGATTCAATAAATTTATAATTACTTCTTATTGGATACAAATTAGTAAAATCTAGTTTTTTGTTGATATCAACTAATTTTGTATGAAGTGCTTTAAAGATATTAAATAATTTATCATAATCGATTGAGTTTTCTGAACATGTAACAAATGTGCGCGTTTCATTTGCATCCGAGATGTAGCATTTTTTGACAGGGTTTGGTTCACACACTTCTGTTTCAGTAATCGTTTCGTCTTTTAATGAATTATTTTCAAAATTCGATTTGTTATTAATATAGTTAACAAACCATTTCAACAGCCGTGGAACATTAAATCCATCTGTTCCGCATCTCGATATAATAAAATTATTTATTTGGTCAAAATATTCGGTTTGTTTATCTATTATATATTTAATCTCCGTATCTGCATTAATGTAATCTAACCTTTCTTTTTTTATTTGAATCATATCGTTTATTTGTTTTTGTTTATTTTCTGAATTTACGTAAAACTTGTTGTCTAAACCTACATCCATTTCCAACGCATCTTTAAATACTTCTGGTGCGAAATCGGTTGGGTTGTTTATTATGTTATCATATTTATATCTGTCTTCCCACAATAACTTCACTTTTTCTTCACATTTTTGTATTTCTTTTTGTAAATTCACTAATCTAGCTTCATATCCATTTAATCTATTTAATCGTGGACGTGGCGCAGTCATTGCTCCAGAAATCTTCGCTTCAGTTCCGAAAGCTACGGTTTCTGGCCCTGCAATTTCTCTGCTACGCAATTCTTGCTTCGCAGTTACGTTGTGTTCCCTACGTGAAGGTGCAGTCGCGGACACAGATTCAATGGCACTGGGCTGCGTTGCCGACGTAGCAAATGAATCTGTTAGTTCATCTAAATTATTTATGTCAGGAATTAATTTAATTGATGGGTGTTTTAATATTTTTATAATTATCCGAGCTGCAGCTTCTGAATAACACGTACCATATTCACCTTGGTTTGTTGCGTTTAATCCGCCGATTAACATAATATATATATATATTTATATATTAGAAACCTTCGCTTCGCAAGTGTGTTACGTCCATTAGAAAAATTGATTCATTTTGTAAGGACACTACTTTATTATAAATCGTACAAATATTTATTTATAATAATTAACAATAATAATAATGTCTCTGGTTGATCCGGTAAATGATTCGGCAAACAGTATAGTCAAAATATTTATATTAGACCCCATTTTACTATTATGTATATCATTGTTTACGTTAGGTATTTTGTACTATATGGGTAGCGTAGCGTACTAAACGAACAAATCATTGCAAAATTGATTCGATTTTTACAAGACAATATTTTATCATAATATTTATCCAAAAAATTATAATAAATTCTTACTGAATATCATGTCCTGGTTGACTACCGATTCGCCTACTATTGCAGATGTATATGAATCAAACACATCGGGTAAATCCGACGCGCATGTACCCTTTATCAATAATCCACATTATCCAAATTTCCCCGAAAAGGCGACCAATGACTATAAACCCGTCGAATGTGTCGATAAATTATGTGTGTCTACCGTACTTTTACTCACGGGGTTTCCCCTCATATTTTGTGATTTATACTTTGCACTAACTGACCAAACATGTGTTCATTGGTCACCGTTTTTGAATCTATATATTTATTTGATCGTGAGTTCCTTTTATAATATGACAATGTTGGTATTCCAAATCGGTTATATCATCATTTGTAATATGTCTATCGACCGGTCCATAAACATTACATACGATATGTCTGTAGGCTCCGTGTTGTCATTTATCGGGGCAATTAATATTACGTTTACGGTCATATGGACTATTGTCGGCGCGATTTTATTTTGGACGGTTCGTTTGAATTGTTCTGAAATGATGTATAATTATATGTTTTGGTCGTTGATTATTAAAACGATTATTGTATTCGTGAATTGTTTGCGTAATTGTCAATTTCGTCTTCGTCGAAAATCGGTTTATTTCTAAAAAAAACATTTGGGAAATTTCAGGAGCCGGAATTGTGCTGCAATGCGTCGCATTGTCAAAGGAGTTCGAAATAAAAAATGTTTATTTTGGTTTTATTGTTTTATTATTGTTTTTATTTTTTATTTTTTTTATTTTGGTTTATTCGTCATCGGACTCATCGTCGGCCCAATTTGTCATGCGTCGCCGAAACATAAACGGTTCATCGTGTTCCCTATGTGTTGTGTATATTTTTAAAGAATCGGTTGTTTCCGATTCATTCAAATGAACCGAAGTTTGTTGGCATTCCTCCACTAATGTTCTCGGTTGGCATGTAGCGCCCATCAAGTGGTTTGCCTCGTTGTGCAGTGGTGAACATTTTGGTTTGACCATCATAGTACAACGTTTTCGGCCGAATCCTTTCGATATGGCTGCGCTTTGACCAATTGTTACATCGTCATCCTCATCGTCATCAATTAACGCGGCAAATGTATTATTATTATTATTTTGGAGATTTCCGGAGACGATAGTCGTAGGAAATCGAGGAAACTCCGTAGACGTAGTCGAAGGAGTTTGTACATGTGCTATTTTTTTTTTGTATTTTACAATCGATTTACAATGCGACACGGTATGTCCCAATTCAAAACAATATTGACATTCGGTCTGTAATAGAACCGGACATACCAATTCACTCGTCTTGTCCGCGGTTTTTCGTAACCAATGGTTTGCTGGTAAGTTCAGGTTTTGGCAATGTGGACAATGAGGACCTCGTTTTTGTAACGAGTTTTTGTACGATTTGGACATTTTCGTTATTATTATTTGGTAATTTGGTAATTTGGTAATTTGTTATTTTTATCATATGGTTCGAACATAAAAAAAAATGTTCAATTTTACAAAAATACATATTTGTTTGTTTTTTATTATTATTCTTATTCTTCTATTTTTATTCTTCTATTTTTATTCTTTTTATACACATTCATTACATTCATTACCATTTTGCTCGGTTTCCAAATCATAATGATATGTTCCACCATACACGGTTCGTCCTACATAGGGCTCGTCATAAGGAATCAGAGCGGGATAATGACATAACCATTCGGTCGCGGCACAATAAATCTCACGTTTTAAATATGTCATGTCCGGTGAATCATTACATGAATAAATGGGCGAACATTCGTTCATGACAATCGATTCGATATCTTCCAAAGGAATTGTTTCGAAAATATCCACTATTTCTTTGTAAATGGCAAGACGGTTTTGTATCCATTTTGGTTGAACCGCCGAGAATACAAACGATGTCGTTATGGCCTGATTAATAGTGTCGTTTATATTATCATAAAATATTCGTTTGGAATCGATGTTTTTAGTCGCGTCCAAATATCGAACAAATTGTCCACTTTCAATATCCCAGTATTCTTGTAGTCGGTAATATAATTGTTGTGAAAGGTCTTGGATATGACGAATTTTGTCCAATTGTTGTCGATTATGATTCAGTATGTCTGGCATGAGCGATAATTGTTTTCCTATTGTCCACCCGATAGACGTATTGCGAATCGACCAGCCAAGACAAGACAAATCGATTGCGTTTGATATTTGTGTAAATACCATCATCTCCTGGAATTTACTTAATTGCTGCTTCTCTTTATTAAACTCCGTAGACGCTACAACGTGGCGTAGCATTGTCGAAGGAGTCTGAGTTGTATCTTGTGCATAAAATGGCATCATTTTGGGAAAATATATATAATTTTGAATTTTTGATTATTAATTGTATTGGGTGTTTTGTATCATTTCTTACATTTTATAAAGGTATTTCAATTTTATAAAATAAATATGGATATATGTTTTATAAAATTGATTTTGTTTTAATAAATGAATCATATAAATATACATCACTAATACAATTATAAATTATTATTAATCAGAATACTGTGCTACGCAATTCGACTTCTTCACATCCACTACACTAATATGTCCGAAACTGTCTCCGATACTACGTCAGGTCTATTAAAATTACCTAATGCTGAGAAAGCGGTAAAGGTACCTAAGGCTGAGAAGGTGGCTAAGGCGCCTAAGGCTGAGAAGGTACCTAAGGCAGAGAAGGCCGAGAAGATTTCTAAAAAAAAAAATACAACAGCATCAACTGATACAAATACCGCCCCCGTTACCGAGTCTGACACCGTATCTTCAGCGAAGGTTTCTGATAAACCCGAATCGGTCGAAACATTAGCGAATGTTTCTGTGTCTATAACTTCGCCTTGCTGCGAAGTGGATTCATTACATCCCCTAAAGTCTTCCGAAAAAAAACATGATTTTAGTTATATCACCGATAAACGCGATTTACATTATCGTACGATGTTAAATAGTGGATATGATTTGGTTGATTATTTTGGGACTCTGATGTGGGAACATTTACGGAATTATAAAAGACGATTTCCAGATGGATTTTGGGCTGTCGATGATCCATTATTAGATGCTCTCATTGACGAAATCCTTAAATCTGATGTTGCTCCCGAATACCGTAATAATAATACTTGTTCATTTGTTATCGGTAAACTTATCACCATTGCGTTTAATGGGTATGACTTTGTTGAAAATGAATATAATAAATACGCCAAGGCCAGGGAACTTGATGATTTGGAACTTATTGCAAATGGTGGTGTCAAAAAATCCAAAACAAACGATGAATTGGCGGAGGATAATAAAAAACATATCGAATATCGTAGAGCATGTGTGCGCCACTTATTTACGAGTAAAGTATTGTCCGTGGCTGAGCAATATGCTCTTGATAAAATTAACGCCGAGGTCGATATTTTCATGGATGAACAGGCATCAAATGAAAAATATGACGGTTCCCATAAAATTATGGGGGGTGTTTCAGATGCCGATTGGCATTTGGATAATAAAAATAAATAAATAATCATTTATATCATCTGACTAAGATTCTTATATAATAATAATACTTCGATACCAAGTAGCACTACCATATTGTACATATTGTTTTTTTTATTATTTTTTACCGGTCTTACCGTTTTTGGCGCAATCCTTTGATTTGTCTGGGTTGCATTTTTTGGGTTCAATCGGATCGGTTTCAATCTTTACCGGTGTTTTTTCCACTTCCTTTGAATTCTTTACCGGTGCTTTGGTAGTCGGTGTGGGCTTTTTGTCGCTTGGTTTTGGCATTTTATAACCAATATAACCCTACGTCTTTATATATGTATATTAAAAATACATATATGATATTCCGTAACTTCGTCTCCTGCTCGCTCCAACTACGCTAAAAACATGTCCCATGTTTGCTCATTGTTTGTCATCTTATGTTATATAATTATGTATTTTTTACAACACTTTTTAAAATATGATGAGAACCTTGACATTTATTTACCCTTATTTATTTTTAGAATACGATGAATCAATCAGAAAACTATACTAATGTTTGCCCAATTGAACCCAGGTCAATTGTGTTCCTTACCATCTTCGTTCTATATAGTCCCTTATTTTTCCAACATTATTTTAAATATGATGAGAACCTTACAACAATTATTTACCCCCATTTATTTTTAATACACGACGAATCAATCAGAAAACTATACTAATGTTTGCCCAATTGAACCCAGGTCAATTGTGTTCCTTACCATCTTCGTTCTATATAGTC
>Ga0114978_10004701_pt1 | contig 11006 bp, 6 predicted proteins | sample S_140212_EF_Meta_FD_87027 | JGI IMG/M metagenome (GOLD analysis project Ga0114978, IMG submission 87027) | Freshwater microbial communities from Lake Simoncouche, Canada to study carbon cycling - S_140212_EF_MetaG | ecosystem: Environmental > Aquatic > Freshwater > Lake | place: Lake...
AACCTGTCGTCTTCAAAAGCGGTCCGTCTTCCAGTGGCTAACCGCTGCGGTCGAAGCCGATCTTAATAACCAATCCGCGCCCCCGCTTGTTACCGCTCCGTGAACGGTTACGGCTCACGAAGATGGTGATTTCTATTCTTGATCCCCAGAAGACTAATCCACAGCCAATAGACGAAAAAGGACAGCCGACGGCAAATGAAAGAAAGCAAAATGAAAAGCCTCTGACAACACGACTAAAAGCCGTGCAGACATCGCCCGTTTCGGTCTCTCATGATCCAGCAGCAGGATCTCGAATCGCGGGCTATAAAATCATGGAACAAATCGGGGCGGGCGACTTGGGCGTCGTTTACCGGGCTCAACGACTTTCAACGAAGGAAGCGTGTGCACTGAAAATCCTGTCACCTGCCGGTCACGTCGATGAAACAGCGATCGCCTCTTTCCTCCGCGAGGCAACGGTGCTCGGTCAGCTTCAACATCCCCATATTATCCGCCTGATCGAAATGGGTGCGGCGGGCAGGAACGTGTTTCTCGCAACAGAATACGTTAAATCTTATGAATGGGCTCACTTGGCTTCTCGATACACTGCAGAAAAGAGGATTCGGATTGCATGCGGGTTGATGTCACAAATTCTCAGTGCTCTGGAATACGCGCACGCTCGGTCATTGGTTCATCGCGATGTGAAACCAGGGAATATTCTGATCACAAAAACTGACGATAAAATGGTTGCAAAACTGGCGGATTTCGGTCTGGCAAAACAATATACAACGGCCGGAATGAGTCAGGTGACGCGAGATGGAGACGTCCTAGGCTCACTCCCCTTTATGTCACCTGACCAGTTCTTGAATTCACGCGAAGCCCGTCCCACATGCGACATCTATTCCGCAGGCGCAACTCTTTACTGGTTGTTGACTGGGTATGAACCGATCCCTTTCGAAGGGCACCCATGCAAGTTCCTCGCGATCCTTGAATCACCCGCCACACCGATTCAGCAATACAATCCTGCAATTCCTGAGACATTGGCACAGCTCGTCCATCGTTCTCTCGAAAAGACCGCCGAAAAGCGATTCGCCTCCGCTGCCGAAATGCGACAACAACTCCGAACATTCCTGAAATGACGACATTGATTCCAGGACAATAAACGGGATCAGGACTTGTTGTCATTGAATGAGGTCGGATTTCTGACGCGAGGTCGTCATCTCGGTCCCACAGTGGACTGCTAGCCCAATCGTTTGATGGTCGATTCCACCCATTCAAGATCCTCGAAGCGACATGCTCTCTTGGCCGAGTCGCGGACCGACGATAGCGCCTGAGCGGTTGGTTGCCCCCTTCGATCCAGCCTCGGGGGCCAGGAATCGGCCAAGAGGAGAGCAAGGGGAGAACCCAGGAGGCTCTGTGGGGACACTACCTCGCAAAGGTAGCCACGACGAGGGTGCGTCAATGACGTATCGACGAGCGTCTGGGGAAATCTCAGACGCTCATTTTGTTTTGCTACACCTTGTTCGTCTTCACCAGCACGCTTCAGGTCTGCCCTGTCCCCAGGGTCTGCCCCGAACTGTGCCTCAAGTCAACTCACCGCACCCGAGGCCGACGCAAAAAACTGGACTGATTTAATAGGAGCGGCAACTTTTGCACATCCTGAAGTGCAACTTGAAAGCAACTGCCCCCCCATCCTGTACTTTGACGGTATTGACATTCCTTCACTACAACAATAGCGTACGTTGTCAGATGTTTAATCAGTCTTGCTGCAAGAAAGTAATCCGTCGAAAATGAAACACTGTCACCGGCTACCGTTGATGCCAGTATCCCCTCTCCTACCTTGTAGCCGATCTGGCTTTACGATTGTTGAGCTGGTCGTTTCGCTATCGATCCTCGGATTGTTGATGGCGCTGCTGATTCCTGCGATTCAGTCATCGCGGGAATCGGCACGCCGCTTGAAGTGTGCCTCACAATTGCGAGAAATAGGTGTGGCGCTCCAAAACTTCGAAGCGACCAATCAACATTTCCCACACGTAACTTTTCAATTCAAGCTCTTGCCGTTCATTGACCAGAAAAATTTATTCGACCTCATTCCTTCACAGAATTTCGAAAGTCAGGGACAACTTCCGACTTGGGAATTGCTCGGCGACCATACGGTCAAACTTTATTGCTGTGCTTCAGACAGTGGGAATAATGGGGCGAAGGGTTCGAACTATCTGGCAAACTTTGGGTCGCGCTTCATCGACGAAAGCGGCGACGGTCTGTTTGCGTTGTCTTTTCCGATCAAAACGTCGGACGTAGTACGCGGGCTATCCAACACAGCCGCAGTTGCCGAAGGGCTCGTATCGATTCAAAATTCAACGCGTTTAAGAAGGGTTTGGGGGATTATCCCACCTGTCGCAGACACGTCAACACTACCGGACGTTTGCGAGTGGATCGCACTCGACCCAGGGTCTCGAGGGTATCCACCTCTTCTTGGTCGCGGAATTCCGTGGTATGGCGGCGTTGTGCAAGCCACGGCCTACAACCATTTACTGTCCCCGAATCGTCCGAGTTGTATGAATGAATACGCCGCCAGAATCGTGGTTCTTACCAGCAGTAGTTTGCATCCAGGTGGGGTGAATCTGCTCTATGCGGACGGGCATGTTCGATTCGAAAACCAGATGATCGATCGCGGAGTGTGGAGAGAACTCGGTTCTCGGAGCGGCACTCACAGATAATTACGATTTTGAGGACACGTCAATGTTGAAAAAACAACGAGATCTTGTGATCGCACTGTTGATTCCGACGATGATGGTGATCACGCCATTCGGCGCGCACGCTTGGCTGTTGGATACGGATAAATCAACCTACACGAGCGCCGCGAAAGTGACCGCAGGCGGAACTGCAGACACCGGTGGTAATCCTGACGGAAACTATGTTTGGTTCGGCAAGACTTACTCGGGATGTTGGGTCGGTGAAAGAGGGGCTATCATCAAAGGTAGTAAATCCCTCATTGGATCTCTTTGGACTTTCAACGGCATAATCATCAACCCACCAACTAATCCCGGCACTTGGTCACTCAGCGCCACAAGTGGCTTACCGCCCATGAGCGACGCTGACCACTATGCGACAGTGGATCCGAGCGCGAATTATCCCTCTTGGACCACCAAGATCGTCAGCAGTCCTGCCAAGACGGTGACACCATGAAAGCGAGATATTGCTGCCAAATTTGCCTCTTACTGGCAATCGCTGGATGCGGGGAAAGTCGGGGAGTCATCCCCCTTGGAGGAACAAACGAAACGCTCATCGACGCGAAAGGGTACCACGAGAAACCGGGACAGGAAGTCATTAACTCCAAGGCTGAAGTGATTTCGCTCCCTCGGATCGACCTCGACGATCCAGAGACGTTTCCCAACAAATCGGACACGCTTCTTCCTCGGCGTAAGGCCGGTACCGCGTTGAGGTTGGTAGGTGTGGTGACTCATCCGTCTCCCCTTCCCAAAGGGGCACGTGTTACCATCCGCTTTTGGAGTCAAGCGCCCGTTCGCGGCGTCCCCACCCCACATGGCCGCGGTCACGCGATGGGATGGATTGATGGAAATGCCGAAGCACGACCCGGCGGGCTTCCCCAAGAATGGTATTATGAAATCGACGGTAATTTACCGGAGCGGGGACATTATCAGCTGACGATGGAAATCTACACTGCCGTACTCGATCCGGATCTGAGTACGCCGCCAATAGAACTGTTGAAGACTTGGGTCGTTGCCGAAGGGGACCTCGAAGTAGATTGACTCTACGAGAGAAGGAAGGGGGAGAAGTCCGAAAAATCAGGATTGGCTGTCGTCGATTGCCTTGTTCGGTTGTCTTCGGGGGCGTAATGGAACGTGGACCGTAGGGACGCTGGGCTGGCTTGAAAATCTGTTGCGAATTTGCGCAAATTATTCGAAGCACCGGTTTTGATCACGTTTAATTTAAAGCGGAATGATGCCGAGAATGGCTCGAGCGGCAGTGGTTGTGGAAGTGATGAATTTTTTCAGTTTTCAGTTTTCAGTTTTCAGGGTGGAGGGTGGAGTTTTGTCCCGTATTACAGGGAGATTATCTGGAGCTACTCGATAGGACCGCACGGCAGGTGGCTGCCGGCAAGTGAGGAACGCCTCCCCCGTCGGCGCCTCCCCTTTTCCAGCAATTGAGCGGCAAACTTCCTACTGCCACCGCTTGGGTCGAGTTGGTGCAGGATTTCGGCAAATGATTCGCCACTGTTGCCGGTCATCCCCAGACAATCCGTGCGAAACGGAGTCGAATTTCTGGCTTTCCTCACCGCATGCGCCCCCCGCGTCCGCGAGTTATCGCCTACTTCTGAGTATCAACGATTCGAGAAAATCGGATGTATGCAAATTGAAGATCCCCTCGCTGGTCAAAGAATCAACGAGTCAAGAGTTCTCGTCGGCCTCGCGGCGACTTGATCGCGTTCTCTCGTATTTTCCGCCAGCAAGAGCACGAAAATTTTGTGATTTCTTGCCCATTGAGATGCTTTTGCCCCCTTCCCGCTCCGCTGTCATGAGCGTTACTGACTCAGCAAACCAAAATGATTTTGGTGCCCCCTGGGTCGGCTTCCCCGATTTCGCGCCGGAATCCCGATTGATGGACGCCACTTCGACGAGCTTGGCGACCTCGCCGCGATTGAGCGGAAAAGGAACTGGCTGCGCTCCGCGACAGCGTGAAACGCGAATGTCCATTTGGCGGTTTTGAAGGGGTGGAATCGACCGTCAATTAATTGGGTTTGCAGTCCACCTTGCGACCCAGAGGATGACCACGCGTTAGAAATACACCCTCGATCGATGGAAATGCGCCCTGACTTCTTTTGTTTATTAAGGAAAGATGACCGGAATTTGTTGGACGCGAACTCGAAACGATCATCGTCTTGTGATCGAGCCTCATCACGCGGAGCGATGATGGCTACGTTGACAAATTCGCTGCCCGAACTCACTACAAACTAACGGCACACTCGTATCAATCAGTTTACGCCGAAAGGGTGCAGCTCATGGGTAAAATAAAAGCGAAAACGTTTAATAAATGAGGATTTGCTTTCGTCGAGTGACTTTTTCAGTCGATCGACGAAAGCGATTCCGGACACCTGTGATTTCGCCGCCAGCTCAGGGGGCGACAGGTTAGAAAGGTTTGAAAGTTTCTTCCAAACGTTTAGATGTTTGGGCTCCCGCTATGGTCGTTTGTTTGTAAAATCACTCAACCATTGAGGATCAAGGGAGGGATGTGGCGTTGTTGATGCCTCGTTAAACACAAAACTCCAACAAAACTAAACACCATAAAGTTGACAGATGGACACGAAGTTGAATGGTGCAAGAGTCTTGTCCCCTCGCCCCGGTACTTTGGGGTGAGGGTGAGGGATCTTCAGAGATGGTGAAAACGTAAAAACGAATGATCCCTAAACATCTATGAGAAATACGAATACGAAAAATCAGCACCAAAGGCGATCGAAGCCATCGAAGAGCCCCTAACCCTCTCCCCGGAGTACCGGGGCGAAGACGAAACGGGGACAGGCACCGCAGACGGAGCCAGTCCCCGTTTCGTCTTCGCTGCTCCGCCAGCGGCAAAAACAGCGACCCGACAAACACCCACGCGGCGAGTGTCATCTCAGCCAGAAACTCACCAGATAATTTGGATATTCGTTTCAGGCCACATGATGGCTGAGAATTTCAAATTCTCTAAAAGATCAAATCCGGGGCTGTGAATGATGACCCTTAGGGTTTGATTGCGGATAAAACGCCGCAGTGAATCAGCGTCGGCTCGACGTTTCCGGGGACCAGCCCTGCTCTGCTGACCCAATTCCGGTATTCCCCGGCGCTGTATGCGCGCCCTTCGGTCAGGGTGAACAATGCTGCCGAGTAAAGAGCGATCGGCAGTGGTCCGTCGTGCTCGTCATTCAAAAAGACATCGTGAATGAATAATCGCCCACCAGGCTTGAGCGATTCCGCACAGGTTGTGATCAGTTGCTGGCAGGCAGGTTCATCCCAATCATGCAGAATATTCGACAGGAGAATAGCGTCGGCAGTGGGCAACTTATCGGCGAACATATCCCCTTCGCGAAGTTCCAGTCGATCCGAGACCCCATATTGGATTCCAAATTCGGCAGCCACCTTCAGGACTTCGGGTCGATCAAAAATGATGGCCCTTAGCCGTGGAGACTTGAGCAGACAAGCAATGCTGTAGATCCCCGTGCCGCCACCGACATCGAGGAGCGTTCCGGTATCGAGATCGATACGTTCCGCGAGTGCGGGGGCGACATTTTTCGCTCGGCCGGCGAGTGCCAAAGTCAGTCGCCGTGCTGAGGCTTCCTGGTCCATGGCAGAATCGAGTCCCTCACGATAAATAAATGCGGCCCCTGGATCGGCCTCGACGGCGCGGGCGGGCGAGTTTGACCTCAACCGGTTGACCATTTCGACGACGCCGGGGCTTTCTGCGGCCAATCCAATGTAATCCCCTACAAATCCGTGGCCACGGGAAGCGAGATGTTCCTGGGCGAGTTCGGTCAGTTGATACGCTTCGGCTGCATTTCGTTCGAGCAAGTTCATGGCGCGAAGAGCGGTTAATAAGACGATGGCGGGTCGGCGCTGCAGTTGCAATTCCTGCCGAAGTTCCTCGAAGGTCATGGGACGCGGGCTCAGTCGGTCGAAGAGCTGAAAGTGACTGACCGCTGCGGTGAGCAGTTCACTCCCATAATTACCACGAAAGTTTTCAAAGAGAGAGGTGGGATCAGTGGTGGGCGAAGCAAGCGGCGTCATGGCGGGGACTCTCAGCAAAGTTGCGGAATGAGAAATTGTGGGTTGAAACGTGGAGTTAATGGTCTGGTTAAACATCTTATCCGATTTAGACCGGCAAAATCTGCCGGCAGGGACCGGATATGGGAGACGAAAGTCGCGTACAGTCCTGGAATTTCGTGCAAGATCGTCAGAATCGGTACAAATTGTCTCATTGGTAACAACGACAAACGCCGAATAACGAGGAGACGCGATAGTTCCGTCACCGTCCGCGCATGAAGAGCGAACGGAAGAGCAGAGTGAGAAAGTCGAACTGGTTCTGACTTTCTGCTAAAAAAATGCGGATCACGGATCCTGCTGGAGAGAGACGTCCATGCAACGTGTGAACATTGGTCTCGTGTGCCTGTCGTGGCTTTTTTGGGCCAGCGCAGTCTCCGCGCAAACGGCGGTCGACCCCACTTCTGATGCCGGCATTGCCGCCGTTCAGAATTACAGTGGCAGTGGGCTCCTACAGGGAACCTACTTTGACATCCGTCACCAGACGGGTGACGGAGTCGGCTACCGGGATAGTTTTAGCCAAATCGGCGGTTTTACGCCGTTCTGGCTGAACGAGGATTCGTTCATCGCATCGAATTCGCGATTGATCATCACCAATAGCACGCAGATTGGCGTGAATACGGGGTTGGTCGGTCGCCGGTATGTCGAGGGCCTGGACCGAATCTTCGGTCTGTATGGCTACTACGACAACGATCAGGACTCGCTGAACTATCGTTACAGCCAGTTCACCGTCGGTGCCGAAACGCTCGGTTCCTGGTGGGACCTGCGTGGTAACGGTTACTTCCTGAACGGGATGCGGGAAAACTTCGTCAGCGCTTTGGGCGTTGGTGGTAACCCCTACTATTCAGGAAATCAAATCTCGTTCCTGGGTACGCAACTGCGTGACCAGGCGATGGGTGGTGGAGATGTCGAGTTTGGCGTCCCTGTCTCAGCCAATGCACAATGGCTACGAGCCTATTCAGGTGTTTACGGTTATCGAACAACCGAGCAAAACACGTTCGGGTATCGCGGCCGAGTGGAAGCGATGGTCAGTAATGATTTGACCCTCGGGCTGATGGTATCACAAGACCGGTTGTGGGGTACGAACATCAACGCCTCGGTCGATTTCAAATTCTCGGGATTCCAGCCGACTCGCTACTTCCCCAACATGTCCACGCGTGACCGGATGCTGAACCCGGTCCAGCGTAACTGGCGTATCGCGACACACACCTACACCAAGAATGTGGATGTGGCCGCCATCAATCCACTCACCGATCAGCCGTATTTCATCACCCATGTGGACAACAGTACTGCTGCAGGTGGTAATGGAACCATTGAACGTCCATTCAACTACTTGCCTAATAGTGCTCCTGGCAACATCATCCTTGTCCACCGAGGGAATTCGAGTGCCGCTAATCCTGTGATGGGCTCGATCGCGCTGTCAGACAATCAACGCCTGCTCGGCGACGGAACGCTCTCGACGGTTGACCTGTATGCTCGCTACGGAAACGGGACCGTATTTGGCAACTACAACCTGCCTGGAACCAGCAACTCGGGAATCTATCCCTTTGTCAGCAGTGCGGGAAACGTCGTCACCCTGGCGAACTACAACGAAGTGGCGGGGTTGAATCTGCTGAATGCGGGTGGCAGTGCTATCACGAACACCGCAGCGGGGTCGCACAACTTCCTGCTCAGAAACCTGGAAATTGGTGGAAATGCGGGGAGCGGCATCTCGCTGGCGAATGCCTCGGGTGTGGGAATTATTCGTGACATCAACGTCGGGACCACGAATCGCCTGAATCCGTTGGGTTTCGGACAGAACGCCGGTGGCGGAATCAGGATCAACTCGGCAGGACCAGGTCTCGACCTCGCCATGACGAACGTCAGCATGAACGCAAATCCTGCAAAGCCACAGCCTTTTGGCGTGAAGTTGATTGCGGACGGTGCCTATCTGAACGTCAACATGAACAATGTGATGGCCAATGGGAATGGTTCGGGGATTCAGTTGAGTGAAACCAGCCAGCAGTTGACCGCGACCATGAATCTGGTTCGTGCGAACAACAATGCCGCCACAGGGATTCAGGTGAGTGGGACAGGTGGTTCCATCAATCTCAATATGAACAACGTCGCCGCGATGAATAATGGTGGGAACAACCTGCAAATCGGTACACAAGCCATGCCCATACTGACATCGACGGTCGGTATCGTCGCCACCGAGACCAATTTCAGTAACAGCCTCGGTGGATCGGGGATCGTCATCAGTCAGTCGGGTGGTTTTGGGACGATTGACTTGTCGAACTCGGTTGTGACCGGCAATGCCGTCGATGGCTTGGGAATTTTTGGATCGAATAACTCACTGATGAACGCGAACGTGCGTGACAGCCAGTTCCAGGGGAATTTCCGGGACGCCTTCCATGTGGAAGGGTTGAGTGCCGCAACGGTCAACCTGTTCGTGGACCCCACCAACGCCTCGCAGAGTGGTCGTGACGGTCTGTACTTCAATATGAACGGCGACTCGCTACTGAATGTGATGTTCCTGAACAACAATCTGAATAACAGTGGACGAAGCATGGTCCACGGTGAACTGTCTCAGTTTGCGGTGGCGAACTTGTTCTTCGATGGGACCACAGGGGCCAACTCGGGAGGTGACGGATTCTACTTGAATGCCAGTGGCCAATCGTTTGCGAATCTGGAAGTCGACCATGGAACCCTGGCCAACAGCGGTAGCCTGATTGGTGGCTCCAGTGCCTTTAACATCGTCTCTGATAATTCCACGGTCAACCTGATGTCGAATATGACGAAGGGGAATAATATCAATCCCCTGGGAACCGTGGCGAATCAGGCTTACGGGCTGACACTGGACCTGAAAAACGCCAGTGTTTTCACCGGAAACATTTATAACAGCGATTTGTCAGATACCTTGGTGGATGCGATCAAGGTTAATGCGACCAGCGGTTCGGATGCGACGTTAACGTTGATCAACACCCCTGGAAACCGCAGCGGTTTTGATGGCTTCGTTGCGAACATCGATTATGCCACGTTGAACGCGAACTTCACGAACAGCGGCCTGGGAAACAGTGGTCGCGACGGGATGCATTTCAATGTCAGCAATGGTGGAATCCTGAACTCGACGTTCAATAGTAGCAACCTGAATCTAAGTGGACGCCATGGGATTTATGGCGATGTCAGCGGGACGAACTCGGTCGCCTCGATCAATCTGTTGGGTGGCAGTGTGATCAATGGCAGTGGACAGAACGGCGTTGATTTCCTCGTCGATGCCGGACTCTTGAATCTGACCGCCTACAGCTCGTCGATCTCGACCAGCGGATTGGGTGGAGCGAACGGGAGCGGCGTGCTGGGTGTCATCAACAACGGTGGAGCCGCTCGACTCGATTTCGCGAATACGGCGATCAACAACAATCGCGACAATGGCGTATTTGTGACGACGAACACCGGATCGATTATCGAAGCCTCGTTTAACATGGGTACGGTGAACAATAACGGTCAAACGCTCATCACGCCTCGTGGTAATGAAGGTATCCGGCTGGATATGAATGGTTCTCCTTATAGTTCCTTGCAGGTTTATAATGGCACAAGGATCACCGGTAACGGGAACGACGGAATTTCTCTGTTGGCAACGAATGGCACGAACTTCTACGGTACGATTGGGACCGATCTTTATGGAGTCATGGGTAGTAAAACAGCGACCATCCTGAATAACGGGACGGCTCCTCCCCCCTTCACCGGAACCCGTGCCGGGGTGGATGCGACTTCGCAATCGGGAGCGAATCTGAATCTGACGCTGGACGGAGTCACCGTTGGCAATTCGCTTCCATTCGGGTCACAACAATCGGGTTTGTTGTTTAACGCGAACAGCGGAGGTCAGTTGAACGCCACGGTCATTTCCAGTGCGCTCAACAACAATGCCTCGGATGCCATTAACGGTTCGGTAACCGGGCCTGGGTCGATCGCAAACCTGTCGCTGCTCAATGTGAACGGCAACAGCAGCGGTGCAACCGGAGCGTTGTTTAACGTCAACGCCGGTGGCCAACTGAATGTGGATGGTTCGGTGAACACCTCGTTCTCACAAAGTGGTGGATCTGGCTTGCTGGTTCAGGTTGATGGACCCGGTAGCGTTGCGAATTTCGGCTTAACTTCTGTCAAGCTGGATGGGAACGGAACCTTCTTCGGGGGACAGGGCTTTAACGGACTCGCCACCGGGGGCGGAACGTTGAA
>Ga0114978_10004704_pt1 | contig 11001 bp, 5 predicted proteins | sample S_140212_EF_Meta_FD_87027 | JGI IMG/M metagenome (GOLD analysis project Ga0114978, IMG submission 87027) | Freshwater microbial communities from Lake Simoncouche, Canada to study carbon cycling - S_140212_EF_MetaG | ecosystem: Environmental > Aquatic > Freshwater > Lake | place: Lake...
CAATCGCAGCGATCCCACCAAGTGCGTCTTCTTCCGCGCCACCATCGATTCCGTCAGCGCGGAGTTCGAGATCGAGGACCAAGGCCCGGGCTTCGACCCGCGCATGATTCCCGATCCGACCGAAGATGACAATCTCGAGATTCCGTCCGGCCGCGGCGTGATGCTGATCAAGGCCTACATGACTGATGTCGAGTATGTCAGGCCCGGCAATAAGCTGCGCATGCGCTACGCCAAGTTGCGGGCATGATCGGATCATGATCGGATCATGATCGGATCATGATCCGTCCTCAACGGCTGTCGATCGACTTGCTGAGGTTGAGTTCGTAAGTCGCCTCCGCGTCGGCTGGCGCGAGCAAGGCGCCGCTTTCGTCGAATGCGGGCTCATAGCGTTGATACGCAGGACCCCAGAGCACGATCCAACAGCGCGCGCGCAGCTCGTGAACGCCCGGCGCAAGTGCGGTCTCCAACGCGTGCTCGAAGTGCAGTTTGTCTTCAGGCAACACGGGAAGCTGCATATCGATGGAACGCCAGATCCGGTTGACATCGTGCTCGAACAGCGACCACGCAGCGCCTCCGACCCACGCTCCGCCATCGATGCTGATGCCACCAAAGACCAACCGTGGCGTGGCATTGCTGCCAAAGATGGGCTCGCCGAGGCTTGGGGTGATCGTCACCTTGTCGCGCACACCCGCACCTGCACGCTCAAACGAAAGCGACGCTTGCACCACGACGCGCGCGGCTTTCTCGCGATAGCTCGGCGGCAGCTTGTTCAGTGCGAGCGCCTTGGTAAGGAAATCGAAATCGAAGAGCGGTCGCTTGCCACCAGGCGCGGCCTGCGCGATCAGCAGGTCAGCCGCCTCGACGGCTTCGGCTGGAGTGATGGTGGCGACATTGATGATCTGAAAGAAGTTGGCGGGCGGCGCAGTCCAGTGGTAGAGCGTCATCCGCATCGATGGCGGCAGCACGCTCATCAGCGGCGAGCTGATGAGCGGCAGGAACAATATCAAGCACATCGGCAGTAGCACGATTCCCACGCGCCATCGGCCCGCGAACTCAAAGCGCGCCAACGCGGCGGGTTTGGTGAGATCGGCGCCACACTCGGAGCACAGCGTTGGCTGGGCGCTCGCGCAGAGTTGCTTGCATTTCGCGCAGCGCAAACGCGAGGTGCGAAACATCGGTCCCACCATCGGCGAGACCAACAGCATCGGAATGATCCACCAGCATCCGCTGAGGATGCCGATCAGGATGTTCCAACCAAAGATCGCTTGCAGCGCGAGTCCGCCCGCCACCAGCACCACCAATTCGACGCCGATGAACGGCAGCGACCCGCGCAGTCGACCCCACGCACTCAGCGTCTGGTCATTCGAGGCAGCGATCGACTTGCGCCAGAGCGCGGTCAGTGGCCCAGTCAAGCGCACGAACATCGATCGGCGTCGTGCCGCGTTGAGTAGTGCCTGCAGGGCGCGCTGCGTCCCCGCGAGGTCGCGCGTGGCCATCGCCTGCCAGTAGTCGCGCAACAGTGGCGCTTCTGTTGCGCTCAAGCCGTGGCGTGTGCACGGTGTCTCATCGACGCGGGTGCGGCAGTACGGACAGACGCAGCCGTTGGATTCCCAGACCACTGGAATGAGGCGCGCCCAGCGGCGCACTGCGCGGCGCGTCCAAAGGCCTTGAGCGATGACGGCGATCAGAAAGAGCGCGATGGCACCGATCAGGTACGGCGTGAAAACGCCTGGTGCGCGCCATATCGCGTAGGCAAGGGCGCCCAACCCGAACAGCAGCAGGATCGCCTGCGCAATCCAGGAAAACTTCGTCACGCTGTTGTTGACCGCGCCGCATCCATCCCACTCCGACTTCGTGATGGTCCAGCCGCCGCTCCCCCAAGGTGGACCCACAGGTGGAGCCAGGGGTGGAGTCGGGGGCGGAGTCTGCGGCTGCTCGACACTCATCGCGCGATCGCTTCTGCGCGGGTCTCGCGCAGCACCGTCACCTTGATCTCGCCCGGGAAGGTCATCTCAGCCTCGACGCGCCTGGCGATTGCCTCCGCGATCTGGAACGCCTGAGTGTCGTCGGCCTTCTTGGCGTTGAGGATCACGCGGATCTCGCGGCCGGCTTGGATGGCGTGCGCCTCGTCGACGAAGGGCTGCTCGCGCGCGATCGCCTCGAGTTGCTCGAGGCGCTTGATGTACAGCTCCATCGACTCGCGGCGCGCGCCCGGGCGTGCGCCTGAAATGGCGTCGGCGGCCATGATGATCGGCGTGTACGCGGTGGTCGAGGGGATGTCGCCGTGGTGACCGCCGCAAGCGTTGAGCACCGCCTCGCTCTTCTCGCCGAATTTCCGCAGGAACTCCATGCCGATGGCGGGATGTCCGCCCTCCATCTCGTGGTCCATCGCCTTGCCGATGTCGTGCAGGAGCCCGGCCCGCCGTGCGATGGCGCCGTTGAGTCCGAGTTGGTCGGCGATCATCTGTGCAAGGAACGCGACTTCGATGGAGTGGCGCAGCACATTCTGGCCGTAGCTGGTTCGGAAGTGCATCTTGCCCAGCGCCTCGACGATCTTCGGATGGACGCCGCGAACATCGGCCTCCACGATCGCCTCGTTGCCGACCTTGACGATGCGCTCCTCGATGTCGCGCTTGGTTTGCTCGACGAGTTCCTCGATGCGGGTTGGGTGGATGCGGCCGTCGGCCACGAGACGCTGCAGCGCTTCGGCGGCAATCGCCTGGCGCACGCGGTCGAAGCAGGAGACGCTGATCACGCCCGGCGTGTCATCGACGAGGATGTCGGCGCCGGTCGCCTTCTCGATGGCGCGGATGTTGCGGCCTTCGCGACCGATGATGCGGCCCTTCATGTCCTCGCTGGTGATCTTGATCGAGCGCACCGTCGACTCGCCGACATTCTCGGCGGCGTAGCGCTGGATCGACATCAGCGTGATTTCGCGCGCCTTGCTCTTGGCATCGCGGGTCGCTTCATCGAGGATCTTCTGGCGAAGGCCAGCGGCGTCATGGTCAGCCTGCTCGCGGACTTCGGTCATGTAGAGCTCGCGCGCCTGCTCTTGGGTCAGGCCAGAGAGCTTGGAGAGGGCGCCGCGCAACTCGGTGCGGGTGCGCTCGTTTTCGTCGTTGACGCGCTTGGCTTCTTCGTCCTGGCGCTTGAGGTCGGCTTCGCGGGCGTCGATGCGCTTCTCGCGGGCGTCGATCGATTCGAGCTTGCGATCAAGGGTTTCCTCGCGCTTGGTAGCGCGGGACAGCGTCTCGTCGAGCTTGATCTGGGTGGCGCGCGAATCGCGTTCCAGGGCGGCGCGCTTCTCCGACGCCGACTTCTCGGCCGCGAGTTCGATCTCGCGCGCCTTGCGCTCGCCGTCGCTGCGGACGGCATCGGCAGCAAGCGCCGCCTGCGCCTTGGCGTCGGCCAACACGCGGTCGGCCTCGGCGCGCGCACTCTTGATGCCGCGCCCAGAGGCGAAGTTGAGGATGACGATTCCGACGACCGCTCCGACGACGAGGGCGATCACTGCTGCACCGAGGATGGCGGCAATGCCGAAATCACCGGAATTCGATTGGAGAAGAATGGACACGCAGACCTCCTGGCAAAGAACTACTCGCCGGGTGCCTCCTGCACCGGCCAAAGCGTGCGCCATTCGAGATCATCCATGCACGGTGTTCGTTTCAGCCCTTGAAATCACCGCGTCCCAACGCATACGAACCACGCCGAGGCGCGCCTGCATGCTGATGTCGGGGAAGATGTTGTAGGGCGAAAGCGGTCACGGTGCTCACACAGTTTTGGTGCTGGCGCGATTGAGTCGCGTCGGCGATGTGCTGGATCGATCTATCCCGATTGCTTTCCCGTGGAAGGGTCGGCGGTCGAGGGTGTTGCGTTTCGCTTCCTGAACAGTCTCATGACTAACGGATCTCATGACCAACTGCGCTCATGGAGCGGACGCCGCACCTGCAAACGGTCGCGAACGGCTTGGCCTGTTCGACGAGCCGGAATTGTTCGGGCGACCGAATTGCCCCCTGGAAATTGGAAGGGAGCGTCGCCCGGTCCGCATCCGCGGACTTGCGGAGTATCGGGGCGGCGCAAGCCCACTGTCAAGGTAGGATTCACTTTCCCTTATGCCTCCCGTCATCCATTGGCTCTCCAACCTCCTGCCGACAAATCCGATCGCGGTCCGCATCATCGCGGGCGGCTCGAGGCGTTCCCGGCACCTGTTGCTGCGGGCGGGGTATCTGGCGGTCATGATCGCGATCTTGCTACTGGGCCTGCTCGGTGGCGATAGCACGGTCAAGCAACTGGCGACCAGAGGAGCGGGAGCCTTCTCGGTGGTGGCCTTTGGGCAGGTCGGCCTGATCTGCATCCTGACCCCGATCTTCATGGCGGGCGCGATCGTCCAAGAGGCGAGCCCGCGGACCTGGGACATCCTGCTGACGACCCCGCTGGGCAATCTGCAGATCGTCCTGGGCAACCTGTTTGGCCGGCTGTTCTTCATTCTGGCGCTGTTGTTCTCCACACTGCCGCTGTTCGTGCTGACCCAGTTCTTCGGCGGCGTGCCCGGCCACGCGATCTTCACCAGTTACGCCATCGCGGCGGCGAGCGCGCTGATCGTCGCCACCACCGCCGTCACCCTGTCGGTCACCCGCAGCGGAGGCAAGCGCGCTGTGCTCGTCTTCTACGCGGCGGTGATCATGTATGTGTTCTCCACTTACGCCGCCGACATCTACGCACGGTCCAAGGTGCCGATGGGCGTTGGAACCGGCGCAACGCGCACCACCATCTTCACTTCGTTCAACCCGTTTCTTGCGCTCGAGAGCGCGCTGTCCTCGACGGTGTACACGCCGTACCCGGCCAGCGAAGTGCCGTTCATGCCCTTGTCGTGGCTCTACATGGCTCCGACGCTGAGTTTCTGCGTGATCTGCCTCACGCTCAGCCTGCTGATGGTGGTGTGGTCGACCATGCGCCTGCGCGTGATCGGTACGCGCGGATCGCAGGCATCGTGGTGGCGGGTGCTGCTCGGGTCGGGCGCAAACGCGGGCGGCACCCGTGAGTCGCGCAGCGTCGGGTCGAATCCGATCGCCTGGCGCGAGCAGATGCTGCGCACCCAGTCCGTCGGCGGCATGTTCGGGCGTTGGGCGTTTCTTGCGCTGGGAGCGTGCGTGGGCCTGGCGTTGTGCGGGCTTCATCACCAGGGCACCATCACTTCGGCCGACATGCGGCTGGCGTTGCTGGGCATCGTTGGCGCGGAGGTCGCGGTGGTCCTGCTTACCGCAGTCAGCCTGAGCGCAACGGCGGTCAGCCGCGAACGCGAGGACGGCACCCTCGACATTCTCCTCACCACCCCCATTCAGCCCGGCCCGTACCTCGCGGGAAAGCTGCGAGGAATCGTGCAGTTTTTGATTCCGATGCTGCTGGTGCCGTTCCTCACCCTCGGCATTGTTGCGATCTACACCATCGCGGGCGGCTTCGGCGCGGCGCAGGGCGTAACGGTGTCATCCTCGGTCGGAACCGGCAGCGTGGCCACTCCGCTCATTCTTCCTGAAGGCGCGTTGCTGGTGCTGCTTGACCTAGTCGCCGCCTCAAGTTTTGCAATCATGGTCGGGCTTCAGTGGTCGCTGCGAACCAAGGGCACCATCGGCTCGGTGATGGCGGCAATCGGCGTGATCGGCTCAATCGGCCTTGTGCTGGGCGTCTGTGCCGCGGCGCTGGGCAGTTCGATTCCATATGTCGGCGCCGCCGCCGCCGCCGTCAGCCCGCTGAACATGCTGTTCGCGTCGGTCGCTCCCGGCGAATGGATTCCCAACAGCCTCGAGGATGTCGGCGCGGCGCGCACCAGCCTCGCCATCGGCACCATCATCGCCTGCATCGGCTACGGCACGGCGTGTTTCGCCATGCACTCGGCCATGAAGAAGAGTTTCATGATGACAGTGCGGCGGCTTGCGGGTACCAATTGAGCCGTAGCGAGCGGTGAAGCGCCTGCAGATTGTCCAAGAAACATTGATCTTGTACATTCGCTTCCTTCGCGCCGCGCGAAGTCGCTCGCCTGCAGGCACCATCATCGAACCGATATGAAGATCCTCCATGTAACAGAATCCGTGAGACTCATCGATGGTGGCGTGGCGCGCGCAGTGCTCGACCTCATGTCGGTGCTCAACCGATGCGGCCACACCGCGATGATTCTTACGATGGACGCGCTCGATGTTCCGGCGCAGTGGAAGGACGCGAAGGACCAACGGGTCTTCAAGCTCAAGACCCATTCAACCAAGCTGGGCCGCCTGTTTCTGGCTGACCGCAGTGAGGTGAGGGCCTTGGTGCAGTCGGTGGACTTTGTTCACATCCACCAGCCTTGGCATCCGCTTGTCGCGCAGATTGCGCAGATTTGCCGCAGTGCAGGTGTTCCTTATTGCGTGAGCCTGCACGGGACGCTCGATACATGGTCGGTCGCTCAGCAGCGGCTTAAGAAGTCGGTCTACATGTCGATGTTCGGGCGCCGCATGCTGGAGGGCGCAGCCTTTGTTCACTGCACAGCTGCCGAAGAGCAGCGGCAGTCAGAACCTTGGTACCCGCGCGGGAGGACGGTGGTGGTTCCCTGCGTGATGGATCTGAGTCCGTTCGCCAACCTGCCCGGCCCCGAGCTGGCGCGCGCACATTTCGGCTTGAACGATGCGACCGACCGCCTTCTCTACCTCAGCAGGATTCATCCGAAGAAGGGGCTTTATTACCTCATCGAGTCAATGCCGAAGGTGCTCGAAGCTCGGTCGAAGATTCCTGGCGCGAGGGATATCGAAGTGTGCGTTGCGGGCCCGCAAGAGGACGCGGCGTATTTCAAGGAGATTCAGCGGCTGATCTCCACGCTTGGCCTCGAGCGGAAGATTCGGTTCATTGGCCATGTCAACGGCGCCATGAAACTCTCGCTCTATCAAGCGTGCGACGCGTTCGTGCTTCCGTCAAGTCAGGAGAACTTCGGCTTCGTGTTGTTTGAGGCGATGGTCTGCGCAACGCCGGTCATCGTCACCAATCTGGTGGATACCTGGCGCGAACTGCGCGATCACGGCGGCGCGACGATTGTCGATCAGAACGCCGCGTCGGTGGCGGATGGCATTCTTCAGGTTCTTGCGATGCCAGCATCGGCGAGGCAGGAAATGTGCGCGCGGGGGCGAGCTTGGGTTTTGCAGTATCTCGAGGAGTCGTCGGTTGGGACTGCGATGGCCGCGGCCTATCAGAGCGTTCGCTAAGCGCGACCATCGGCGCGCTCACACTTTTTCTGCGAAAGTGATCGCATGCGGAGACTCTGCCAACAGGGTCGACATCGAGCCGACCACGCTTCGCGCCAAGCTTTCGAATGAATTGGAGATCCTATGACCGCTTTTTCGCTCGCCATTTCGCTGTTTTCCTCCGTTGCGCTCGCCTCGACTTCAGCGGTCGCTGCCCCCGACAAGTCCCCCGACACGCCTTCCGCTACGCCCGCCAACGGGCCCACCGAAGGCGTCTCGCTGACCGTCTATTCGTCGGCTGATCCAGCGGGCTTCAATCCGCAGCAGTTCATTCAGCAGCAGAGGATGTCTGGGCAGGACAATGTGTGGGGCGTGCCCGGTTACGGCGTCGTCAAGGTGGTGCGCAGAGTTGCGGTGCCCAAGGGGCTTGGCGAACTGGCGTTTACCGATGTCGCCGCGTGGATCGATCCGACGACGGTGTCGTTCAACGACCTCGATGATGCGAAGACAACGGTGCTCGAGCAGAACTTTCAGTTCGACCTCGTGAGCCCGTCCAAGTTGATGGAGCGTTACCTCGGACGCAGCGTGACGCTGGCGGTGGCGATGGGCCAAAGCGTGTCGAATGTGACGGGCGAATTGCTGAGCGCCAATCAGGGGCAGCTCGTGCTTCGCACCTCGGACGGTCTCAAGATCGTGCCGATGCAGGGCGCGCAGGTGATGCTCGGCGAACTTCCCGGCGGCCTGCTCACCAAGCCGACGCTGGTGTGGAAGCTCGCGAGCGAAACTGGCGGCGACCACTTGGTTCGCACCACCTATCAAACCGCGGGCATGACTTGGCGCGCCGATTACAACATCGTTCTCGATGGCGCCGACAAGAAGGGCGACATCACTGGTTGGGTCACGCTGATGAATCTTTCGGGCGCGTCGTACAACGGCGCGGAGCTCAAGTTGGTCGCGGGCGATGTGCACAAGATTCAGGCGCAGCCCGAGTACATGGCCAGGGGCGGCATGGCGGGCGCTCCGCGTGCGCTGGCGATGGCTGATGCTGCGGGTTTCAGTGAGAAGGAATTCGCTGACTTTCACTTGTACACGCTGCCGCGCAAGACCGATGTTGCGCAGAACTCGACGCAGCAGATCGCGCTGTTCCCGCCGGTGAGCGGCTTCAAGGTGAAGAAGGAACTCGTGTTCGACTTCACGGGCGGCATGGGCGCGCCGGGCGCACCGATCCTCGACCGCGACTTTGTGATCGCGAGCAAGGCCAAGCCATCGATCCTCGTGAGCTTCGAGAACAAGAAGGAGAACGCGCTCGGCATGCCGTTGCCCAAGGGCAAGATTCGCGTCTACAAAGAAGACTCTTCCGACGGAACGCTCGAGTTCATCGGCGAGGATCTGATCGATCACACTCCGCGCAACGAGACGGTGAAGATTCGCCTCGGTGAAGCGTTCGATGTGGTGGGCGAGCGCATGCGCAGCGACTTCACCATCGACAACGCCACCAAGCGCATGACCGAGACTTTCAAGATCGAGTTGCGTAATCAGAAGTCGACGGCGCAGCGGGTGCGCGTAATCGAGCGCCCGTATCGCTGGACCAATTGGCAGATCACCAAAAAGAACACCGAGTTTGAGAAGCTCGACTCGGGAACGATCGCCTTCGAGCTCGACATTCCCAGCGAAGGCACCAAGACGATTGAGTACACCGTCGTTTACACGTGGTGAGATCCGACGGTGCCTAGCACGCGCTCGTTACGCGATCGCATCATGCCGTGGCGCACCCGCCGGTACCCGCCAGTAGCCCTCATTTGCTAGGCAATCCCTAGCAGACTGCTTACGCAGTCTTGACGGCGCCCTTCGACGATGCACATATTGATTCACGAGCATGCGGAGCGCCTAGGAGGCCCCCATGTTCCATTCGAGGATTGCGTTCGGAGTCGCGTCGATCATCGCGACCGCAGCGTTTGCTGGTGATCCGTTCATCAGCATGTCCCATCTCGCCTCGACACCGCGTGCTGGCTACGACGTCGGCGCTGCGGAGATTGTCACGTTCGATCCCGGATCGCGCCGCGCGTTCGTCGTGAACGGCTTGACTGCTGCTATCGATATCTTCGACCTGACTGCGCCGAACGCGCCGGTTGCCGCTGGCTCCATTTCCGTGCTTCCGTACGGCGGTGGCGTTCAGAGCCTGGCGGTGAAGAACGGCCTGCTTGTCGCCGCGATTTCCGCGGTAACGACCACGGATCCGGGCAAGGCCGTGTTCTTCCGAGCGGACGGCTCGTTCGTGGCGTCCGTGCAGGTCGGCGCACTGCCCGACATGATCTGCTTCACGCCCGACGGAAGGCATGTGATCGCTGCCAACGAGGGCGAGCCCAACGCGACTTACACGGTTGACCCCGAGGGAACCATCAGCGTGATTGACGTCAGCGGCAAGACCATCACCCAGGCGAACGTGACGACGATCGGATTCAACGGACTTCCAGTCGGCGTCATCGATCCGTCGATCGTTCCCTTTGGATTTGGCAGCCCGAACATCGGCCAAGACCTTGAGCCTGAGTATGTCGCCGTGAGCGCCGACAGCTTGACGGCTTGGGTCACGCTCCAGGAGCACAGCGCGGTGGCGGTGGTCGACCTCGTCACCAAGTCCATCATCAGCGTCCGTCCGCTTGGCTACAAGGATCATGGCCGCGGCACGCCGAGCATCACCACCGCGACCCTGCAGAATCCCCCAGTCCTCGGCACCACCGCTGCGGGACAGGACATTCTGCTCGGCGGCTTCAGTGGCCTCTGGATCGACTCGGTCGATGCGACGACGGGCGTGATCAATCTCTGGGCGAACACCGATCGCGGTCCAAATCTCGAGCCGCTCAATGTGGACGCGGATGCAGCGCTTGAGCGTCCGTTCGCGCTGCCGGACTTTCAGCCGCGCATCTGCACCTTCACCTACAACCCAACGACGAACGCGCTCGCGCTTACGGGGCAGATCCTGCTTCGCAAGCCCGATGGCACGCCGATGACGGGCCTTCCCAACATCCACGCACTCGGTGCGGGCCTCGCCTACTCCGACGAGCAGCCGTGCGATCTCTTTGGCAACGCGCTTGCGCTTGATCCGCTCGGCGGCGACCTCGAGGGTCTCGTGCGCACCGCGGATGGCAACATCTGGATGTGCGATGAGTACCGTCCCGCGCTTTATAAGTTCGACGCGACCGGCCTCATGCTCTCGCGGTTCGTGCCCGTCGGGTCGAACTCGTACGGCGTGGACCTCGGCACCGAGGCGTTTCCCGCCGTGTACGCGCAGCGGCGCGACAATCGCGGATTCGAGGCGATTGCTGCGTGGAACAGCGACATCTACTGCTTCGTGCAGAGCCCGCTCGACAATCCCGACGTCGCCAACGACGCGAATTCGAAGGCGTCGCGCCTCGTCCGTATTGCGAAGTTCAACGCGCTCACCAACGCGGTCGTGGCCGAGTATGTCTACCTGCTCGAGGGCGCAACCAGCGACAAGCTCGGCGACGCGTGCGCGTTCGCGCCAGGCAAGTTCCTCGTCATCGAGCGTGACAGCACCACTGGCTCGAGCTCGCTCAAGAAGATCTTCGAAGTCGACATCGCAGGCGCGACCGACATCTCCACGCTTGCGCCTTCGGTGGTCGGCCCTGGTGGAACTCTCGAGCGGATGACTCCCGCGCAGCTCGCCGCGGCGGGCATCGTGCCAGTTTCGAAGTCCGTCTTTGTGGACATCGCGGCGACCGGCTACGCGAATTCCATTGAGAAGGTCGAGGGCATCGCGATGCGCGACCCATCGACG
>Ga0114978_10004705_pt1 | contig 11000 bp, 11 predicted proteins | sample S_140212_EF_Meta_FD_87027 | JGI IMG/M metagenome (GOLD analysis project Ga0114978, IMG submission 87027) | Freshwater microbial communities from Lake Simoncouche, Canada to study carbon cycling - S_140212_EF_MetaG | ecosystem: Environmental > Aquatic > Freshwater > Lake | place: Lake...
CCGGTCGTCGTGACGAACTGCTCCAATAACTACGGCCCTTATCAGTTCCCCGAGAAACTCATCCCGGTCGTCATCCTGAAGTGCCTGCGCGGCGAGGCCATTCCCGTCTACGGACAGGGCGAGAACATCCGCGATTGGCTCTACGTCGACGACCACGCCCGCGCCTTGCTCGCTGCGGCGGAGAGGGGAGTCCCAGGTCGCACCTATTGCATCGGCGGCGACAACGAACGCCGGAATATCGACCTCGTCCGCGAACTCTGCGGTCTGCTTGACGAATACCGTCCGCGCGCTGACGGCCAGCCGCACGATTCCGCCATCACCTTCGTCGTCGACCGCCCCGGACACGATCAGCGCTACGCCATCGATGCCCGCCGCGCCCGTGCCGAACTCGGCTGGGCGCCCCAGGAGGACTTCCAGAGCGGCTTCCGCAAGACCGTCCGCTGGTATCTCGACCACCCTGCCTGGATTCACGGCATTCTAGATGGCTCTTACCGCCTAGAGCGTCTTGGAAAATCTAAGTAAACGCCGTGCCTTTCGCCCGCATCCTCCGCTCTAGCGCGCTCATGGGCGGAGCCCAGGTTGTTACATTGGGTATCGGCTTTGTCCGGCTAAAGGTCATCGCACTCTTAATCGGGCCATCTGGAGTAGGCTTGGTCGGGGTGCTGACGGCCTTTAACGGCAATATTACCGCACTCGCCGGCTGGGGAATCGGGACTTCAGGAGTTCGGGTAATCGCCGGATCGAGCGATGGGGAAAAGGCCAGGAAAGTCGCGGCTGTCCGACGCTTCGGGGCTTTGCTTTCGTGGCTTGGACTGCTTGCTGTGATATTGCTGTTCTGGCCGATTGGGTGGGCGACATTTCAGAATGGTGATTACGGTATGGAATTATTCATTGCTGGCTTGGCGGTTCCTTTGGCTATCGCCACGAGTATGTGGTCAGCCCTGCTTCAAGCACATGGCCAGCTGAAGACCTTGGCCAAAACTCAGGTTATTTCGGCCGTGGCCGGCCTATTGGTCGGCCTACCTCTCATTTATTATTTCGAATTAAAGGGGGTCGCGGCCAGTATTCTTTTAGCTGCAGTGGCGCCCGCTTTCGTCACTTGGCGGGCTGCCCGGCGGCATTGCCCCCCCTCGGTAATTCCGGCCGACCCCGAAGATGTTAAGCCGCTCACTCGTTTGGGCGGCGCACTTATGATCGTGGGGCTAAGTTCGCAAATCTCCGCCTATGTCATTCGCCTCCTAATCATCAGGCACGAGGGGCTGGAAGCGGCAGGATATTATCAAGCGGCCTTTGCCGTCGCGGGTAGCCTACCTGGGTTCGTTTTCATGGCGATGAGCACCGACTTCTTTCCCAGGATAGCTGCGGCGAGGGATGAAATTGAAGCGCAGCACCTGACAGAGAACCAAATGCGAGCCGGGCTTTTGCTTGCCCTGCCATTCATCGTGGTGCTTTTGACGATGGGAAAACTTTGCATTCGCCTGCTTTATGCGAGTGCATTTGACGCGGCGATACCTTTGCTTTCCTGGATGGTCTGGGGTGTCTTCTTACGCCTAATCTCTTGGCCGATGGGACACTGGATGTTGGCTCGCGGCTCCCCCCGCGTAGTTATCCTGACCGAAATACTTGGAAATACCATCTTGGTGCTCATGCCTGTCGTGCTCATGCCGATTTATGGGCTGACGGGGGTGTCTATAGGATATTTTTTAAGCTACGCATGCTACACCATCATTATGATGTTCATCTCATTCCGCCGGTCAGGCCATTGGCTGGGGCGGCAGACATTGAAATGGTTTGCGGGTGCGGCGATAGTCTTGGGGCTTTCCCAATGGCTGACGGTCCGGCTTGATGGGTTATATGGGGGACTAATCCCTTCACTCATCGTGACGGGCGGGTGCGCTTGGTTATATTTCCACACCATGAGTCAGGACAGCGAGCGGACGGCTGATTAAACTCATGGCGCTGCGAATCCCCCATGAAATAGGCTGTCGGCACACTTTGTCCCCTTATTAATAAACTTATGAAAGGCATCATCCTCGCCGGCGGTTCCGGCACCCGACTTCATCCCCTCACTCAGGTCATGAGCAAGCAGCTCCTGCCCGTGTATGATAAGCCGATGATCTATTACCCACTGTCCGTGCTCATGCTCGCGGGCATCCGCGAGGTGCTGATCATCTCGACGCCTCAGGACCTACCGAAGTTCCGTGAGGTGCTGGGTGACGGCTCCCGGCTAGGCTGCCGCTTCGAGTATGCGGAACAAGCCGTCCCGAATGGTCTCGCCCAGGCTTTTGTCATCGGTGAGCCGTTCATCGGCACCGACGACGTCTGCCTCGTATTGGGAGATAATATCTTCTATGCCGCTGGCCTCGGCACCCTGCTGCGCGAATGTGTCCAGCCCCAGGGCGGTACCGTCTTCGCCTATCACGTCAAAGACCCTGAGCGATTCGGCGTGGTTGAGTTTGATACCGCCGGCAAGGCCGTCTCCCTCGAGGAGAAGCCGACCTCGCCCAAGTCCAACTTCGCGGTCCCCGGGCTCTATTTCTACGACAACTCCGTCGTCGGCATCGCGAAGGCCCTCAAGCCTTCGGCGCGTGGCGAATACGAGATCACCGACGTCAACCGCGAATACCTCCGCCAAGGCAGGCTCAGCGTGAAGCAGCTGCCGCGCGGCACCGCCTGGCTCGACACCGGCACCTTCGACTCCCTCCTGCAGGCTTCGCAGTTCGTCCAGATCGTCGAGGCTCGCCAAGGCTTCAAAATCGGCTGCATCGAGGAAATCGCCTGGCGACAGAAGTATATCAACGATGACCAGTTGCTCGCCCTCGCCGAACTCATCGCCAAGTCTGGTTACGGCGAATACCTCAAAGCCCTAGTCAGCTCGACCCGCTGATGACCTCGCCCCTTGTCCAATTAGTGCCGATCCCGCAACGCGGCGACGCCCGCGGCCAGCTCTCTGTCGCCGAGATTGGTGGCGCGCTGCCGTTCGTCGTGCGTCGCGTCTATTGGATCCATGGCACTAAGCCTGGCGTCAGTCGCGGCTTCCACGCACATAAGCAGCTCCGGCAACTATGCGTCTGCGTCGCTGGCTCCGTGCGCATCAGTCTCTTCGACGGTCGGCGCGAGGAAAGCGTCGTGCTTAATTCGTCCGCCCAAGGGCTCCTTATCGGCCCTGGCTTTTGGCGCGAGATGCACGACTTCTCCCCCGATTGCGTCCTCATGGTCTTCGCTGACGCCGAATACGACGAGGCTGACTACATCCGCGACCGTCAGGAGTTCGTCCGACAGGTAGGCCTATCTAACTCCTAAATATCCCTTTCATGCCCAGCCTCATTCATCCTACCGCCATAGTGTCGCCACGGGCCAAGTTGGGGAAGAATATCTCCATCGGCCAATTCACGACCATCTACGACAATGTCGTCATCGGAGATGGTTGTGAGATTGGTGGTTATTGCGAACTCGGCGTTGCGAACAAGTTTTCGGCCGGCGAACCGTTGGCCATCGGCAACGACTCCCTGATTCGCTCACACAGTATTTTTTACGAAGCGTCGACCTTCGGTGAGCGTCTGGTGACCGGCCACCGCGTCACAGTCCGCGAAAAGGTCAAAGCTGGCGCCAACCTACAAATCGGTACGTTGACTGATATCCAAGGGTGCTGCCAGATCGGCGACTACGTTCGCATGCACAGCAATGTCCATGTGGGGCAGGGCTCCTCCATAGGCAACTATGTCTGGATCTTCCCGTACGTCGTGCTCACCAATGACCCGCACCCCCCCAGTGATATCTTGAAGGGTGTCACGGTGGAGGACTACGCAGTGATTGCAACGATGACCACCGTCTTGCCCGGGGTGAAGGTCGGTGCTCACTCCCTTATTGGAGCGCATAGTCTACTCGCATCAGATGCCCTGCCTGGTAAGATTTATGTCGGTAAGGCCGCAGAAGAGCGCGGGGATGCCGCCTCGGTCAGATTGAAGGACGGCACCCGTCGTCCGGCCTACCCCTGGATCAAGCATTTCCGTCGTGGCTACCCCGCCGCGGTGGTCGAACAATGGGAGAAGATGATCAATGAAGGACTCGTATAAGATAGAGGAAATAACCCCGGGCATGTCGGCCTCGATGACGCATCTCGTCACCGACAAGGATGTCCGAAATTTCGCCGAAGTATCCGGCGACCATAACCCGGTCCACCTTGATGAGGATTATGCGAAGCAATCGCGCTATGGGCAGCGGATTGCGCACGGCCTTTTCGGGGCAAGCTTCTTCTCGGGACTTTTCGGCACTCGATTGCCCGGCCGAGGCTGCGTCTACGCGGCCCAGAACCTCAAATTCCGTCGGCCCGTCTACATCGGCGACACGGTGACCGCGACCATCACGGTGCTTTTGGTGGATGTCGCTAAAAAGCGCGTGACCTTCTCCACGGTATGTACCGTCGAAGGCAAAGACGTCATCATCGGCGACGCTGAAATCTTCATACCTTAAATGAGTGTCCCGTTCCTCGATCTCAAAGCCATCAACGCTCGGCATGCCGCTGAGTTGAAGGCCGCCGCGGCCCGCGTCATCGACTCGGGCTGGTATGTCCTCGGTGAAGAGGTGAAGGCCTTCGAAGGCGAGTTCGCCGCTTGGACGGGTTCGCCGCATTGCGTCGGTACCTCCGATGGACTTTCCGCCCTGATCCTCGCCCTGCGTGGCTGGAAGGAACTCGGCCTGCTCAAGGACGGCGATGGCGTCGCGGTACCGGCCAATACCTACATCGCCTCGATCCTCGCGATCACCGAGAACCGACTTCGTCCGGTCCTCGTCGAGCCAGATGAGGATACGTTTAATCTTGGTGCGGCGAAGCTCGCGGCTGCGCTCACGCCGGACGTCAAGGCGGTACTCGCGGTCCATCTCTACGGTCAGTTGGCCGAGATGCCGGCGATTGCCCAACTTTGCCGCGAGCGTGGATTACTCCTGCTCGAAGATGCCGCCCAGGCCCATGGGGCTCAAATCGACGGCATCAAGGCCGGCGCCTGGGGTGATGCCGCGGCGTTCAGTTTTTATCCTACAAAGAACCTCGGCGCGCTCGGAGACGCTGGCGCGCTTACTTGTAAGGATGCGAGGCTCGCCGATATGGTCCGCATCCTTCGCAACTACGGATCAAAGGAGAAATACCAGAACCTCGTCCAAGGCCCCAACGACCGGCTCGACGAGCTGCAGGCGGCCTTTCTCCGCGTCAAGCTACCGCATCTCGACTCCGATAACGCGCATCGCCGGGCAATCGCCCTGCGTTACCGTAACGAGATCAAAAACCCCGCCGTGCGCCTGCCATCCGTCCGCGCTGATGAGGATTCCCACGTCTGGCACCTTTTCGTCGTCCGGGTCGCCGATCGCGAGGCCTTCCAGCAGCGTCTGCTCGACCAAGGCGTGCACACCGCAATCCATTACCCGATCGCCCCGCACCAGCAGGCGGCCTATGCCAAGGAACTGAGGCATCTGAGTTTCCCGCTGACCGAGGCAATCCATCGTGAGGTGGTGTCTTTGCCCATCGGGCCGACGCTGGGCCCCGAACAGCTGAAAATCATCATCGGGGCATTGAACAATGAATGAGCCAAACGCCGAGAGGGCTAAAATATCATTTGTGATGCTAAGTTATAACCATGCCCCATTCATTGGTGCCGCCTTAGCAGGGGCTTACGGCCAGGAGGAACCTCCCTTCGAGCACATCCTGCGTGACGACGGCTCGACTGATGGGACGGAGGTAGTCGTAAAGGAATGGGTCAATCGTGAAGGCATTGAAAATCTTCAGGCAATCTTCTCTCCCCGAAACCAAGGAATGATGACGTCATTGAATGAGGTTATTCCGGCGATACGCGGCCGTTATGTCGTGTTTGCGGCATCGGATGATATCAGTGAACCCATCCGCATCAAGGAAGTGGCCCAAAGTATCGAGGAGTCCGGAGAAACAGTATTCGGGGGATATGGGGACGTACTTACGATGGATAAATCAGGTAAATTACTGGAAAGCGGCATGGAGCCCTGGACGAGTAAGCATCATGTCCGCCTCGATGCCCAAAGTATTGCCGACAACTTCAGCGGATTCCTCGGGGCATCCTCTTTTTATCACCGGGACGTCTTTGATGCCTTCGGTAAAATAAACGGTAAAATCTTACATGAAGATATGGTGCTGAACTTTCGGGCGGCCTTGCTCGGGAAGGTTATTTTCATAGAAAAAAAGCTCGTGCGGTACCGACTGCATGACGGCAATGTCCACGCCGTCAAAGCCCGGCTTGGGTATGAGTTGGAAGTTAAGCACGCGAACAAGATATGGAGTTCCTTGGCGTATGTCGCAGCTCAACGCTGTGAAGATCTCCATCGTGTCAGGTCATCGATCGGAGGCACAAAATACGCCCAGCTGTTGCAAGCATGTGTTATGTGGCGATCTACCTGGCGCATGAAGCAGGCGATTATTTCCTCGCGGATTTCGCTTTGGGGGGCCCTCCGCCTGATCGGCAACTCCAAGTTGCGCACCGGCGAAATTTGCAAAGCATTATTCTTCCGTCCCAGGGCCAGAATAAAGGCTTCATTCAGGCTGCTAGGGATTACTTAATCCTATCCACCCATTTAACCATGAAAGCTATTATATTAGCCGGCGGGCTCGGCACGCGTCTGAGCGAAGAAACCCATCTGCGGCCAAAACCGATGGTTGAGATCGGCGGTCACCCGATTCTGTGGCACGTGATGAAGATCTACGCCGCCCATGGGATCAACGAGTTCATCATCTGCTCGGGCTACAAGGGCTACATGATCAAGGAGTATTTTAAGAACTACTTCCTGCATAACTCGGACGTCACGTTTGACCTTGCTGCCAACCAGATGACTATCCTGCGTCACAACGCCGAGCCGTGGAAAGTCACGGTGGTAGACACGGGGGAGCAGACCATGACGGGGGGGCGTCTTCGGCGCGTGCGTGAGCTCGTCGGTTCAGAGACTTTCTGCCTGACCTATGGCGACGGCGTGGGCGATATCCCGGTGGCCGAGGTCGTTGCCTTCCATCGCCAACACGGCGGGCAGGCGACGGTTACCGCGGTGCAACCACCCGGGCGGTTCGGCTCCTTGGCGATTTCCACCTCTGGTACCGTCGAGGCCTTCGCGGAGAAGCCGCAGGGTGACGGCTCATGGATCAACGGAGGTTTCTTTGTCCTCGAGCCCTCGGTCTTTGATCTGATCGCGGATGACGCCACGGTCTGGGAAAAGGCGCCGTTGGAAGCCCTTGCTAAACAACGCCAGTTACACGCCTTCCGCCACCAAGGTTTCTGGCTCCCGATGGATACGCTGCGCGATAAGGCACAGCTGGATAATCTCTGGGCTTCCGGGGCCGCTCCCTGGAAGGTCTGGTGACACCCATGTTCGACCAAGCTTACAAAGGGAAGCGCGTCTGGCTTTCGGGCCACACTGGCTTTAAGGGAGCGTGGCTTGCCGAATGGCTGCTCTCTCTCGGCGCGCACGTGCATGGTTACGCGCTTCCACCTGATAGTGCGCAGCCTTTATTCGGTGGGCTTTCTTTAGGCCCGCGGCTGGAGTCGGAGTTTACGGATATTCGCGATGCGGCGGCGGTACGCCGCTCGCTCGCCGACTACCAGCCGGATTTCGTGTTCCATCTCGCGGCGCAACCGCTGGTGCGGTTATCCTATGAAACCCCGCTAGAGACGATGGCGACGAACTTGATGGGCACGGTGCACGTGCTGGACGCGTTGCGCGTCCTGCGAAAGCCATGTGCCGCAGTGATGGTGACCTCGGATAAATGTTATGAAAATCTCGAGACAGGCCGCCCGCACGAGGAAAGCGACCCGATGGGTGGTCGCGATCCCTACAGCGCGAGCAAGGGGATGGCGGAGCTCGCCGTGGCGTCCTACCAGCGCTCATTCTTTGACACTCATCATCCCGTGCGGGTCGCCTCGGCGCGTGCCGGCAACGTCATCGGAGGTGGCGACCTGGCCGCAGACCGGATTGTACCGGATATCCTCCGCGCTCGGGCAGCGGGACGGGCACTGGCGATCCGTAATCCCTCCGCCACCCGGCCGTGGCAGCATGTCCTTGAGCCCCTGTCGGGTTATCTCTGGATAGGGGCGTGCCTCGCCTCGCCGTCGCGCGCCTGCGTCCCGGCGGAAGTCTCTTTGGGTTTCAATTTTGGTCCGCGGACCGAGGCGGTCCGCACGGTCGGCGAACTGGTCGCCGCCTTTGCCCGGGCCTGGCCAGACCTCCGCATCGAGCCCGGCCCGGCCGGCCCTCATGAGGCGGCACGGCTCAGTCTTTCCATCGCGAAGGCCGAGCGCGTGCTGGGATGGCAGCCAGTCTGGGATTTTCAGCACACGGTGGAGCGTACGGCCTGCTGGTATGCGCAGTTGAGTTCGCTCGAGGCCTGTAAGGCAGATATCGCCGCTTATGTTGCGGCGGCACGTTCCCAGAACCTGGCTTGGGCCTCATGATGGATCTGGCTGACACACGATGGTTGGTGACGGGCGATACCGGCTTCATCGGCCGCAGGGTGGTGAGCATTCTGCGCCACCGGGGCGCTCAGGTCTGCGGGTTGAATCGCGGCGACGAGGGCGATCTCCGTCAGGGTTCGGCGTGGCGTTCACGCCTGTTAGGCTTTGCCCCACATTACGTGCTGCATTTGGCCGCAGCAGGTGCCTCTGGCTCCATTGCGCCCAACGAACTCCGAGAGGTGAATGTCGAGGGCACCCGCGTGCTATTGCGAACGCTGTGTGAGTCGGCGGCCCCGCCCCGCGTGATCCTCGCCGGAACCGGAGCCGAATATACGTCCCAACATCGTCTGCTAACGGAGGACGACACCCTTGGCCCCAGCTCGCCTTACGGGGAATCCAAAGCCGCGGCAGCTATGGTCGCCGAAGGGTTCAAGGACCAGCTATCCCTGACCTGGTTGCGACTTTTCAATATTTATGGGCCGGGAGAATCGTCGCACCGGCTAACGCCCTACCTAATCCGGTCAGCGCAAGCGGGAACCCCGGCGCTGCTCTCTTCCGGTGAGCAGATACGTGATTTCAGCTACGTCGACGACGTTGCCAACGTGCTGATCTGTTCCGGGTTGGCCGCCTCGAGGCAACCTTCCTGGCAGGTCGCCAACGTCGGCTCCGGCGTCGTCCTTCCTGTCAGGCAGTTCGTGGAGCGCGTAGGGGCCGCCTTGCTGCGGCATCAATTAGTGCTGGAGGCCCGCTATGACGTCCGTCCGCCCTCGGCCCATGATTCGCCTTTTTATGCCCCCTCGGTCCAGAAAATGAACCAAATGATGGCCCCTGAAATGGAGCGGACGTCCTTGACCGCGGGCGTAGCCAAGACGGTGGAGGCAATGCTTGCCGCCACTGAGAACGATTATTTACAGCCATGAGCACACTCGAGCATTGCCGCGCATGCGGTTCGGCGGAACTGAGCCTCGTTATCGACCTCGGGTCACAGCCGTTGGCCAATAACTTACTCGCTCCCAACGACTCGGTGGCCGCCGAACCGCGGTTCCCTTTAGACGTCCAGGTTTGCGAGAAGTGCTGGCTCATGCAGCTCGGCTTCACGGTCCCGCCCGTGCGGATGTTTGCCGACTACGTATATTTCTCTTCGTTTTCTGCGCATATGCTGCGGCATGCCGCCGAAGCCGTGACTCGCTACACCCAGGAAAAATCCCTTGGGTCAAACAGCTTCGTCGTCGAGGTCGCCAGTAATGATGGGTATTTGCTGAAAAATTTCGTGCACCAAGGCGTACCCTGTCTCGGGGTGGAGCCGGCGGCCAATATCGCCGAGGTTGCTCGCAAGGCGGGCGTGCCCACCCTTTGCGAATTTTTTGGCCAGAAGACGGCTGAGCGCATCCGCTCCGAACAAGGCCCGGCGGATCTTATTCTGGGCAATAACGTGTTTGCCCATGCCCCGGACATCAATGATTTCGTCGCGGGAATTCAAGCGCTCCTCGCCGAGGACGGCTGGGCCATCCTCGAGTTCCCTTATGCGGTGGACATGCTCCAGAAGGTCGAGTTCGACACCATCTATCATGAACACATTTTCTACCTGAATCTCACCCCGCTGATCCCGGTCTTCGCGCGTCATGGACTCGAGATTTTTGACGTCGAAAGGCTGGAGATCCATGGCGGCTCATTGCGTATTTCCGTGGCCCACGCTGGGCGCCAACGCATGAGGACCGAGGTGTCGACGACGTTGGCCCAGGAGCATGCGCTGGGGGTCGATGGCTTGGCGTTTTACGCTCAATTCAACAACGCCGCAGAACGCGTCCGGGCTGAGCTCAGCCGGTTTCTTGATGCGCAGCAGGCGGCCGGGAAGACCATCGCCGCCTATGGTGCTTCGGCCAAAGGAAGCACTTTGCTGAACTACCTGGGCCGGCCCTCGGCTCACATCCGCTTCATTGCCGATCGCAGCACGTACAAACAAGGGAAACTGAGCCCAGGGGTGCACATCCCGATCGTCTCCAGCGAGGAACTGGTCACCCGTCGGCCGGACTTCGCGCTGCTCCTGGTCTGGAATTTCGCCGAAGAAATCTTCAACCAACAGCAGGCCTATCTCGCGGCGGGGGGAGTCTTTGTCACGCCCGTCCCGCGCCTTAAGCTCACGAGTCAGCAGGACCGATGATGATCTCCCTCGCCTTACCGGTTTATAACGGAGCCAATTACCTGCGCGAAGCCCTGGAGAGCGCGGTTTCCCAAGGGCCGGAGCTGGTGGAAATCGTCGTGTCGGATAACTGTTCATCCGACGCTACGGCTGCCATTACGGCCGAATTTGCGGCGAAGGATCCGCGCGTGCGGCATGAGCGGAGCGAGGTTTTTCTGAATCAGGCCGACAATGTCAGCCGGGCCGTCCAGCTTTGTCGTCAGGAGTGGGTGCAGCTGCTCTGCCATGACGACCTGCTCCGACCCGGGGCCATCGCAGCGTTGGCCGGAGTCATCGCCGGACTGGAAGGGAAGGAGTGCGCGTTGATCGGGCATCAGCCTGCGCATCTCTTTACGGATGAG
>Ga0114978_10004707_pt1 | contig 10996 bp, 12 predicted proteins | sample S_140212_EF_Meta_FD_87027 | JGI IMG/M metagenome (GOLD analysis project Ga0114978, IMG submission 87027) | Freshwater microbial communities from Lake Simoncouche, Canada to study carbon cycling - S_140212_EF_MetaG | ecosystem: Environmental > Aquatic > Freshwater > Lake | place: Lake...
CGATCTTGCATTCGTAGATTTCCGAGTCGAACGCCTCATAGCGGCGGATACCGCTACGACCGGTGGTGAGACTTTCCCAGAAGGTGGGAATGTCGGTGCCGACGGGGCTGATGACACCGATTCCGGTGACGACTACTCTGCGTTCGCTCATGTCAATAATTCGTGGGCCCCAAAGGGGAAATGACAACTCAGCGGGTTGGCATACAGGTTGGCAATAAAAAAGTTTCCGCCGGCTCTTTTATGCATCAATACGCCTTCAGTTTGAATCGCTCGTTGAGGCTGCTGCAACGCGGGCAGCGCGGCAGCACGGTCGGCGTGCGATCCTCGTATTCCATGCCGCAGATCGTGCAGCGCAGGCGATGCCTTAGCCCTCGACTCTCCCGGAATTTCCGAACCATCTCGTAGGCGATCCAGGCGAAAAAAATGGCAGCCAGAAAAACCAGCAAATAAACGCCAGCCAGCCAGGGCAGCGCGACGTGGATCATGGTTCTTTTTCCCGTTCGATATCCGCGCCCCAGAGAAAGGTGGCCGTTCCCCAGGCCGGCTGACCGCCCGCGTCATCACGGGAAAACCGTGTCCCGGCCAGGTGGCGCAGGGCAGCGCGGTCGAGCTTTTCATTGCCGGATGAGCTTTGCGGGAAAAGGTGCATCGGCTGGCCATCGGGAGAAACGCAAATGAGAAACCCGGCCGGAGCCAGTGCCTGCCGGGCCGGGGCCAGAAAATGAAATTCCGCCGGGGGGGTCGCCGCCCGCCCCGCGAGGTCCCCGCCCAAGCGCAGGGCGGTGGGCAATCCCGGTTCGGGAGCGGACCGATTGCCGCGCGGCGTGCGGCTGACCGGACCGGTGGAAGTCACGGCGGGCAAAACCAATCCTGACACCGCTGCCGGCAAGGTGGACAGCGCGGGTTTTTCGGAATCAAAACTTGCCACGTAAACCGTTTCGGAAAGTTTCCAGACATCGCGTCCAAACACCTGCCCGGGGGAAAGCAGCGCGGGGTCCGACGCGGCCAGCAAGGGGGCCATCAGCACGGCTTCCGGCGAGCCCGGGCGCAGGAAAAAAACCTCGGCGGAACGTTCGGGGCTCGCGCGCGAACGCGGATAATCCACCTGAAAAACCACCACGCATGCCGCATGCAACACGAAGGAAAGCAGCAGCATCAGCGGAAGGGCCAGGTGCACGTTGTGGCGCGATGGCCAGTCGAACAAATGCAGGTCCAGCTTCACGGGGCGTTGCCATCCTCCGAGGTCGCGAGCACCACGGGAAACCCCAGCTCCAGGGCCAGATTCATCACCGAGCTGATGGTTTCATAGAGCGCGCGTTTGTCCGCCTTGATGATGATTGTCTGGGAGCGACCGCGGATTCTTTGCAGTTTCTCGCGTAGGGCGGACAGATCGGCCTCCTGATTTTCAAAAAACACGGCCGAGAGTGGCGGCGAGGTGATGCTGATGATGCGGGGGTTGCGCTGCGGCGAGAGGAGAAACGGGGAGCGCGGCACGCTGACGGAGATTCCCGGTTGCAGCATGAAGGTCGTGCCCAGCATCAAAAAGAAAAGCAGGATGAGGAACAGTCCCAGAGCCGGTGCCAGAAAGAGCAGCGCGGGGTGCGGAAACGTGGAAGGCCGGAGTTTCACCGCGGGGGGGTGTTGCGTCCGCGCACTTCGTCGAGGATGGCGAGGATTTCAATGCCGGCGCGCTCCATGTCGTGGATGATATTGTTGACGCGCGCGGAAAGATAGCTCAGGGCGATAAAGGCCGGAATGGCCACGCCCAGCGAAGAAGAGGCCGTGATCAGGCTCTGATAAACGCCATTGGCAATGTCCGTGGCGGTGGCGTAACCACTCTGCGTGGCGATTTCTTGAAACGTCGTGAGCAGGCCGAGCAAGGTTCCCAGCAGGCCGATCAGCGGCGTGGCGTAGGCGATGGTGGCGAGGAGCGCCAGATTGCGTTCCAGCTTCGGCACCTCAAGTTGTCCGGCCTCCTGGGCCACTTCGCGTAGTTCGGTTCGCGGCGCGCCATGGCGCAGGATGAGAGCGTGGGCCACGCGCGCGACCGGTCCCGGTGTGCTGGCGCATTCCTGCAAGGCCTCGGCGTAGTTTTCCTTGCGCAGGATGTTGGCCAGACCGCGCAGCAGGTCGCCGACGGGGATCGAGGCTTTGTGCAGATAGAGAAGCCGCTCAAAAAAAATGCCCGCTGCCGTGATGCTGCACAGCACGATCAGTGACATCAACGGCCCTCCTTTTTGCACAAAGTCCAGCATGATAGTGTGGTTTACGCGATGGCTCGCCGCGGGGCAAAGTTCATTTCCATTTTTCCAAGGCCGGACGGGCGGAGGAACCCGGCAGCGGGAGGTTTGCGCGGGTCAGTTCCTCCACGACCTGCTGGAGTTTCTCCCGCACGCCGGGGACGAATCCGCGATCCTTGTGCAGGACAAAGAGGCAAAGATCCTCGTGGTGGAAAAATGTGATCGGCCCTTTTTCGGAATGCACCGTGACGGCGGGCACCGCGCCGATGCCCATCTTGGCCGAGGCAGCCCTCATGCCGGAGAGCATTTCCAGCGCATGGGCGCTGAGAGACACCAGATCGATGCTGTCGGGCACATTGTTCGAGGCCAGCACGGTGCTGCCCTGTGCGAGCACGCAGGATTTGATGCCGGGCAGTCCGCCGCAGAGTTCCACCACGCGATCCACCGCGAGGAATTCCTCTGTCATGAAAATCGCCTGCAAGCCGTCCTGCTCAGGAATCTCGGCCGGCGCTTTCGCCGCGGGCAGGTGTTCGGTCTCCATCAAAAGCGCCTCGGTCTCCCGGGGGTCCATGATTTGCAGGGTTGCGGGGGGAGGTTCTTCCCTTTTGGAAACACCTTCCGATTCGGCCGGCCCGGAAACCACGGGCGGCGGTTCATCCGGGGTCGCGACGACCGGTACGAATACCGGGGGTTTGACTGCGGGAGCCGGCAATTTTTCGGCGGGCTCGAAGGAAGGAGCCTTCGAAACCAGTGGAACCGGGCGTGCCCTGGGTTTCGGAATCTCGATCCGCGCCCGCGGTTCGGGAGCAATGGGCTTCTCGGGTTCGGCCTCCCTGCGTCGGAAAATCGGGAGAAGGGAAAACGGTCGCCGGCTTTGCGGAGGGCTCGGCGCGCGTGGCGGTGGAAGAGCGGAAGCTGCGGGCGGCACGGCCACGGGGGGTTCAAGGAGCGGAACCGGTTCGGGGTTTTCCACCGTGAGCACTTCCGCAGACGGGATTTCCGCCACGGGTTCGGGCGGAGGCGGGGGAATCTCGCAGATGACCGGTTCGGGAACCGGGGTAGGCTCGACCAAGGCCGCCGGGGTGGCAACGGACTCGAAAATTTCCGGCACCGGGGCGGTTTCCTCCGGGGGAGCGAAGGCGGGTAACTCCACCGGCTCCTCGATGATTTCGCTGGTGAGGACCATTCGATAAGCCTGCGCCAGCCGGGCGGCGGGAAGCGCAATCTGCGCGTCGGAAAAATTCTGCGTTTGGAAGCATTCCGGCGCCATGGCAGCCAGACGGGACAGCGCGATTTTTGGCACCGGGCCGTTTAAGATATCCGCGCAAGGAAGTTCCACCACCCGTTCCGCATCAAACGCTGCGGCGCGAACCTCGCAGGGCAGTCCGGCCGCCAGATCACCCAGGCGCAGACTCACGGTGGACGGCGGGTTGGAGAAATGCCGGAACCGCGGCCCGCGCGGGGCCGCTGGGATCGCCGGCGCGGGAGGCGGAGGCAGGTTGGAGACTTTAAGTTGTTTCACGCGGGCTTTCGGATTATCCCACACCCTGCCATTCTGCAACTGTGGAACTCGACTTCAAATTTACCTCGGACGATCTCATCCCGGCTATCGTCCAGCAAGCCCCGGCTGGAGACAACCCCGGCGGGCGCGTGCTGATGTTTGCCTGGATGAATCGTGAAGCCCTGCAAAAAACCCTCGAAACCGGCCTCATGCACTTCTGGAGCCGCTCGCGAAAAAAACTCTGGCTCAAGGGCGAAACTAGCGGCCACACCCAGCGGGTCGTGCGTTGGTCGGTGGATTGCGACCGCGACGTGCTCCTCTTTGAGGTCGAACAAAGCGGCGGCGCCTGTCACACGGGTTACCAAAGCTGCTTCTTTCAGGAACTCGACCGCGAGGCCCGCCCGCTGCCTGTCCGCGAAGAGAAAATTTTCGACGACAAGAGCGTTTACCAATAACGCGCCGGCTCGCCACCGACACTGCGCATGGCCAGAAACCCTCTCTGCGCCAAGTAGAGCTGCTTGGGAAAATTGTTCGGAAATTCCGCTGCAGCCTGGCGTTTGGGCGGATTGTTCGGAATGCTTTGCAGCTCAAACCAAGCCTCAACCCCTTCGGCGACATCGCTCACCTGCTCCCTCGGACTGCCGGGGTTGTTGAACACGGCGAGGTCTTTGATTCCCTGCACAATTTGCGGCGTAATCTGGCGCACCACGAGCTGCGAAGCGGGACCATCCCCGGCGCAAACAGTTCCGAGCGTGGCCAGCAGAAGGACAAGAACGGTCTTCATAGAGTTGCAGGATGACAGAAAAAATGCCTGCCGTCCAGAGGAGCGCGCCCGGCTGGGATCGAACCAGCGACCATCGGTTTAGAAGACCGGTGCTCTATCCACTGAGCTACGGGCACAATGCGGCACCTTGATACTCTCTGTCTGGCCCGGCTTCAAGCTGTGTTAAGATGCCGCAGGCCCAACCCGCTTCATCTGTTGGAAATTGAGACCTCCGGCTGTCAAAATGTCACGCCTGCGGCGAATGGGAGGCTCGGTGCCGGGCCGGTTCTGCGGCAGGTTGTCGCAGAATTGAAAGATGGGGAAGCCGGCGGGCCCAAAAACCACGCGCCAAGCGGCCGTCGAATTGTTTCTAAAAGAGTCCGTTTCGGGAAACCTGAGCTTCTCTTTTGCAACTGCTCGGCTACAACCATGGGACATGTCGCGTCCCCGATTGAATAATCGTCGCACCGTTCTCCCCAAGCGCCAACTCCATACCCGACCGCCCTTGGATCGGATGCAGCAGATATTCCATGCGATCAAGGCCGGGAAATTCCCCAACCGTCACCGTCTTGCCGCGGACATCGAGGTCACGACCAAGACCATCCAGCGCGACATTGATTTCATGCGGGAGCGGCTGAATTTGCCCATTGCCTACGATGGAGCAGGAGGCGGGTATCGCTTTACCCAGCCCATTTCCAGTTTCCCCATGATCGAGTTGACCGAGGCGGAACTCGTCTCCGTCTTCATTGGCCAAAAAGCCCTCGCACAATACAAGGGCACGCCCTTTGAAGCTCCGCTGCGCAGCGCCTTTGATAAACTGACCTCCAATCTCTCCGGACATCTGACCATGGCTTGGAGTGATCTTGACGCGCTCGTTTCATTCAAAAGTTTCGAGATCACCCCCGTGGATCTCACGACGTTTCAGACCACCAGCGAGGCTGTCCGCAAAAGCATCGAACTGCATTTCGACTACAAAAAGCTCAACTCAACGAAATACGAGAGTCGCAGCCTTCAGCCCTACCACCTCACGTGCGTGCAGGACCAATGGTATGTCATCGGCCGGTGCCTCAAGCGCAATGCACTCCGCACCTTCGTCCTGGCCCGGATGAAAAACGCCAAGCTCGGGACGGCGACCTTCGTGCGGCCTGCCAATTTCTCCATTGAAAAGCACCTCAAGGACAGCTTCGGCGTCTTTACGGCCAACGGGAGCCACTCCGTCCGCTTGAAATTCGACACCTTCGCCGGTCAACTCGTCCGCGAACGCGTCTGGCACCCCAGCCAGAAAATCCAGGAACTCGCTGATGGCGGCTTGGAGCTGACGCTGCAGCTCTCGTCGCTCAAAGAAATCGAATCCTGGGTCTTGAGTTGGGGCGAACACGTGCGGGTGCTTGGCCCTGCGGAGCTAAAAAAGCGGGTCACTAGACGCCTTCAGGCGGCTCTGGCATAGAACCGCCCCGTCCTGCCTCGCCTCTTCGACAACATCGCTCTCGAACTCCTGCCGGCACTCCGGGAAACCCTGGAGATTTCCGAACGCTCGGACTTCTGCATCGGTTCCTTCAATCTGCGTGGGTGGAAATCCATTGATGCGGTGATTGATAAATGGGCCGGCGGAGCAGCAGCGGGCCAAGCTACTCGCGATTGCTCCCGAGTTCGAACAAGCGATGGAAGCCGCCGTTCAATTCAAGCTCAACGCAGGTCGGCGCGTCGGGAATTACAACCTCGCAAATGCCGAAATGTGACCGGCCAGAGGGACCGCATTCTCGCGGAAGCACTCGGATTCGCCGACGTGTGGGAAGACGCCGAACTTTATTACGCGCCGACGATGAAGAATAAACCCATCCTCGATGAAATCGCCCCGGTGCTGGCGGTCACTACGGGTTCACGGCGGAGGAGTTGGATTTCATCCTGAACCACGACATCAAATGCCGCCCCGGCCGCGCCATCCTCCGGGCTTACCGCATATCTGTCGAGTTTAAGGGTGACGTTGCCGGACTGGAAATGCCCGTGCTCTCCAATGGCGCAGTGATACTCCCGGCGTCGAAGCCTCCGGCTGACTTTAAACTCTTTCTGGGAACTCCGGCCCCTGGAGCCGACACCGCGTCCAAGGGGTTAGACGTTTCGAGGCCCGGAAATTTTAGAGCTGAAGAGGACGCAGAGGAAGAGAGCTTGAGCGGAGAGGAATCCTCGGCTGGGGCAAAGGCCAGCTATACGCCTGCCAGCCCAATGGAGATTGGCGGATGGTCGCGGGCTTCAGTCCGCCCGAGTAGCATCATTCCGCCGCCTCACACCGAAAGGGCATATTGGTTGACCCAGGATTCGACGTCGATGCGGGTGAGGGTCGAGACGTTCCTGTTGCTACGGCTTTCGAGTTCACTGATCTGCCAGTCGCCGTCGTTGCCCTGAACAATAGAGAGGGTGGCTCGCTCGGGGCGAAGGATGCGATAAACAAAGGTGGTGCGTTTTCTGATGCGTTCCAAATAGGTGGCGACGCAATTGTTCTGCTCTTTTCCCTCCTGAACGAGATCCTCCACGGTGAGGATCGGCACGATGTTTTTTGTGCCCCGCAATGGCGGATGAGGCAAGCGCGGGTCTCCGCTGGCAGGCGGCCTTTTGCTCAGGAACTTCGTGCTGACTTCGCTGTGCATGGCGCGGAGTCTGGCGAGAGACTGGATTTTTGGCGTCCCGGCCAGCGGGTCAATCGCCGCAAGCATGACGAGGGTATCCGCAAGCATGTCCACCGCTCCAGCCCGGTATTTTTCGGCGGGGGATGCAGCGACTTCGGCCATGAATGCGGGAGTGCTTGCCTCAAGAAGTTTATCGCCCAGCACCAGGGCGACCACGCCGGCATTGAGATTTGGCAGGTGGGAGAAGATTTTAAGCACGCGTTCATCCCGGATGGCGCGGCGCAGCGGCACCAGAAGTTCCACACTGGCCGATTCCGGCGACATCTTGGCCAGAATCTTGGCGACAGCCTCGGTGCCTGGAAACCCAAGCCAGTCTGCGATATCACGCTGCCGTCCGCGGCAAACGATGGCGGCGCCTTCGATGGTGGTGGATTTACTGCGAAACGGCCGATAGTTCGCCAAGGCGAAACACAAGACAGGGTTGATGGCGGCCAGCTCCATTGCAGGCTCGGACTTTTGCATCAATTTGAGGAGCCCCCACTGCCTGCTCTGGAATTTCTCCGTGGCCGCGGCAACGGGCTTTGGCATGGTAAAGCGAAAGCCATCAAAGGCACGGCGGCGTTGTTCGGAGATGGAGGATTTTACCAGGACCGCGCCGAGGCCGAGTTCAAGTTGGGGTGTCTGCTTTGGCTTTCGCGGGCGATAGGGTTGCACGACCCGGAACCGCGGATCGAACTCTTCCCAGTATGAATCAAGCCCTTTTCGGAGCGCCTTCAGAACCGGCCAGGCTTCCAGAATCATCACGCTCTCCTCTGCGAACGCATAAAGCTTTCCCTGCTTAAAGCGGAACCCCGGTTCATTCATTTCTCAGCAGGCGGACAAACCCGGGGGGAAGCTCCCCGGTGCATCAAACTGTCTCTGCCTGTTGAGAGCCGGGTAGAGCGGCCATCCCCATGGATTATTTTCCACCACGTTCTTTGCTGTCCTCCTCGGCGACGAGACTGCTCATCGCTGCCGCCAGATCCGCTTCTTCGACCTTGTTCAGTTTCCGACCGGAAGCCGAGATTCTGTGGGCTGAGGCTTTCCGCGAAGCGGCTCTGTGAGTGGTCCTGGTTCCGATGCTGTCGCTCCGGAAGGTGGCCGCATTGGCTGAGGATATGCTGAGGTTGGCGGCAGTGGCGATGGCATCCTGGTTCGCGCCGAGGAACAGGAACTCCCATTTGTAGGCATCTGTCTGATGCCGGATCCTCTTGGCAACATCCTGCCAGGTGAATTTCGTCGAGGCGTTTTCCAGGCCGTCGGTGAGAATGGCGACGATGACCTTGCCGGGGCGGTCGGGTTCGGAGGTTTTGTCCAGTCGCTGACCGATCCGTTCAATGGTCTCGCCGATGGCATCCAGCAGGGCGGTGCTGTTGCGTGGCACGTAGGTGTCGGAATTCAACGCGACCACCTCTTGAATGGGGAGGTTGTCCACCGGGACGAGATATTCGTCATCAAAAAGCACGAGGGTGAACCGGGCCTGGTCGGGAGCGGCCTGTTGATCCCGGAGGAAGTCGTTGAAGCCGGAGATGGCGGATTGAGCCACGGGTTGCATGGAGCCGGAACGGTCGAGGATGAAGGCGATTTCAGTGAGGGTTTTGTTCATGCGCCTAGATAAACATTTCCGGAGGGACATCCGCGGTCATTGCCAAAAATTAATTTGGGAATGTCGACCGCTCCGGGACTGCAAATATCCCGGCAGCCGGAGGCGGGTTTTTTCAAAAAAAGCCGGGAATCCCACCCCAAGCTAAAAAATTTCCTCTCAGAGAAGAAAACCAAATAGCGTTAAAAAAGTGCAATTTTTCCGACGCAGATTTTTGAGAGTTTTTTTCTCAATTTGTAATTCGCTGATTTTCAGTGAATTATGGTGGAGCCTAGCGGGATCGAACCGCTGACCTCCTCAATGCCATTGAGGCGCTCTACCAACTGAGCTAAGACCCCGTGAAAGGGAGAGGCAGTATTGCCTCCACGCAAAAATAATCAAGTGCGAAGCTGAGGAAACTGCCGGGCTCCGCTTTATCGCGCGCGGGAGAGGATATCCCTGACAAGGGGCTGAGGCGGGCACCACGGCAAGGTTCTCCTTGGGAAAATCGAAGGCACGGGCCTTTCTTTTTCCTTAAACCCAGGAAAAGGCGGCTACTTCTTTTTCGCAGGAGCCGGACGGGCGGCCTGTTTGGCGGCAGCGGCTTTTTGCTGATTCGCCCCAGCGGTCTTGGACTGCTTCTGCGAGGTTTTCTTCTGGTTGGCTTTTGGTGAACGGTCGCCCATGGTTTTTTTAGTGTGTGGAGTTTTTTCTGCGACACAAGGAATTCGCCCGCAGAAGATGCCGTTATCTGCCCCGGCTTCCCGTTTGTAAACAGCGGCGGCGGATTTTTTTCGCTAATCGGAAGAACCAACGGGACCGGGAAACAGACTCTAAGGAAAGCAGGAGGCCAGGAGAAAGTCAGCAGGCCAATTTCAAATCCCTTTCCGGCGTTCCTGCTTTCCTTAGAGAAAATGACGGGTTCAGCGATAGACGGGACGGTCGAGCCAGAAGGGAATGGCCACCCCTTTTTTGTAGGCTTCGAGGGCCCGGGGTGAGGAGGTTGCGCGCAGGTTGCTGTAGCTGCCATCTTTGTTTTCCCAGCGTTCGTGCCAAAAAACGGCGGCTTTGACGCGGGGCAGACGGGTTTGCATAAGCTGCAAGGCGTCGGTGATCCAAGCGGCCTTGTCGCCGGCCTTGGGGAACTCCCCGATGCCCCATTCGGCCAGCATGACGGGTTTGTCAGGATTGAGTTCGCATAGGTCGTCGTAGGCATAGACCAGTGCGTCCGAGGCGGAAACCCAGGGATCGTGGTTGAACTGTTTGCCATACGCGCTCAGGCCAAGCCAATCCACGTAGGCGTCACCTGGATAGTACCTTTTCATCTCGTTCCATTCATCGAGCGGGTAGGAATAATTATTGGCGTGAAAGACCCAGAGGATGTTTTTTGCACCCCTGGCCCGCACGCGGTCCACCACGTAGCGGTAGGCTTTTTTATAAAATTCGGGTCCGGCGAACAGGTCCTTTCTGATCTTCTTGCCTTCGCCATAATAGTAGCCGGACCAGGGAAACCACGTGCCATTCATTTCCAGCCCCCAGGCAACAAAGACCGGGCGCCCGAATTCCCCGGCCTGATCGGCCCAGGAATCAATGTAGGCGTCCCATTTTCCAGCCAGGATTTCGGTGAGGGAAAAGCGATCGGGCTGGCAGTCCTGTTCGTAGGGTTTGTCCCAAGGGGACCAGTAAATGAGGGGCAGGGAGTCGTGCCGTGTGATGATGTCGAGGTTGTGGCGGGGGAAGCTTTGCTGCCCCCAGTAGCTGGACGAGGCGATGATGGCCTGGTGTTTTCCGGCGGCGTTTTCGAAGGCTTCGATTTGCACAAGGGTGACATCATCTTCCGAATCGCCGAAGTCAATGTAAGCGCCGGTGTAGGCACCGTGTTCGGGGACGACGAGGCGCGCGGACCGGTTGGGGACGGGAGCGGCCGGCGGTTTGGAAGCATCTTTCTTCTGACAGCCTGCAACAAACAGAATGGCAAGGAGCAGGGCGGGCAGGTTTTTCATGATTCCAAGATGGGCACGGCCACGCTGCCATTACGTTCGAGTTTTCCCCAGCCGACGACGGCTCCGCGGAGCATATGAAGGATGGAGCGCCAGATGACGAAACTCAGGAGGGGCCGGTACACGAAGCGCATGGGAATAATCCAGGCGGCTTGCATGAGGGACTCTTCCTCGATCCAGCAGGCCAGCAGGGCCAAGGCAAGATCGCAGAGAAGAAAGGCCAGAAAATAAGCAACAAAGGGCAGGC
>Ga0114978_10004709_pt1 | contig 10995 bp, 20 predicted proteins | sample S_140212_EF_Meta_FD_87027 | JGI IMG/M metagenome (GOLD analysis project Ga0114978, IMG submission 87027) | Freshwater microbial communities from Lake Simoncouche, Canada to study carbon cycling - S_140212_EF_MetaG | ecosystem: Environmental > Aquatic > Freshwater > Lake | place: Lake...
CACAAAATTTGTAGGGTTAAGTGACCAAGAAATTGCGTCAATGTTTAATGAAGATTTTCGCGCCGAGCTTTACCCACATACATCCAACTATTTAGATTCATTTGAACTTACCTTTTATGTTAATGTGGCAACAGATATTCGTACTATCAAACCCTATGCAGCATATTCGTTGACAGACGATGATTGGACTGTAGAGCCTTCAGAGCCTAACATTAATCCAAAAATGGATTGGGAACGAAAAGTTGCTCGTGATGAGAGCATGGCTGTAGAAATCCTTGACCGATATTCCAATGCCCTTTCTACTATTGGTACAGCAACCACAGCAACAGCTCGTATCAACGCTGAAGCTGCGCTTAAGCTAGCCGTAGAACAAGGTGCAGCTTTATTTGAAGACATTCATCATGGACGCGGTGCTGCGTTTAGCCCTAGCGGTATGGGTTACGCAGACTATGCTAACTACCGTTGGCAAGCTGGCAAGAAAGCCGGTCTTGTACAAGCACTAAAACAATTAAAAGATATTTCTACGAAGACACGCCAAGAATTTGAAGCCCAAACTTATGGTATGGAGCTACCAAGTGCTAAAGTGTTGGTTCGTAGGGCCGCATTGCACAACCGCTAACAACCTAATTAATCGGAGCACATTTTGTCTATAGTAATGTTCGTCGACGGAGTTTTACGCTCCCAAACAGGTAGCCCTATTTATCAAGGTCTTGCCCTTTATCGTATGTTTAACGAAGATGTACGAGTGGTATTACTATGTGATAACTATGCTAAAACTAATAAATGGTTGCTAGAGCATAAGATTAACAAAATGGATGACTTAATTGACTACAACGTCCCCGGAGTCTTGGATGACCCCGAGCTAGAACAGGTTAAATACTGCCGTTCACAGGGCAAGGTAGAGTTGATTGTTACAGCTGATACTGAGTTGGCTAAGAAACTATTAGAAATTGGGTTGGACACCCTTCTATTCCTACATCCAAGTTACTTGCGCCCAGAATTTAGACCAGATGGTCGTCAAGGCATGAGGAGTTGGGCAGCCATTGAAGAAGAGATTGACAAGCAGATTGAGATGATGAAGGAAGACCCACGAGCATGAATTTGCCAATCCTTCCAGCAGATGATGATTTTGTTGAGTATTTACAAGACCAAGAAATTACAACTATTGAGCTTGAAGACCTATTGGCTGAGTACGCGGACTGGGAGCAAGATAACGTCACCCTGTTGAGCCGTTTGTCAGGAAGGCTGCGCCGATTAAAATCATTTATTTAGGGGCTGAAGTTCCTTCTAACCGTACCCTATTAGAGACCACCACAGCTAACCACGTAGGAGTCAGTTTTTGGCGCCTTACAAAACGTGGCTTGCCTAAAACCAAAGCATATCTATTAGAGAACTACTTTAGCCAAGATGCCCACATTTATGTTCATGCGGGCATACCCAAAACAGAGAACCTAAACCAAGAAGAGCTAGAAGATTTTCACGTTATGTACGAAGAGTTCATAGCCAATAACATTGACCGACTTGCTAGTTTTAATGAGGTAGTAAGTACTCAGCTAAGTCCTGATTTTATAGAGTCCCAACGTAAGACTTGTTGGGCTGAAGTCCCCCCATCTAAGTTCCAACCGGTTTGGCAATCCCAGACAGGCATAGACGGTCTTAAGAGGATGGTTGAGCATTATTTAGACATAGGGTTAATGGGCGAAGACATTGAGCACGAGACTAAGCTTGCCGCCCTTACACGGGGGTATACAGCCAAGGGCACACGTTTTCACGCAATCAATACCGCCAAGCCCGATAACCTACGTCAGGTTAAGGTAGAGTCAGCCAGCACCTTATCGTGGTTAGCCCCAATGCTCCATGGTGAGACTATCGTGTGGGACGGCAATCGTTTGGTTCGGTATAACAAGAAAATGAAAGAGCAAGCCAGAGTTAGATACGGAAACATCTATGAAAAAGCTGGGCTTGATTACAATTTGATTATGGAAGATGACCCACAAGAAGTGTGTCGTTTAGCTGTATGGTCATACGAGCAGTTTGAGGCGAGGTTAAATATGAGCGGAAATGACAGCTTCTTATACGATAACAGTGAGGGGAGTGAAGTGGAGGAAAGTGGGGAAACACTACCTGCACATAGCGATAACAAGGGGGTAGGGATGCGGAAAGTTGAGCCCCGAAATCCAGAAGAAATGGGCACTTTACCTGTCCTTGGATACACCTCAAAGACTGTTGTGGAGCAAGATGAAGACGGTAATGATGTCATCAAAGAACGTGTGCTTTTAACTTCACAAGACACTTCGCTTCGCATCTGCGATACATGTTTTGTTGCATCTAATTGTCCTGCTTTTAAGCCCCAAGCTGTCTGTGCATTTAAACTTCCGGTAGAGGTAAAGACTAAAGAACAACGTGAAGCTTTAGTTAATGCATTGATTGAAATGCAAACACAAAGGGTACTTTTCATGCGTTTTACCGAAGAAATGAATGGCGGATACGCAGACCCTAACGTTTCACAAGAGATTGACCGCCTCACAAAAATGTTTAAAACCATCAACGAATTGGATGATTCATCTAGCTTTATTCGCATGACCGTTGAGAGTAAAGGCGGCTCCGCTGGTGTGCTTTCTAGCATCTTTGGAGACCGTGCTCAAGCCTTAAAAGAGCTTCCAAATGGTGGTCTTAATGAAGAGCAAACTACTAAAGTAATTAAAGAAATAATTGAAGAATAAGTTTTGAAGTTATCGCATAACTTGTGTGATTAACAACATGGAACGGTGCATGTTGCGTAATTGGCAAATACTCCCCATGTGCGTTAGTGTATTACACAGCTAGACTATATACCCCTCGCTACATCAAGGGGTTCATACTAAATAGAGAGAAGGAAAAGATGCCTTTGTCGTTTCGTTTAACAGAAGATTTCCTAACAAGTTACCATGAGAAAAAAGTACCTTGGGGATATCAAGACGCGGCAGGCAATTCCGTAGGAGAGATTACTTTTCTTCGTACCTATTCACGCCTCAAGGCAGATGGTACTAAAGAGACATGGACTGACGTATGCGAGCGAGTTATCAACGGCATGTATTCCTTACAAAAAGACCACGCCAAAATGAACCGACTTCCATGGTCAGATGCCAAGGCAGCCTCATCAGCTAAAGAAGCCTTTGACCGTTTATGGAACTTAAAGTGGACACCACCAGGACGCGGACTTTGGGTCATGGGTACGCCACTTGTAAATGAGCAGCGCAACTCTGCTGCCCTTCAAAACTGCGCTTTTGTATCAACAACATCTATGACTAAGAATGACCCAGCTAAGCCTTTTGCATTTCTTATGGAAGCATCAATGCTTGGTGTTGGTGTTGGATTTGATGACAAGGGTGCAGATAAAGATTTTGCCCTTTACGAACCTACAGAAGGAGACACATATGTCATCCCAGATACCAGAGAAGGCTGGGTTGAATCAGTCGCAGCCCTCATCAATAGCTACCTTAAGCCAGATACGAAGAAGCCAGTATTCGACTACAGCCAAATCAGACCAGCCGGTACTCCGATTAAAACCTTTGGTGGAACCGCAGCGGGACATGAACCCCTCCTAAGACTGCATGACCACATCATCAAGATGTTTAGCAATCGAGCAGGTGAAAAGCTAACCCGTGTAGATATTGCTGACATTGGCAACATGATTGGGGTTTGTGTTGTAAGCGGTAACGTTCGTCGCTCAGCTGAACTATTGATGGGTCGTTTAGATGATGAGGAGTTCCTCAACCTTAAGAACCCAGAACGATTCCCAGAGCGCAACTCTTATGACCCTAAGAATCCGGGCTGGGCTTGGATGAGTAATAACTCTGTTGAGGTTGCTGTTGGTCAAAATCTAGATGGGATTGTAGATGGCATCGCCCGTAACGGTGAGCCAGGAGTTGTGTGGATGGATGTTTCACGCAAATATGGTCGTCTTAAGGACGCCCCTAACAATAAGGATTGGCGAATCATGGGGTACAACCCATGCGCTGAACAGTCACTTGAGAGCTTTGAGTGCTGCACTTTGGTAGAGACCTACCTTAATCGTCACGAGAACTTAGATGATTTTAAACGCACCCTTAAGTTTGCTTATCTTTACGCAAAGACTGTCACCCTTTTACCTACCCACTGGGAAGAAACAAACGCCATCATGCAGCGTAATCGTCGCATCGGCACATCAGTTTCAGGAGTTGCAAACTTTTCAGATAATCGCGGGCTACCCGTTCTTCGCCAATGGTTAGATGAGGGATACAACAACATTAAAGAGTACGACAAGGGTTACTCAGAGTGGCTTGGTATTCGTGAGTCTATTAAGATGACTACAGTCAAGCCATCAGGAACAGTTTCAATTCTTGCGGGAGAATCTCCAGGAGTTCACTGGTCTGTTGGTGGTAAGTTCTTCCTTCGTGCAATTCGTTTTGCTAACTCTGACCCAATGCTTCCCCTATTTAAGATGGCGCAGTATCGTGTAGAACCAGCAAGTGAATCACCTGGCACCACTTCAGTTGTGTTTTTCCCAGTTAAATCTAATGCAATTCGTTCTGAGAAGGAAGTGTCTATCTACGAGAAGATTGACCTTGCAGCAACCGCTCAGTATGAATGGTCAGACAACTCTGTATCAGTAACAGTTTCTTTTGATTCAGAGAAGGAGAGTACTGAAGTAAAGCGAGTCCTACATATGTATGACGGCAAGCTCAAGACAGTATCTTTCCTTCCAAGCGGAAACACTGTTTACCCACAGATGCCTTATACTCAGATAACTGAAGAAGAATATGAAGAGGCTCGTATGTCTCTTTTCCCTATCGACTTCTCGGGTGTTTACGCTGGTATGGCATCGGATGCAATCGGTGAGGCTTACTGCACAACAGATGCGTGTGAAGTTAAGCTAATCAAAGATAACCAATAAAGGTTTAATTATGAGAATTACGGCTATGAAAAGCACGACTACAGTCATTAGTACTTATCCCCGTTCGGGGAAAAATTTCTTTGTTGATTTGTTTAAATTAAAAACAGGTTTTCACATTCCGGATACTCATTTAAATGGATACGATGAAAAGGGACATGTAAGTTTTTTAAAAAATTTTGAGCATGTTGTTACTATTATTAGAAATCCAATAGACTCTATTTCATCATTAATAACTATGGAAATGACAAACCATAATTTAAATTACTTTGATGAAAATACTTTTTCTGAAGTTCATGCACAATGGGTTATTAATGCAAAAGTAAATGAATATGTAAACTTTTATAGGCAAATTAAAGACAATTCAACTATTGTTATAGATTTTGATTTCTTTATATCCAACGATGACTATGTAATAGACTCAGTAATAGATATTACAAAAACACCCGTACTTTTGTCACCAATGGAAAGTCAAGGATTAAAAAACATAAACAGCAACTTTCCAAGGACTTCAAAACCACAACCTATTTACGAAAACGTTTTAAAATTTGTATTACAAAAAGAATCAGAGCTTACTGATTGCTTTAATGCATTTGAAGATGCAAAAAAACTTATAAATTTAACGTAGTTTACTGTCCCACCATCCAACAATTGCGTACCTTGTTCCAGATAGAACTTGACGGACGCTATGGTTGTAAATGTAATTTGAAGGGAACATAAGCATTTGATTTGCTTTAGGCTTAATTGTTAAATCAAGGGTATGAAAATACATTTCCCCACCCTCGTAATTATCATTTAAATAAAAACTCATTGAAACTGTTTTTGGATAAGTAGGAGTGTCATCACAATGATTTACAAAGTGCCCGTCTTCTCCATATTTCATAATTTGCCATCCTTGAGAGACGTTCCATCCATGCACTTGAAACTTGTCTCTGTAATCATTTATAGCTGGGTACAAAGCTTCATTTATAATATTGTGTGTTGCAAGAGCGCCAGGAAGAGGTGGCAGACCATCAATTAAAAGCTCTTCAGGTGTTGTTGCGGTATCAAACCTTGGTAAGGACATAATGTGACAGTCTCTAATAGATGATGGTTTTGGTACAGGTGCATTAGATTTAAGTCGTGGTCTTCTAACAACTCCACGATTCCAAGACAACTCCCCTTGTTCAACCCCTAATTCTAAATGAGTAATTAAAGCGCCAGGGTCATCCATTACATCCGTGTAGCTTAAAATTCCGGTGGCAATCTCTTCAACTTTAAACATAATATTAAATATCCGTTTCTTTTTAGGCGGTAGATGCTGTGAAGTCCATGTTTATAACGCAACGATAGTCTGTTTCGTGAGGATTACTGGACGAATGGTATGTCTGCCCATCAAAAATTATTGCTTTACCCATCTTAGGGGTAACAGAGTGCTTCAATGTAAACTCAGTTGGTCTACTAGGAAACATCTCTTCGTACAATAAAGTATCCCCATCAGAATCATTGACGTAATAAAGTAGAACATAATGCTTTTTCTCAACATCAATATGCGGTTCATTCACCCTATTATTATTGGTTTTAGAAACAACATTTGCTTTAAGACGTATAACTTCAACAGGTATAAGCCCTATGTTCTTAAGAGCTTTATCTAAGCTAGAAAATAAAACTTCACTAAGTTCTTTATTTTCCCCGATAGTTGAGGAAACAAATTGAAAGTTGTTTCCCCAACCACCCTTAGATAATTCTTTTCTCCAAACATTTACTGAAGGTCTGTTTGGCTTAGCAACAACTTCAACTTTATTAAGAGGAGTTATGGAATTTTCCATAAATTGCCATCTTGTATTGCTGGAGTTTCCTAACAATAATTTATAGATTTTTTCTGCATCTTCTTTAGAACAGAATTCATCTATTTCAACAAAGAAACCCACTACTCATCCTCTTCGATAAACTCGTCAGGGTCTATGTTAGGACTAGGATTACCCCAATCAGGTTCAGGAATTATTGGATTAATAAAGCTCATTGTTTACAATCACATCCTTAAGTAATTTAATCTCTTTACGAAGAAGGATATTTTCCCTCCAAAAAAGACAGATAACAGTTATAGAACTTATTAACGCAATAATAATTGCTAGTACATCTCCGTTTGTAAGTATCATGCATCTACCTTGAAAACAACTGCTCCGTAAAAAAATACTGGCTTGTCTTTAGCGTCCCTATCAGCATTAGCAATCATCTTAATGGACTTCTTATTGGTGTTAGCCAACACTTGAGCCTTGAGCCAACGCTTGCCAGCAGATGCATTAGAGAAAGCTTCGCGCCCTGAGACTACGACTTTATCGTAATCGTCACGAGTTACAGAGAACTCTCCAAGCCATGCTCCGCCCTTCTCTTGGTTCTTTCGTAGTTCTGCCTCAAATTGTGCAGTAATCTTCTTTGCCATTTACTTCTCCTTAGTTGATAAGCAGGTATTTACCTGAAAGCCATTGGTTAGTTGCTGTGCCATTGGCGCTTGATAGCAGGGTTTGATAGGTAGAGCTGTAGTCTACTCTCTTATTAAGTGTAAGCCAACTAGCAACGGCAGCTGTTGCATTGGAAGTCCCTACAGTAAATTTAGTTGTGCCATCTAAGTTGGTAGTAAAGTACCGCCCGTTAGAGTACAAAGTAGTTTGCGCGTTGCCGTTAGAGTACAGGGCAATAGTAGGCTTAGCATTTGAGTCCCAAGCTACACCAGCACCGTCGGCAGGGTTATCTGTTGCACCGACTGAGATAGTGTCGGGCAAGCAAGCAGGTGATTGCATAGTGGTTCGGTCTTTGTTGTTACCTGTTGCTACAACTACTTGCACATTGTTTGCTTTAAGTGTGGCTATGCTTTGAGCCATGCCATCAGGAACTCTGCACCCTGTAAAAATTGCGCCCTGAGCTAGGCTTACTACAGAGATATTAAACTTCTCTCTATTAGCTACCGTCCAATCTAAAGCACTCTTTACGCTAGCAAGAGAGTAAAGGATTGGGTTTCCAAGTGCGGTAGTGCCGTAAATCTTGATAGGGATAACCTTGATATTAGGATTAACCTTGACCATGATTGAGAGCATCTGTGAGCCGTGATTTGCTTGTGCATTAGGTGAAGGCTTTTGTTGAGCTGAGCCTACGCCTTCCATGAAATTTTTGCCGTTAGCGCACGTTGTATTTTCAATCGTACATACTTCATACACGACATTGTTAGGGAAGAGTGAACTATTCACACCACCGTCAATAAGAACCGCAGTCTGCGGTGTATCAGCATGAGCAGGTGAAGCCAGCCCAGCCACTAATAAAATTACTACTAATAATTTACGCATAATGTATCCCCTTTACTTCCTCGATAACCCACTCGTTTGTGCTATCGGTCATTAGCTTTTCTATCTCTTCTAGTCCTTCTGCATAATAGAAGATAGTTAGGTCATCTATACCAAACGTATCTTTTTCTTCGTCCTCTAAATACTCACCTAAAGATATGTATTCAGGGAATCCTTGTGGCATGTCTTTCCATCGAACTATGGCTGTGACGCCAATAGCGCGAGTGTTTGTGTTGATTGCTACGCCAGCGCAGCTCTCTTCATTACAGCAACGAATACTACACGGGTCTTGGCAATCTTCATCACAGTCGTTCATGTCTAAGTGTTCGTACCTTACCCACCTTGACCCGCAACCCTCACACGCCCAACCAGCATGTTCATTTCTATCCGCTAACTCTTCTCCTAAGTTACCCACCATTATTTTCCGCCTCATCAGTTAGTCCGTCGAGTATTGCAACTACTCCCCAAAGAATAGAGTCAGGGTCGTTAAAGATAAGATTAACAAGAGCACTCTTTTGCTCCACTAATAGTTCGTAGTCTATATTTAATTCAGTTGCGATATTCATTACATATCTCCTTCGTAGTCTTCTTCGGGAGCGCAACCTACACAGTAAGGTCGTCCACTCATGGTTGCTTTACCTTCTAAGTCCACCCATACTAAATCATCTTCGTTGCGGTCTTTACCACAGCTTGCGCAAGTATTGTGTGCCATTACAACTCTTCTCCATTTTCATCTTGGTAGATAACACTAGAGAAGTTAATATCCGCCTCTACATCATCACCAATCCACTCTAGTACATCTTCGAGAGTTATCTCTTGCTCAGTCTCTCTGTATTCCATAGTCATCATGGCATCAACGATTGACTCCACATCATATGTAATACTCTTAGTAGCGTTGATACGTTCAGGTAATTTAATTTCCATCAGTAATCTCCTCTACATCATAGTTAGCCCATTTAAGTAAGTCATATTGCGGTTCATCTAGCGCCATCTGCTCAGCTAATTTAATCGCGCTATCTTCGTTCTCTTCATCAACTTCATAGTTAAGTGAATTTAGGTTGATAGTTACTTTGTACTTAGGCATTTACTTTTCCTTTCTTAATCTTATTATTGAGTTCTTGTACGATATATTTTTCATCTAACTCTTCGGGTCTTTCCCACTCATCTGTAGTGTTGTTGTATCTGTTGCCTGTGTCATAAATGTCATTAGTTTGCGACCAGTCAATCTCAAAAACTCGTGTGTCTGAGTTGTATGTAATTATGTAGTGATAGAGCTTATTCATCATTTACCCTCACGACCATTGTAAATTTCCCACATATCTAACTCATCAGCCCAATCAGGTTGGTCAATAAGTTTCCAATCTTTGTCATACCAATCTGTATATGAATTCTTGCTACTTGATACCGAGACCCATGTGAACTCTTCTCCCTCATGCTCTAAAACCATGCGGTAAGTAGTCTCTGTATCTTCTTCTGTTGAGCTAAGTACTGTTACCATTATTTTGCCTCCAAGTAATATCCGTAAATTTTGTACTCTTTAATCATTCGCTTTGCACTCGCTTCTGTGCCATAGAACTGAGCCACGATTGCGCCATTCTCAATATCTACAAGCTTTATCTCTCTCTTTGTTCGGCTCATGATAGAGACCTCGCAGGGTAAATATGATTAGCGTTACCAAAGACAGCCTCTTCGCTTGGCTCAAGATAGAAGGTATGTGTAAATAATTCGCGCCCATCAGCCCATCTCAACCAAGAGCCGTCAGAAGATACAGAGTAAGAAGGGTGTGCGTAGCGTAATAAAATAAGTATTGCCGTTACCACTCTGTCGTACTCTTTCTGCGCGGTCTTGCAAGATTCCCAGCGAGTATCGTTGCGGTGAAGTACAAAGGTCTCATGAGAGTCCTCTCCAACGCCGTTAATACATATGTATTCGCTAGTCATCTCTACATCTAGGGCTGTATCCCAAGCCTGTTCAATTAGCTGAGTAATGTTGCGGGTAAGTACCGCCCAACTCTCAACGCTGATAGGTTCGTGCTGTTGATAGTAATGTGAATATCCCATTTACTTGTCTCTCTTCTGTAATAGTCCTAATAGTTGTTGCAGTATGTTCTTGTCGTTCTCTGATAGTTCTGTGGGGCAGTCTGTATATGGATTTTCGCGCCCCTCGTTATCTTCGCAGGTACAAAACCCAAACTCTAAGACCTGTGTCTCATGAGTTAATTCAGCTAAATCGCTCCAATAATGTATTTTGTCGTTCATTACTCACCCCAATACTTAACGATAGTTTCCATTGTGATGTGTAAGTGACAGTCGCAAGGGTCTCCGCCCATGTTCTCGTCAAACTCAAAGTGACTGTAATTATCTTCGTATATCTCATTGACCAATTCGCTGATGGTGTATGGCTTGTAATACGGATTGTCTGCTTTGTTCGTGTATGTACTCATCTTAGTAACCTTCCTCTGTCCATGTGATTGCGCCACAGAGATTACATGAGACACCTATACAAGGCTTAGTTTTGTGCGCTAAGCAGATTGCCTCGCTTTGTTCGTAGTTACAGCATGTGCTACTCATCTTAGTAACCCCTAAAGTAGTGTCCGTCGGTGCGCCAGTAATCGCCACCTAGCAATAAATCGCGCCCCCAAGAACTGACGTCAAAGTAGATACGAAGAGGAGAGTCAATACTTACCTCATCAAAGAGAGAAGAGTGTTCTGCCATTTCCTCGTAAAAGTCATGGTCTGACTCGTAGTAACCCATATAAGAGTCCTC
>Ga0114978_10004710_pt1 | contig 10994 bp, 12 predicted proteins | sample S_140212_EF_Meta_FD_87027 | JGI IMG/M metagenome (GOLD analysis project Ga0114978, IMG submission 87027) | Freshwater microbial communities from Lake Simoncouche, Canada to study carbon cycling - S_140212_EF_MetaG | ecosystem: Environmental > Aquatic > Freshwater > Lake | place: Lake...
AGTATATTTAGACAGGCCAATAAGTTTATTAGCGGCGATGATTCCGATGTAAGCGACACCAGACACAGGCTGATGATGATGACTGCACATAGAACGCAGTTCGCTACGAACAACAAGCATACCTTCATATCTATCCGCTGAATCATTTGGAAAAGCTGTTGCATCTGGTGCAGGATCATATCGACCTCCCATAATTTCGTTGTAATACATCTTGGCCAAGCGACGTGCTGTGCCTTTTGAGTTAGGATCGTTCTCACGATCAATTAATAAAGTATCTAGTACCTTCTCAAAAGCTTCTGTAGCTTCATTGATTAGAATTTCCTTATCACCTTCGTGCAAGTAGTCGCTGATGTTATCGCCAGCCCAGAAACGTTTCTTATCACGCTTCATGTTAAAGCGGATAGCATCTGCTAGATTCTTTTCTTCGTAGCCTTTATCGGCGAGTGCCGCATCTTCGTAGCCAGGATGGTACGGTGCTTCTTCTACTAATTTTTTATTTGTCATTTATTCTCCGAGTTAAAGCCGAGGATGGCTAGTCTTGTTGCTATTATAACAGTTATTTAGATTTAAATCAACACTTAAATGGAATTTTCCTACAATCAGGATAAATGCCAGGTTGTGCTATTGGTTCTGTAATGGGCAATAATTCTAATCCCTTGACACACAATTCTAACGTAGGGCAATAATGATAACCCAATATCAATTCAGTTTCTTGTTGCCATGGTATATGTAAGTCTCTACCATCCGACCGTTGACGACTCATTACACGGTATGCTTCTGGATCGTCAAGTAATACAGCACCAACTTTGCCCAACTGTAATGGTTTGGTCCAACCAAAGCTCAAGCATTGCATAGCACCAGGTCGATACATATTACGTTCTAGTCTTCGAGCACTGTCCCATATTCTTGTATTCTTAAATTGATATTCTCCAGTCCACGGCTCATCAACCATTTCATATTCAATATCTAAATGCCGTAATATCATTGGTACACTTAGATAGGTATATGCTGAAAATTGACATGCTTTGACTTGTTCATATCGCATACACAATTCAATTGCATGGGTGCAACCGTCAGTCACAACTGCATATGGCGCACCGGTGTATTCGGCCAAGGCTAATTCAAAATCAAATAGGGCTTGAAAGCTCATCTATTATACCAAGCCCATACATGTTGAATAATGTCCGACAGTCCAAACTTTGGTTGCCATCCGCTAACACTCATAAATTTACCAGGATCGGCTGTGAGTTGAGCCGGGTCTCCAGGGCGTTTTATTCCATGCAGGTAAGCTACGTCTTTTTTCAACAGGGCCGATGTTGCCTGTAACACTTGCAAATTGCTAAAGCCTTGCTTGGTTCCTAGATTATAGATGTCGCTAGGAATTTGTTTATTCATGGCCAAGATATGAGCGTCAGCTAAGTCTTCTACGTGAACATAATCACGAATGCAAGTGCCATCTTCGGTAGGATAGTCATCGCCATACAATACAAAATCTTGGTTGTTTTTAACGGATTCTAGTATGCGAGCAATGATGTGTGTGGCACTGGGTGCTTGCCCGTGTCGTGTTTGGCTGTCAGCACCGCAGGCATTGAAATAACGAAAACTTACAAAATCCAATCCATAGGCCTGTCGATAACTGGTCAGCATCCAGTCAATCATTAACTTGGTTTGACCGTATGGACTGATTGGCTCTGTGGGATCAACTTCTTGTACCGGAGTCATGATAGGATTGCCATAGACAGCGGCACTGCTACTAAAGATAAATCTAACTTGCTTATCGTGATTTTTAACCAGGTAGTCCAACAAGATTTTGGTCTTGACAAAGTTATTGTCGTAGTATTCTTGAGGATTGGCAATGCTAGGGCCAACAAGGCTAGTGCCGGCACAGTGTATGATAGCATCGGGACAAAATCTTTTGATAGAGTCTAACCCTATCTCGCCAGAAAAATCACCAGTGTGCCACTGACACGGAACTGGAATTAAATGCCCAGGTGGCATATCTCGATCAATGGCCAGAACATCGTGACCAGCATCTACCAATTTTAATAAAGTTTCACCACCAATGTATCCAGCGGCACCGGTAACTACTACTTTCATAGTTCAATTTTCCTAACATGGTATTTGGCCCGACTCACATGATCTCTATAACGATTGCCTGCACGATTCCACTGCTCGCCCTTGCCTTCTACAATGTCTACAATGCGGTCAACAGTGCCATCAGTCCAATTAGAGATCAAGCCCATGTTGTGATGTGGCGTCTGTAACAAGTTTTCTAACTTGTGATAAGCGTCGTCGATACTCCAAGGAACATATAAGCGATTAGGATCATCAGCAAAAGTCTCGGGAAAACTTCTGTAAGCAGGATAAAGAACATTGCACCCCAAAGTATCAGCTTCTGAAACGGTGTTAGAAACCCAGTCTTGTAATGCACAATTAAACAATACACGAGTATCATTAAGCAAATTATAGTAATCATTTTTCTTTAAGTTCTCATAAATTACAAGTTTACCTTCACGCTCTAACTGACGAGCACGGTCAATGTATTCTTGATTGTTACTGCGTAATGGGCCACCTTGGAACACAGCAAACTCAATGTCTTTGTGACGACCTTGTGCATGATACATTTCGATCAAGTCCATAAAGAAACCTGGTTGTTTCTCTTGGTCAAACCTGGCGGCAAAGCCCACACGCATCTTACGATCTGTGAACGGTTTTATATTGTGGGCACCACCTATGCGTTCTAGCACTTCAGATTTGCCAAATGCTAGTCCTGAAATATTGTAGATTGGAGCAGTCCAGCCAGCAATACGCATATGGGCAACCATTTCTTCGTTGGTGGCCAACACACCTGTTACGAATTGGTTAACCATTTTTTCATACGTCGACATCCACTCCGCCATGCCCCAAACATGAACGAAGTCATCAGGATCAATGGCCTGAGCAAGACAGCGAACAAAAATACGAGGACGCTGAGCAGGATCCACTTGATCGAGAATATAAGGTAAGCTCTCGATACCGGGTTGAAACATGTCTTCAAAGTAGATAACATCTTCATTGGTAACTTCTCCATTTCGCATCATTTGAACCAAGTTCATCATCTGGCTCATGCTAAAATAACTACGACCGTGTGCATCCAACACTTGACCTACGCTGATGCTTTGTGTATTGTCAATTGTGGTGCCCGGAACAATGACATAATCAACGGCACGCCGTTCAAATACACGGGCATTCCACTCAGTTAGTTGTAGTGTGTAACGAGCCTCGTACGACTCAAGCCCCATGTAATAGAGCTTTCTCATATGCTGTATCCTAGTCGACGAGCATCTTCGACCCACATGTTCTTGGCATTCTTGCCTTGGGTAAACTTGTTGTACTGTTGCCAAGCATAGGCCTTAAAGTTGTACAAGTCTTCTTCTCTGTACCTGTAGCCAAAATCTTTACAGAACTCCAAGTAGTTTGACAAATCTTCTAATGCTTGGAGAGCTCTAGGGTTTACACGATATTGGGTTTTGCCCATGGTATTTCCTTTAAATTACAATTGATTGTGTTGGACGAGTAAGGTTATAACTAATGGAGCATCCGTTCTCGCCGTCCTCGGATACTTCAACTACTACATTACGATTGGGATAGCGTTCGGCTATCTGTATATATAGGTCATCGGCAATCATCTCGCACGATTTCCAGTCTAAGGCTAAAACGGTATTCGAACCTGAATACAACGACTCGAGCCATCGTTTAAATTGGATGAACTCGATGTCCCTGTCATTGTGGAACACATCGATTGACACCCTGAAGTGAAATATGTGACGATGAGGACTAGCCAAAAAAGATACATCGTATTCATCTCCTGTTGCTAATTGTGGATCAGTACCGGCGGCAGGGTAGCAATGGATGCCTTCCTTCTGGAAAGTAACCCAAATTTGTCGTTTAGCGGCCTGCTTAACACGCTCGATAGTTTCTCGTTGTTCTTGAATCATTGTGTACCTTTATACTGTATTATAAAACAAATTTGATCAAAGATCAATCTTATACACCGGGTGGTTGCTCTTTTCCAATTCAGCCAATGCAACGAATTGGATTTGATCACCCCATTGATCTTCTAGGTCTTTTTGAATGTCTGTTTCAACAAATTGGGTAGGTTCTACATAAACACGAGCACCCGACTCTAGTAAACGACGACATACTGCCAATTGATGACTTTCTTCAAAAATCTTTACACCAGGTTTGTAACTGATGTATGGAAAGTAAAAATCTAACTTGTCTGTGTTCTTAATTGTAAAATATTCGGTTAAGAATGTGATGTGATTTTGGTTAAACTGATCGTTAACACCGGCATAGTCGTAGTGCATGCCAATTGATTCAATAAAGTTTGAAAAACTTCTGTTGTCTCTTGGATAGCAAGGACCACCGTAACCAAATCCAAAACGTAAGTTACCTTTGCGACGGTCAACTCCGGACAGGTATGAGTTGGCCTTTTCAAGGTCATGATCCAATCCACTCTTGATTAGGATTTGTCCGACCATGTTGAAGAAGTTAATACGCATGGTGCCATAGCAGTTAGCGGCAATCTTTAAGATCTCGCCTGTGGTAGATGTTAGTTGATGTACCGGTGAGTCTTCAGGAATAATCTGGGCAAATACAGATCTGCATCTAGCGGCCACTGCATCATTTTCTGTGCCTAACAGTAAGGCCACAGGATTTTCAATATCGCGTAGAACGGATCCTTGAGCGGCAAAAGTTGGGCTGTAGACCACATGAACATTGCGAGCACTTACAATTCTTTGAAACTCTGCGCAATCGCCTGGATTAACTGTGCTACCAACAATTAAAATTTTATTGTCAACAGGTCCAGGATGATTTAAAATATCAGTAGCAACTTCGTGTATGGCTGTGGTATCATAACTGCCATTGGGTAAACTAGGAGTAGCTACCATAACATACATGATGTCGCAGTTTTGAATCACTTCATGGTTGTCAACTGTGAATGTGATGTTCTTGCTGGCTGTTAACAAGTCAGCAATTTGTGGTTCTGTGATGTTGGACGTGTCTTTATTTTGCAGTGACTCCACATACTCTTGTTTGTAACTACTGGCATAAACTGTTGCTCCGCGACGTTCAAAACTCAAAGCATACACTAATCCTAGTTTGCCTACTCCTAATATACCGATGTTCATACTGATTCCTTTTTTAATTGTTTTAAAATCCAATTGTATGTTTCTTTCAACCCATGCTCAAGATTGTCCAGTGGCGCCCAACCAATTGTTTCTTGTATCAATTGATTGTGACTGTTACGGCCCATAACACCCACAGGGCCTTCTATGTTGTTTATGGCGATTTGTTTTCCGGTAATACTTGCAATTAACTTGACCAAGTCATTGATTGAAATCATACGTTCTGATCCGAGATTCAAAGGATATTTATAGCTGGACTGCTGTATCCTATGAATTCCTTCAATACACTCGTCGATATAAAGAAAACTGCGTGTTTGAATTCCGGGACCCCATACGTCTACTGTACCAGTGCTTTCTGCTACCTTACGACACAAGGCCGCTGGTGCTTTTTCTCGTCCGCCAACCCAAGCACCCAATGGTCCATATACATTGTGTAGTCTGGCAATGCGAACACGCAGGTCATGATTCCTAGCAAAGGCCAAATACAGTCTTTCGCTGAACAACTTTTCCCAACCATAATCACTGTCTGGTTCTGCTGGATAAGCACTGCTTTCACTGAGTAAAGGACTGTCAGCGTTTTGTTGATTGTACCCGGGATATATACAGGCACTGGAAGTATAAAAAACATTTTTTACACGGCTTTTTACCATGGCTTCTAAAATGTTTATATTGATCAAGGCAGAGTTGTGCATGATATCGGCATCATTGTTGCCGGTAAAGATATACCCAGCACCGCCCATGTCTGCGGCCAATTGATAAATGGTATCAATGTCTGGAGTTACAAGTTTTTGTACTAGATCCTGTTCGCGAAGATCATACAGATAAAACTCATCGGCTTGTGTTGCTTCGTATTCGGGACGTTTTAAATCCGCACCTACAACATAGTGACCTTGCGCCTTTAGGCTGTTGACAAGATGATGCCCAATGAATCCGCCAGCGCCACAGACCAATACCTTGGACTGTGTCATTTTTGTAGCAATTCCATGGTCACAATTTTACCAATGGATTCTGATAAGTTTTCTTCTGGAGTAACAATGTGTAGTTTGACACGTTCTTCATCTTTTTTGTGATCATAGTATTTGGTTTCAATCACTGTACCGCCCAATACCTGTTGCACACGAAAGCGTATGGGATCCGGAAGTTGTAGATTATCCGCCTCTTCAACGTCGCAATCGCTTAAAGTAACACTTATATTTCCGTTTTTTAGACCACGCCTACTAGCACGGAGACTGGAATCTATATAGTCATCAGGGTCTACTAATAGATTAATTAGTTTTTGTCTTAGCCAGTTTCTCATTGTATTACTTCGTCCTTGGTGTATTTAGACCAGTCAGTGAACACCGATCGTTTTTGTAAGCTGTGTAGGCTGTGACACCATACACCTGGGTTTGTTGCTTTGAAATCTTTGTCATCAATTTTAAGAGTAGCATTGTATCCAAATTGTTTTATATATGGAAGTTTGACGCTGATCATTGGAATAAAGTTATTAAACTCTACCAGGCCACTTTCTAACAGTCCTTCTGCTTGTGCGTGGTCTAGATCAAGAGTGCATAGCCAATCGGATTCCAAACAATCTTGAATCATCATTTCCCAGTCGCGCCAGGCATTGGCATCATTGACGGCCAATGATGGAAAACTTTGATTGGCTCCAAAATAAATGTGTTCACAATCATTGTTCATTGCTTCTTGACGAATGATTTGTGAATCTTGTAGGCCCACTACGAACAATGTTTGTAAGCCAAATGCCGGTGTGTGTTCTACTTCAGTTCCTGTAAAGAAACTAATGTCGTTATGACCATCTCTATTCATTATGTTCGATCTTGTTCTAGTTGATCTAATCGGGCCTGCTGGTCCGGGCTGAAGTCTTCTTCTAATTGTACGCTATCTTCGTCATCGCTGTCAACATCAACTTCTTCAAACAACGCATTATATTGGCTGTGTGCATTTTTGGCCTTTTTACCTTTGAATCCGCGAGTGCCCACAATGTCCATCCAATATCGATCATAGCTTTCAATAATGGCTTCGGCTTCTGCACGATCTGGTGTGGCAAAGATGGCTTCCACGATGTCTTTGAATCGTGTGTGATCACCCTTTTCATCCCACATCATAGCTGGCCACGATCCTGAGTCGTACTCACGATTGGCTCGTTGAACTGCTTCTAGATGCATCCAAACATTGTGCCCCATCAACAAAGCGTAACTAAAACTATCCCACGACGTCTTACCCCATTTGCCGTTCTTATTAACATCAGGTAATACGTCATATGATCCTGGGTCTTGAAAGTTAGTCTCATCGATTGTTACTCCTGCTTTTGGAACACCTGCCTTGTAAATACAAATATCGTTCATTAACAAATGTTTACTAATTGGACTCTCATCAAAATGCCCAGGTATAAGTTTGCCATCTTTTATGCTGTCCAGTAACCCATCTTGTAAAACTGCATCACGGAAAGGTCTAGTATCTGTAGCATATTTTTTGTCGTCTACAATAGGACTCATACGATAACACCACTTGTCGTTGTGTGGTAGATCAATATGGTGATACACTTGTCCATTTGCAGTGGCCAGGAATGGTGACGCACAGTCAAAGCTGATAGTAAAACTTGGGTTCACATACTTACGCACAGCACGTTGAATGTCTGTAAGCAACACAGCCCATTCTAATTTACTTGTGCCCAAGAAGTGCATCCAATCGTGAACACCTTCTTGTAGGAGTCCATCATGACGCAAGGCCACAAGTCTGCGTAACACAAGATGCACGTCACACATGTTCTGACCGCCCATACTCCAGCCGTCAAAGTGTGTGTCAGGATACACAGTGGGGTCACAATAGTGTTTCATTGTGTCATACCAACGATCAGCATCAGCATGATTGGCACCTTGCAATACGTTCAGCACCTTCATGCCACCGTTCTTGACGCCCTTACGGTGCTTCATATAGTAATCATTGTTGTATTTGGTAGCTTCTACTGCTTCCGGTAAGGTAGTAATACCGCACTTGTCGCTGGCGTTTTTATCATGTATAACCCAGGTTGGTATATCAAGTGTCATGCCATAGTCGGCGATGCCATCCAACCATTTAAGCACAGCTTCTCTTTTCTTCTGTGCGGCATCTAGTAGGTCTTGATAGTTTTTAACATGATCAATTTTGATATACTTTTTGTTGCCTTTTTTATCATGCTTGGGTGTGCCGTCGGGTTTGAGATCCAACACATGTTCAATACCTTTAGCTCGAAGGTCGGCCATTTTAGCCAACACTGCTGGGCTGGTTGGATCACGCCACTCGCCTTCCCACAAGCCTTTGGCAATCTGGAATCCGCCTGAGTCACCCAGCATTAGTGTGCCAGGTTCACGACCACGAACCATGTCTTCCGACCAGTCTTGTTTGGTAAGATCCAAGTTGGCATGGCCACCTGAATACAGGCTCCACCGGTATGGAAACAGGCCTTTGGCACTGTTAAGCCAATTCATCATTTCCATATCTTTAATGCCGCTGGGCATACGGGCAGGATCAACATACGGAACGCCACTGCGTTGCTTGCCAACAAAAGTGGCATAGAAGCCACTGATAGCTGGTAAGAATACCGCGTAGTCGTTTTGTTTGGCTGTGAGATTGTCTTGTTTGATCACTTGCTTTGGGCTGGAAGAATATAGTTGTAAGTAGCAAGACCCGAATTCACAGTGATCATAGCAGCACCATCATCACTGATCTTAAATGTTTTATCCCCAGTCAAATCAAGAATACTAATAACAGTTTTGATTGGCCAACTCCATGCACGTTTGAGTGTGCCTGTTACTCCTGGATGGAACACAAAGTTACCGGAGTGTGTGCTGTGATCACCAAAGCTGAATTTTAAATCGCCACCGTCAGTGCGAGCCTGAAAGTTCAACTCTTCCGCATTGGCCTGAGCTTGCATCTTGAGTCGTTGAATAGAAGCCACAGTTGGTTCGAATTCAATATTCCAATTTACACCTTTGAACTTGACGCTTTTGGCCTTGTCAGTTACAATTTCACTTGCCATAAAACGATAGTTGTTTTTAAAATCCTTGGTAGAATTTTGAAAAGTAATTCCGTCTGGTTCGCCAGTGGCTCGCTTGGTAACACCGAGGTCGGCACCTTCTTTGTATTCTGACAGGTTTAACAAAATATTAAGTTTTGCCAAATTTGGCATGCCAAACAAGCCAATAAATTCTGGTACCGGGTTGGTGTATGTACCTTCAAGTACTACGCTACGGTCTTCGGCCACACCAAAGATGGCAGTTGACTTGTCATCGCCGGTGATTTTAACTAGGTCAATACAACCTAATTTTACTGTGTGTTCTACTAAGTCTAGTAAATGATCTTTCATGTATAATTCTCCTTGTTGTTAAGTATACAGGGTTTATTTAGATTTTGCAACTGTTTTGGTTATTTTTTGTCAAGTATAGCTCTGAGTTTTTCTAACGTGTACCCATATCTAATTTTGTCTGGCGTGTCAATTTTTAATTCAATTGCTCGTCTGCGTAGTTCGGCCAACTCGTCGGCTATGAGTTTTTTGGCTATCTCTGGGTCTTCAGTAACAACAACCGCAACCTCGACTGGTTTGGGTTTCTCTGGTTTAGGAACCAGTGTGGCCAAGGCCTGTCCACCTCTAAGAGAAGTCAATTGTCCGGGACGTCGTAACTCTAACCAAGTGCTGGGTCCGCCGTCAGTCCATTTAAATGTAATTTCATAGCCCAGAGTCATGGCCAATTGTTCTACTAGATAGCTAGGAGTGTAACAGCCATAATTGTTTTCAACGTTTTCTACTGCCATGGCTCGCTCACAATCGTTGAATGTCATGACCAATGTGCCGCCTGGACAAAGTTTCTGATAAATTTCATTGAGATATTTTTTTATAATTTCAAATGGCCTAAAGTCTAAATAATTATATACAAAACAAAGACCAAATTGGCCGTTCGGTAACTTGTCCAGAATAGGATAATCAAATGACTCTTCAATTGCATACGGACGTAATCTACGACGATATACTTCGTTGAATCTTTGTAACACAGGTTCCAGCAAGTAACGGCTCTCATCAACCAGGTATATAGGATCACTGCCAACCAAAATATCTATAAAAGTTTCATGCATGGGATGTATAATCATGGCTGAGTAATGCCAATCTGAATATCTTGTCAGTCGAGATCTTATAAAAGAATCTGTATCTTCAGTAATCAACAATTGTCGATTACGATTCCATTGCACAGCCTCAGGTCTTTGTGCATCACGGTTTGTTAAGGTTTTTTCATAAAACGTATAACTTTTTTGTAGCCACTCTGGTTCTTGATCACGAATCAATTGCTTCACAGCAAGTTTTAATTGCAATAAATCATTTTCAAACTGTTCAAATGATTTGTGTAACAATTGGTTACCGTCATTGATTTTTTCTAAAAAATTGTCAATCCGTTCTGGAGCTCTTTCAATTTCGTATACAATCTGTTTAATTCTTTGATCAGTGGTGGACTGAATATCAGTCACAGTTAATGACGCAAGATGATTGTATAAAGTTACTAATTCACTCAGTTTCATGTTACCACTCAAATAATGTTTGGAAAGTGTTTTCTGTATTGGTGGCACTGGCTAAATCCCAGTCCAATACACCCAACAAGTTGTCTAATTTTTGATCTACCACTGTGGCTTCCATTTCCGCATCAGCAAAAGGCAAGTCTTTAAACCACTGCGGTAAATGAGTTTCGTCTGTAGGATAGCCAATACTGGTCCACCCTAATGGATTAGTTTTAAGTTTGCACACAATGGTTTTCATACCATCTACAATCTGCATACTATACTTGTCACTGTTCA
>Ga0114978_10004712_pt1 | contig 10990 bp, 10 predicted proteins | sample S_140212_EF_Meta_FD_87027 | JGI IMG/M metagenome (GOLD analysis project Ga0114978, IMG submission 87027) | Freshwater microbial communities from Lake Simoncouche, Canada to study carbon cycling - S_140212_EF_MetaG | ecosystem: Environmental > Aquatic > Freshwater > Lake | place: Lake...
CACAGTGTGTACCAGGGGAATCTACGACTCCTCCTACGACTCCAACGGTTACACCTTTACCAAGTCCTGTTCCAACACCTTTGCCAAATCCTGATCCAATGCCTTTACCAAGTCCTCGTAGGGTCTGTTACGAGTGCACCCTGACTCGAGAATAAATTTTAAAAATATTTTAAAAAAGGCTTGACTTTTAATGTAAAATGTATTACCTTTACTATGTAATAAGAGTTAAACATAAAACAAATAAAGTTATGAATATCACATGGTTAGAAGACAAGACACTAAGTACTTTCATCAGTTGTTTATACGCTGAACCAGGTTACTCCGATGTGGATGTAAACGATTTGAGTGAAGAATTGGGTATTCCTACAAAAACTATTAGAGGAGCTTTAGGTTCATTAGTTAAAAAAGGAATTATCACAATAGATAGAAACGATAGTGGATATGATATTATCTACTTAAACAAAAACTATTGGGGAATGGTTAATGAGAATTGGGCTGAAGCCGCTAAAGATAACTAAAATACAAAAGATATGGAACTATTAGATGTGCGTGGTATGAGTGTTAATGAGTATTGTGACTTTGTATTGAGCAGAGCTCTTCATTTGGGTGTTTCTCCATTTGATTTGAATATGGAGTATTGTTTTGAGAGGGGATTGATTAGTGATGAGATGTTTGACCTTGCTAAATGGGAGTTGAATGCCAGAAGAAATGATATATTCTGGTTACAACGTGGTGAGGTGGTTAGATAATTAAAATATTTTTTGGGTAGTATATAAAAGGAGGACAGAAATGTTCTCCTTTTTTTATTTGTATATACTTATATATAAACATTAAGTTATTATAATTATGGAACAACAAAACGTAGAACAACAAGTTACAAGAGGTTTAGGAACGCAACAAACCGCAACTCCACAACCTAAAAAATCATACGATTTTCCAACAGAGGTTATTAGTTTACCATCAAAAGGATTGGGTTATCCCGAATCGCATCCCTTATTTAAAGGTGAGGTTACAATTAAATTAATGACTGCCAAAGAAGAAGATATATTGGCATCTCCAAATTTAATTCGTAAAGGAGTTGTATTGGATAAATTATTGGAAGCAATTGTTATTGAAGATGGTGTAAAAGCTGATGATTTATTAATGGGAGATAAAAACGCCATTTTAATAGCAAGTAGAGTATTGGCATACGGACCAGAATACGATGTTAAAGTTACAGACCCTATCACAGAAGAAAATGTCGATTATACAATTGATATGAGTAACGTTAAATTAAAAGAAATTGATTATTCTGTTCTTAGTAGAGATAATAAATACGAATTCACTACTGCAAACGGAACTAAAATTGAGTTTCAATTATTAACGCATGGTTTAGAAAAGAAAATAGAAGCGGATTTGGAAGCATTATCTAAATTTAATAAAGATAACCCATCCGAAATTACAACACGATTAAGATATATTATTACTTCTGTAAATGGAAATTCCGAATTAGGATATATTACAAATTTTATTAAGAATCAATTTTTAGCAAAAGATTCTAGAGTTTTTAGAAATTACATTCAATCTATTACACCTGATGTTGATTTAAAATTTGATTATGTAAGCCCAATTACTGGAGAGAGGGAGGCTCTTTCTATCCCATTTGGGATGGACTTTTTTTACCCTTCCATCTAATTACTCATCTTTACTCCATTCGGAGATATTTGATTTATTATATTACTCAAATGGTTCATTCACTTGGAGCGATGTTTACAATATGCCTACAAAATTCCGTAAGTTTTATATGAAAAAACTATTGGATACCAAAAAGGCAGAAGCTGAATCATTAAAAAAGAATCAACCTAAGAAAGAATCAATAAGAAAAAGATAATCTTATATTTATATAAAAGATTAAATAGAGAACTATGTCTAAAATAACATTAAAAGAATTTAAAGATTTAACCGATTTATTTGCAACCTATTATGCACAAAAAAGTGATAATAGAGAAGATGGTTGGATTGAAAAAACATTCCAAAAATATCCAGCTTTAAAAAATATTTGGAAAGATTTTGATAAAAAGATTAAAGATGCTGAAACTAGAATAGACAAAACAGCAGTTCCATATTTAAAGAAGCAAGGTATTGACCCAAATAACTTATAGTAGTTAATATCTTATGGCTAAGAATACCAAATCATCGAAAGAACAAGAAATCTCAGCAGCAAATGCTAGAGATGCTAAGGCTTCAAAAGACTTAGATAGATACTATGCGCAATTAAAACAAATAAACATTGCGAGAGAAAAAGGTGTTGTCGTAGATGAGCAAGAAGTAAAATTATTAAAAGAAAAAATTGCTTTAAAGAGAAAAGAAGTAAAGGCTACAGAAGAGGCGGGTGAATTAGCTAAAACACAATTTCAGTATTATGATGATATTCTTTCTATTGCTGGAAAAATTAATAAAAACTTTGAAAAAACCAACTCTATTTCTTCAAAAGTTGGTAGTCAATTTAATGTACTTACCGGCTACGCCGGCGAATTGGCTAAAAATCTAAAAGAAGGTAATTACTATACAAAAGAAGGAGCTGATGCGGCTAAGAGTTCAGCGGTTGCAATGGAAAACTATTCGAGCGCTGTTTCCAATGCTATGAGAGAATTTAAAAAGGGAAATATGTCAGCCGATTCCCTTGTCAGTAGTATTCAATCAGCCGAAGATTCTTTATCGGATTTTATAGATGATTTGGATGATAGTAACGCTGAAGTTGCTAAATTAAAAGCAGGATTGATATCTACAACTGCGGCAACTAAAGATTTAACAAAATCATTTGGACAAAGTAAAAAAGCATTATCAGATATATCAAGCGGATTGCAGGATGTAGCTTCAAACGCAGCTTCGGGAATACCAGGAGCAAGTGGATTAGTTCAAGCATTAGGCGGATTAGGTACGGCTGGATTCATTGGTGGTATATTTGCGGTTGGTATGGCATTGGGAGAATTGGCCGGATATTTAAGAGATGTATTTGGTATAGCTGGATTAGCTTCAGGTCAAACAGAAACCGAAAAAGAAGCTAATTTAGAATTAACCAAATCTATTATTGGATTAAATAAAGAATTAGTTAGAACATCGGAAGCATTGGGGCAGAATATAGCTATTGGTGGAGCAATGGTTGCCAATATGGCAAAAATGGGAGTATCTGCAAATGAATTCGGTGATGCTACGAAATACGCTTCAAATAATTTAGGATTAGCAGGGGCAAATGCTCAAAAAGCTGGAGCTGATGTAGCTATGATGGCTAATAGAACCGGAGTAAGTGCTGACCAATTAGGTAGTATAGCTAATACATTTAGAATTGTAGGAAATCTTAGTGGGCAAACGGCAGTTAATTCATTGGGAATGGCTGAAAGTATGGCTAAAGCTACTGGAATTCCAATCAATGCTATGATGGAAGATTTAGCAGAATCATCTGAATTATTATTACAAAATAACTATGGTAACGAACAAAGTTTGATAAAGCAAGTAGCAACACTTAGAGTAATGGGTGTGGCTGCACAAAAGGTTTTACAAGCTGGTCAAAATATGGTTTTGAACTACAAAGATAGTATCAAAGCCGAAATGAAATTATCTGCATTATTAGGAAAACAGGTAGACCTTTCAAGAGTTAGACAGAAGTTTGCATCTGGCGATGCCGCTGGAGCAGCTGATGCACTAAGAACTCAATTGAAAGGAATTGATATGGATAAGATGAACATGTTCCAAAGACAGGCTTTACAAGAAGCAACTGGAATGGATATGGATACCATTATGAAATTGGGCAAAGGTGGAAAGGGCGGCCCATTAAAAACACAACAAGAAGAACAATTAAAATCTCTAAATAATATAGGGACAATAATGGGGCGAATTGAAGACCAATTCAAAAATGGAACTATCAGTATACAAGAAAAAAACGCTCAAGCGGCAGCAAAAATATATGGTGCAGAAGTAGCAGCAGCACAAGCAATTAAAAGAGCTGAATTCGATAAATCGATGCTTGATTTTAAAGATAAAGCGTTGGATTATTTAATGGGAATTGCTATAGCGTTAGCAGCTGGTGTACTTTTTAAAGGTGTGAAAGCGCTATTAAAAAAGCCCGTAGCCAACGTAGCATCTAAAACAATTGCAAAAAAAGTAGCATCTAAAACAGTTGCAAAAAAAGTAGCAACAGAGACAGCTAAAAAAGCAGCTACAAAAGCGGTTACTAAAAAGGTAGCTACAAAAGCAGCTACTAAAGGTGGTACGGGTATATTAAGTAAAATTGCTAGTATCATTCCTGGAGTTGGTAATGCTGGTAAAGCAGGCGCTGGTGGTTTGATGAGTGGTATTGCTAAAGGTGGATTAAAAGGTATAATGGGTGGAATTGGTAAAGGACTTTTGAAAGGAGGACCAATTGGATTGTTAGGAACTGCAGCAGGTATGGTTGGTGAATACTTTGGAGGACAGAGACAGGAACAGGGAATGGCTGAAGGAGATAGAGGTAAAGTTAATCAAGGTAAAGCACTCAAAACGGGAGCAACCGCACTTGAATATGCTGGATATGGCGCAGCAATTGGTAGTATTATTCCTGGAATTGGAACGGCAGTTGGTGGTGCTATTGGTGGTGTGGTTGGTGGTATCAAAGGTATATGGGATAATTGGTTTAGTGATGATGCCAAAGCAGCTGATGAACAATTAAAAAAAGTTGAAGAGCAAAATAAAGTAGCAGCCGCTCAAAAAGTATTATCAGAAAGAGATATAGCAACTCAAGAGGCTATGAAAGGACAATCTGCAACATTAGCCGCAGCAGCGCAAGATACGGGATTTTGGCAAGCAGCTATGGTTGCACAATTAGTTGAAGCTACGAGATTAATAGAAATTATAGCATTCGCATCAGATGATGAAGATGATACTACTAAAGAAATCTACTTAGATGGTAAGAGAATTACTAGATTGAACTACGATAGAGCATCCACATTATATAATACAATGTCGACTCAAAAGGCAGCAGCAAAATAATAATAAATGGCAACAATAAAAGATTTATTCAAAAAACAAAATAAAGACCTGTATGGGTTGAGTGGTAAACTTATTATTGAAAGTAGAGGTCTTATCAATCCGCCAAGAGCTGCCGCATTACTTACATCTTCACCAAATGCGTTGGCTGATATGATTGGTAATCAAATTGGTGGTTTATTAAAAGGTTCTGCAAACAGACCATCTGATACTATATTTAAAAATAACACACCATTTGCTAAACCAATAACATTAGGGAAAACACAAAGAGGTATTAAAGATGCAATCGAAGCTGGAGAAACTTATTATATAAAAAAAGACCCTGCACCGGCATCTATTTTTGCTAAATTAAAGCAAGGTGGTACATCTCCATTAGGAATGTTGGGTAATGCGGCAATTGGGGCACTTAATAAATTTGGAAGTAAAAAAGGTTTAGAAGATATCAAAAAATACAGAGAGGAACTAAAGAACCAATCTAATGATATTAAACTTGCATTTAAAAAAGGAGAAAAGCCCGATGGAAAAATTCAAAAAGAAAGTAAGTTAGGTAGTGAATATGAACCTATTTTTGGAATAAATAGAGATAAAGGACACACATTTCCAACTGTAATTGGATGGAAAGAATCTAAGAATACACATTGGGATGTTGCAAATACTTTTATACAAAATAATTTACATTTAAATGATACCGATACTAAAACCATAGAAAGTTCGAATTACACCTATATGAAAATTAAAGTATTAGGTGAAACCGATTCGGTACATTTTAATGGAACAATTTCTGGTATAAACGAAACTGTCACTCCTGAATGGAACACATATAAATACATTGGTTCTCCATTTAAGGTATATACATACGGCGGTGTTGAACGTAGTTTAAGCTTTGATTTTAAATTGTATTGTACAACTAGAAAGGAAAAGGATGTAATGTTACAAAAATTAAATTATTTAACATCATTAGCGTATCCTTACAAACAATTATCAAATGTTAGATACAATGAAACGGCAACTCAACAAACCATGTTTGCTCCAAACTTTATATTTTTAACAATAAAATCATTCTATAATAATATGTTTGGGTTTGTTGATAATTTGAGTTTTACAATTGATGATAATGTTTCTTGGGCAAACTTTGAAGGGGTAGAAAAAGATGAAGCAGATACTAATAAAGAATCTACACCATCTATTATAAATGTACAATTTGGTATGAAAATAGTAGATTCTAAAAATACATTAGGATATGATAATAAAGATAATCAATTCAAATATAATTTTAGAAATCAAAAAGAAATTAAATAATGGCAAGTAGATATTCAAATACTAAAGTTGTAGTTAAATCTGATACCAAAAGAAGATATTACGAATCTACTATATATCCAAAAGTAATACCATCCGATACTGATACTTATATTATTTCAGAAGCAGGTGATAGATTGGATATATTGGCTAAAAATTACTATGGCGATTCAAAACTATGGTGGATTATTGCAATCGCAAATAATATAAATGATGCTGTATTTTATATAGAACCGGGTGTTCAATTAAGAATACCACAAAATATTGGTAATATATTAAAAGATTTAGAAAAAATCAATAAATAATGTTATATTTAAGACCTCTTAGTAATTGGCTTCGAAGTGAATTAGAATTCAGAGAAGCTGCGCCAGAATTGGCTATGTTTAAAATGCCATTTGCATTGTTAACATCCGCAGCTGTTGTTTCCAATAAAATTGAATTAGATGAACTTCATCAATTTAAAGGTACGGGCCCTACTTCATATAAAGGATGTATTATTGGTAATATATTGGATACCGAATTAAATTATGGAAAAGATTTAATTGGAACAAATGAAGCTAATAAAACTATTGTGGGTATTGATTTCGATGGTAAATATATAACTACTGATGGAGAATTTGGTTTGAGAAAACCAATGCCAATAATAGAAAGAATTGAAATAAATACCGATGGTGAAAATAATGCATTAAAAGAAGCTCAAATAACTGTTAGATGTTTTACTTTAAAACAATTAGAAATGTTTGAATTGTTTTATTGTAGACCTGGTATGAATTTATTATTAGAATTTGGAAATAATTTTGAAATAACTCAAAAGCAAATTGAAAAATATAAAGATTTTATAAAATTATCAAAAACTCCAAATACCAATACAATCGATACTATAAACAATTATACCGGAATGTCTTTTAATGATATGGAAGTAGATTCTATCTTAGTATCAAAAAAAGATTACACCATATATACAGAAAAAACCTTTGCAAAATATTTTGCAATGAATGAAGATGATGATAAAGAGTATTTAGGAAAGATTGTAAAAAGTAAAGGACAATATGATGCATTCGCCGGTAAAGTTACCAATTTCACATATTCTATAAATGATGATTCAACATATGAAATATCAATTACAATTTCAGCAGGTAACACTGTTTCATTAGCTATACCAATAGCCAATGTTTCAAATACTGTAAAAATTGCATTAAAAGGAAATAAAAACTTAACAGAACAAGATATTATATTAAAGCAAATGCAAATTGATTTTAATATACCATTATTAAAAATACCAAATAATGATTTAAAAACGCATACCTTTAATTTCATAAGACCAAATGATACAAAAAAAGACCAAACAATATCGGAATTGAGATATGTATCTTTATATCTTATATTAGAATATTTTGGAAATTACATTGTTTCGGTAGGTTCTCAATCTGCTAAAAATTTCGCAATTCAATATAAAAAAATAAATAATAAACCAACTATAATTTGCCAAAGCCATAGGAAAATAATATCTTCATCGGAAGATGTTTTATATCCAGGACTGTTGCCGAAAATAAAAGTTGGAAAAGGTAATCCAAAATCGGATAATTTAATATTAGATGATAAAGAAACAATTGATGCTAAAATAAATGGACTGGAATTTAATATACCCGAAAAGGATGTAGAAATAGAATTAATAGACCCTACATCTAAAGATGAAATTAAATTTAAAAAAGTAAAATATACAGCCGAAGGTGATTATAGATTAGGTAATGCTTTGAATATATTTGTAAACTATGATATAGTTCTTGAAGCTTGGCAAAAATCATCAACTAGAGCTGATTTTCTTGCATCAATACTTGGTACTATAAATGATAACTCATTTAATTTATTCAATTTGATAACTGCTCCAAATACATCAAATAGTGGATATTTAACAATTGTAGATACTAATTTTAGAAAATTAGATAATATAACTGTTGATAGTTTAAAATCTGATAAAATTTATAGATTTAAAGCTAATACGATTAATAGTATTGTTAAAGCATTTACTTTTGAAATGGATTTAGGTAATTTGGTTGCCGGACAAACTGTATTTCAACAATCAACTGCTATTGAAGAAATATTAAGTGCTAAAACGAAAGGTGGGAAGAAGGGATATGATGAGGCATTGTTTGCTACAGTAAAGAGAAATGCATTATATACAAATTATAAAAATGCCGATGGGTATATATCTGCAGATGGAATTGAAGCTAATATCATTAAAAAAAATTTACAAACAGAAGAAACTACTCAAAATATATTTCCAGATGAAAAGGAGCAATCTAAACCAAAAAAGAATACAACCGAAAAACAGCCAAGCGATACAGAAGTAATTGATGAAAAAGTAATTAAATTTAAAAATGGTAACAAAAACTTACCATATATATTTAATGATACGGGGGTTATTGTTAAAAGCATGCAAATTTCGGCACAAAAAGATGAGGGTACTTTAAGTGATTTTAGTGCAACATTGGTTATCGATGGTTTGAGTGGAATTAGTTGTGGTGAATTATTTAGAATAGATGGTATACCTGAAATATACAACAAAACAGGCGCATTTCAAGTTATGAATGTAAAACATAGTGTTGAAGCAAGCGGATGGGATACTACAATTGAAGCAAGTTGGAGAATTATAAGAGAATAGTATGTATAAAGATATAGCAAAAAATATTGATAATTTTACTATTAAGATACCAAATACTATCGTACCAACACCATCTGCTTCAGATTATGAAAATGGATTTATAGAACGATATTTTTTACAAGTTAGTTTTGATTCAAATGGGTTTGTATATGAAGTAACTGAAAAAGTATTTGATAAATACATTGAAACTCCATTTTGGATTGGTGAAAGACTTTTTTGGAGAATCATAGGTCCAATGGATACTATGTATAATGAATTTGGAGATGAAAAAGATAAAGGAGTAATTAACTCAAATAAAGCATCAATTTCAATAGCTTCTTTGAAAATTAAAAATATTTCCTTATATTTACCAAACTTAAAACAATTTCATAAATAATGAAACACGTTAACAACACCGAAGCTGAAAACTTATTGCACGATTGGAAATACAAAGGATATGCAATTGTGGATTTTCTTACTGAATCCGAAGTCGATGAAATAATTGTTGAATTGGATAGATTAAGAATTAATAGAAATCAATCTGATACAAAATGGGGAGAATATGAACCATACATGCATCCACATAAAGAATCCGAATTGGTTAATAAGATGTTAGCACATCCAAAAGCCATTGAAATGATGGAATTATTATTTGATTCAGAAGTACAGGGTGTACAAACGTGGGCATACTTCAAACCATCGGGTGAATTGGGAAGGGATGCGCATCAAGATGGATTCTACTCACAAGCAGGTTGGAATAAGATTGCAAACATATCAATATCATTAGACCCATCCGATGAAACTAATGGTGGACTATGGGCATATGAAGGTTCTCACTATTTACCATTGTTGGATATTGAAGTGGATGAGGAAAGAATTAAAACAAACCCAGGCAATTGGAGAAACGAAAGAGGTAAAGCATCTAAAATGCCTGAAGGACACAATTTCCCAAAAATATATGCTACACTTAAAAAAGGACAAGCATTTTTAATACATTCGCATTTAGTGCACGGCTCTGATACAAATACGGGTAAGAATTCTAGATATTCCATTTTAAGTGGATATATGGTTAAAGGTGGGTTTCTTAGACAAGGAGAGCATATGAAAAGAGAACCAATTGATATTTATGCATTAAGACAGAAATATTGGGAAGAATAATTTTGTAATTCCAAAAAAATTTATTATATTTGTAGGGTATGAACCTAATAGAAACAAATAAAGCCCTACTATCATTTTACACATCTAATCATAGAGTTGTGCTAGTTGTTCCTATATGGAGTTCTCCAAAAGCACACGAATACGATACATCGATATCATTCATATATCTTAGAACAAACGATTCGGATTACATTATAAACTTTAATCATATTGATGGTAATAAATGCAATCTTATCAAATTTGACAAATTAATTTCAGAAAATACTTTAGTTTTAGGTAATCGTTATTTAGATACAAAAGGAATAGATTATGAGTGGGCATATTTTGAAGAGTATGGTAAACCATTCATATTGAATGAGTTCGCTGACGAGGTTTATAAGGGGTATAGAAGCGACTTTAAATATCTAAATGATTGTGTACCTATAATGAGATGGTACGAGCTCTTACAACGAATTCCTATAATTTCAGAAATTAAACCTTGGTATAGAAAATACTCCAATTCCATTAAAATATTAGGGAGGCTGGAGGGGGCTGGGGTGAAAGTCGAAGAAGAAAAATTTATTGATAGATTTCATTTCAACAAAGAGTATTTGCCCAAAGGGTTTGCCTATACAAAATACAATCCATATACGGTAACCGGTCGTCCATCCAATAGACACTTAGGGGTTAATTGGGCTGCGATGAATAAATCCGATGGTAGTAGGTCTAACATAGTAAGCCGATTTAATGGGGGTACGCTTCTTCAATTTGATTATGAATCCTATCATATCCGTATCATTGGTAAGATGGTGGGGTATGTGTTTCCGGAGGGGGAAACTGCGCACGAACATTTAGCAAAATATTATGGGGTTACGACAGAAGAATCTAAAGCCCTATCATTCCGATATCTTTATG
>Ga0114978_10004713_pt1 | contig 10990 bp, 9 predicted proteins | sample S_140212_EF_Meta_FD_87027 | JGI IMG/M metagenome (GOLD analysis project Ga0114978, IMG submission 87027) | Freshwater microbial communities from Lake Simoncouche, Canada to study carbon cycling - S_140212_EF_MetaG | ecosystem: Environmental > Aquatic > Freshwater > Lake | place: Lake...
CACATCGGACTTAAAATCCGCCGCTTTCGTGCATAACGGGCGTGCCGGTTCGATTCCGGCTCGGGGCACCATTGACTAAGTAGACAGCCATGACATCCTTCAGCGCACCCTTTGAAATTCATGTTCATGGTGAAATCCTGTTGCGAGATGACGTGGACTTCAAGGCACTCCAAGAAGCCGCCAAGCCCCTTTGGAAATACGCAGGTGCCAAATCTCTCACAGAAGGTGCACAAAGCCTTTACGAAGAAGAGCCTGGTATTCGCTTTGAAGCTGCCGACCACAAACTTCAACTTTGCTGGACCGTTCGCGGCGACGAAGATTTTCGCCAAGTGCTAGATGATCTCTGCATGAATATCAACGAAATTTCAGCCGCAGGCGCTCAGCTGGAAATCACGTTTTACGACACAGAATTTGAAGACGAAGATGAATCGCGCGGCGCTGAGTCACGCGATGATTTCCTCATTCTCTTCGTAGGCCCCGATCCTGCTTCTATCATGCAGGCTCAACGAGATTTGCTGGTTCAAGATGTGGTGGGCCTCATGGAGCGCCATTTTGATGGCTCAGAACTCAGTGGTGTGGTCCAAGAAATTGACAAGCTGTTTTCAGAGCGCTTTAGCGATTTGGTCAGTTCCCTCGAATTGGGCAAACCGCCCAGGGGCAGCGGTGGCGGTGGACCACAAGGCGGCCATGGCGGGGGTCGCCGGCCTCGCCATTTGCACTGAATTTAAATCCAAGCAGGCCTAGCCTAATTGCCATGCTCAATCCAGGTGTCAAGCGCAGAGAAGTCTTTGGCTGGGCCATGTACGACTTCGCCAACTCTGGCTACACCACGGTGGTCATCACGGCGGTCTTTGCGGCTTACTTTGTGGGTGCCGTGGCCGACCAAGCAGATTGGGCCACTTTGGCTTGGACCAGCGCTCTGAGTTTGTCCTACGCCATTGTGATGCTCACGATGCCAGCCATGGGCGAGTGGGCTGATCGACACGCCGCCAAGAAAAAAATGCTCATGGCTGTCACGGCAGCTTGCGTGATCAGTACGGTGGCCTTGGCTTGGGTGGGGCCCGGCCAGGTGGCTTTGGCGGTTGTTTGCATTGTGATCTCCAACACTTTTTACTCGTACGGTGAATCTTTAACGGCCGCGTTTTTGCCTGAGCTGGCCACAACCGAAGCCATGGGTCGAGTCAGTGCTTGGGGATGGGCTTGGGGCTACTTGGGCGGCATGCTAACTCTAGGAATATGTCTAACCTATGTGCTGTGGGCACAAGGGCAAGGACAAACGGCTGGAGAGTTCGTGCCAGTCACCATGCTTGTGACAGCGGTCATTTATGCGCTGGCTGCATGCGTCACCTTTGCACTCATGAAAGAGCACGCCAAACCACAACTCTCACGCGTGCGATCGAGTAGTCGGTGGCAACAACTGCGTCAAACATTTGAAGAAGCCAAAGCCTACAAAGATTTCATGCAGCTCATGGCGTGTGCCGTGGCCTATCAAGGCGGCGTGGCTGTGGCCATTACCTTGGCGGCCATCTACGCGGAACAAGTTATTGGATTCCAGCCTCAAGAAACCATGATCTTAATTTTTGTATTGAACATTGCGGCTTTGCTTGGGGCTTTGGTGTTTGGGTATGCCCAAGATCGGATCGGTCACAAATTGGCGCTGGCTTTAACTTTGGTGGGTTGGAGCATTACCTGTGTGTTGGCAGCGCTAACCACCAGCAAAGAGGTGTTTTGGTGGGCGGCTGCCTTGGCGGGTGTCTGTATGGGTTCCAGCCAATCCTCAGGCAGAGCCATGGCGGGCTTGTTCATTCCAAGTCATCGTTTGGCTGAGTTTTTTGGCTTGTGGACATTTGCCATTCGACTGGCCAGCATTGTGGGTCCATTGGGTTATGGCTTGATCACTTGGATCACGGCAGGCAATCAGCGCTTGGCCATTGGTGCCACCACGGTATTGTTCCTGGTTGGTTTGGCTTTGTTGTTGCCAATCAATGTGCAGCGGGGTCAAAACAAGGCCCAAACGCAAGACTAAATCACAAGCTCGATGTCTGCTTTTCGATACCTTCAGGCCTACCCAGACAACTTGCAGTTGCAAGTGCAGAAAATCATCGATGGCCCTGGCTTGGCCGCATGGTTAAAGTCCAGACATTCAGAGCCACACAGCATACGCACCGATGGCGCGCTTTACACCTACGTCATGGAACTCAAAAATGAATTTTTGCGTCAGGCAGACCCCATTAACAAGGTCAGTTATGACAGCAAGCTGCAAATCATTCAACATGCTTTGGGTTTGCACACCACCACTTCACGCATTCAAGGCAGTAAACTCAAATCAAAGCGCGACATCAAAGTGGCGGCCTTGTTCAAAGAAACACCCCTTGCATTTTTGCAAATGATTGCTGTACATGAATTGGCGCATCTCAAAGTGCGAGAACACGATAAAGCTTTCTATAAACTGTGCCATCACATGGCGCCAGATTATGCGCAGTGGGAGTTTGAGCTGCGGGTGTACCTCACGCACCTAGATCAGGGCGGAGAAAAGCTTTGGATTGCAGCTTGATGGCAGTACCTAGGCGGCAGGTCTAACCACCGAAGGGCAGCAGATTGAAGTGAGCTTAAGGCGCCTGTGGTCCAAAGTTCGATCTTTTCAGATTCGCTTGAAAGAGAAGGGGCGAAAGGCACTTCAGCAACCGGTGTGATTAAGCGTTTGGTTTGTTTTGCAACCGCTTCTTCCGTTGAAATAAGCTGCACGTCAGGGCCAACCAGGTTTTGTAAAATATCTTGCACAAATATGTAGTGTGTACAGCCTAAAACCAAGGTGTCTATTTGAGCATCGGCATGCCCAAAAGAGCCCATGCTCTGGACATACTTCGCACACAACTGCGCTACCTCTGCCGTGTCGTTCAAAGACTTTTCAGTTTGCTTTTCAATGGCCATCGCCAAGCCCTTGCAGGCTTGCAAAACAAAATGGCCTTGCTTGGGCAAAGCATCTTCTTGAACTGTTTTGAGTAACTTGTCGAAACGCGAACTGTTGAGGGTTCCCTGTGTGCCTATCACGCCCACGCACCCAGTTTGCGTTTGTAAAAGCGCGGGTTTGAGTGCAGGTTCGACGCCTATGAAAGGCAGGTGAGGGTATTTGGCACGCAAACTTTCAATGGCCACAGCCGTGGCAGTGTTGCATGCCACGACCACAGCCTTCAAGCGGCCTCGCGCCAAAAGTTTTGCAGTGATGTCATGACTTCGTGCTATGACGAATTCGTCGGTGCGCTCGACATAGGGGGCAAAACCACTGTCAGCCCAGTAGATGAAGCGCTCTTGCGGCATTTCTGCACGCAAGGCTTTTAAAATACTCAGGCCGCCAATGCCGCTGTCAAATACGCCGATGACTCCTTCTAGGCAATTCGCATCTTGAATGGCAGGTTCAATTGGCGCCAACTTTAATGCCTTTGAACTCACCCGTGGCAATTCGCTTTTGCCATTCAGCTGGGCCCGTGTTGTGTGCGCTTGTACCGCCAGAATCTACCGCTACCGTGACGGGCATGTCGACCACATCAAATTCGTAAATGGCTTCCATTCCCAAATCGGCAAAGCCAACCACCCTGGATTGCTTGATGGCTTTGGACACCAAGTATGCGGCGCCGCCGACAGCCATCAGGTAGGCTGACTTGTGCTTTTGAATGGCCGCGATGGCCTCGGGACCACGCTCGGCTTTGCCGACCATGGCAATCAGGCCGGTTTGCGCCAACATCATCTCGGTGAATTTGTCCATGCGCGTTGAAGTGGTGGGGCCAGCAGGGCCAACAACTTCGCCCTTCATGGGGTCAACTGGGCCCACGTAGTAAATGACGCGGTTGGTGAAATCAACTGGCAGCTTTTCGCCCTTGGCCAGCATGTCTTGAATGCGCTTGTGAGCCGCATCGCGGCCCGTCAGCATCTTGCCGTTTAAAAGCAATGTTTGACCAGGCTTCCAACTTGCCACTTCGGCAGGGGTGAGGGCGTTCAAATCGACTCGCTTGCTCTTCTCTGTATTGGGTGTCCAGTTCACATCGGGCCACAAATCTAGGGAAGGTGCCTCCAAATAAACTGGCCCAGTGCCGTCCATCACAAAATGCGCATGGCGGGTGGCGGCGCAGTTTGGAATCATGGCTACAGGCTTGCTGGCCGCGTGCGTGGGGTACATCTTGATTTTGATGTCAAGCACCGTGGTGAGACCCCCCAAACCTTGCGCACCAATGCCGAGCGCATTGACCTTGTCATAAATCTCCAGTCGCATGTTTTCAACTTGCGAGAGCTTCTCGCCCTTGCTTGATTTCTCGAGTAGCTGGTACATGTCCAGGTCGTCCATCAAACTTTCCTTTGCCATGAGGGCTGCCTTTTCTGCAGTGCCACCAATGCCAATGCCCAGCATGCCGGGTGGGCACCAGCCTGCACCCATGGTGGGCACTGTTTTCAAGACCCAATCTACGACGCTGTCGCTTGGGTTGAGCATGACCATTTTGGATTTGTTTTCGCTGCCCCCACCTTTGGCTGCCACGGTGATATCGAGCTTGTTGCCAGGCACTATTTGCGTGAAGATCACGGCAGGGGAATTGTCTTGGGTGTTTTTGCGAGCAAATTCGGGATCAGACACCACCGATGCGCGCAACATGTTGTCTGCGTAGTTGTATCCTCGGCGTACGCCTTCGTTGATGGCATCTTCCAAGCCGCCTTTGAAGTTGTCGAACTTGATGTCCATGCCAACTTTCAGGAACACATTGACGATGCCGGTGTCTTGACACATGGGACGGTGTCCAATGGCGCTCATTTTGCTGTTGGTCAAAATTTGCGCAAGGGCATCTTTGGCCGCAGGGCTCTGCTCGCGGTGGTAAGCCGAAGCTAGGTGCGAGATGAAATCTGCAGGATGGTAATAGCTGATGTATTGCAGGGCAGCTGCCACGGATTCAATCAGGTCTTCTTCTTTGATCAGGGTGGTCATGTCTATCTTTCGCAGGATCTCATTAAATTTTAAGATTTCAGGTTTAACGTGCTGGCGCTTCAATGCTCTTAATGCTTGTCATGATGTGACATCAGCTTGTCGGTGTAGGCGATGGCCAAGGCGCTTAGCAAGAACGTGACATGAATGATGGTTTGCCACATCAGAACTTGTTCTGTGTAGTTTGCGGCATTGATAAACGTTTTGAGCAAATGAATCGAACTGATGCCGATGATTGCTGTGCCTAACTTCACTTTCAAGACAGAAGCATTGACATGGTCCAACCACTCCGGTTGGTCTGGATGGGTTTCTAAATTCATGCGAGACACAAACGTTTCATAACCACCCACAATGACCATGATGAGCAGGTTGGAAATCATGACCACGTCAATGAGTGCCAAGACCACCAGCATGATGATGGTTTCGTTCAATTGCGTGATGGGAGCGTCTACTTTGTACCCAATGCCAGAGATTAAAGCTTGAAGGGCTGTTTGACTACCAAATACGGCTTCCAAAAGGTGTACCAACTCCACCCAAAAATGGAACACATAAACGGCTTGCGCCAAAATCAGTCCTAGGTAAAGAGGCAGTTGTAACCATCGGCTGGCAAAAATCAGCTTAGGCAGGGGGCGGAGTGCCGCTTTTTCAGGGTGGGGTTGGGGGTTCGAAGCCATGGATGATCTTTAGAAAGTTTGTGTGATTTTAAAGCCGCAGATTTGCCGAAATGTGTCGGATTTAACAAGATATGAAAGAATACTGTCAGTCAGGGCTTTGTAAGAGCCAAGCACGACATTCAGTATCAGTAATTCGAATAAGTTCCCTAGGAGACACAGAATGAGCGCCAACCTTTATCAGCCCAGTGCTGACTTCGTTAAAAATGCCCATATTTCAGGCATGCCAGCTTACCAAGCCCTTTGCAAAGAGGCAGAAACCGATTACGAAGGCTACTGGGCTCGGCTGGCCAAAGAGTTCATTTCTTGGAAAACCCCATTCACCAAGGTCTTGGACGAATCCAAAGCGCCTTTCTTCAAATGGTTTGAAGACGGCACCCTGAATGCCTCCTACAACTGCCTAGACCGCAATGTAGAAAAAGGCCTTGGCAATAAAACCGCCCTCATTTTTGAAGCCGACGGCGGTGAAATCACACGCATCACTTACAGCGAATTGCTGGCTAAAACCTGCCAAATTGCCAATGGCCTCAAATCCATCGGCATTCAAAAAGGCGATCGCGTTGTCATCTACATTTCCATGTCCATTGATGGTGTGGCCGCCATGCAAGCTTGCGCTCGCATTGGCGCCACACACTCCGTGGTGTTCGGTGGTTTCTCAGCTCAGTCATTGCGCGATCGCATTGAAGACACGGGTGCCAAAGCCGTCATCACAGCCGACCACCAAATTCGCGGTGGCAAGCAATTGCCCTTGAAGTCCATTGTGGACGATGCCATTGCATTGGGCGGTTGTGCCAGCATTCAAAACGTGCTCGTGGTCAAGCGCAGTGGCGCCGATGTGGCCATCACCGCAGGTCGCGACATCTGGATGCACGACTTGGTTGCTAAGCAAGTCACCACCTGCGAGCCAGAGTGGGTGGGCGCTGAACATCCTTTGTTCTTGCTCTACACCTCAGGCTCGACAGGCAAGCCTAAGGGTGTTCAACACTCTACAGGCGGTTACTTGTTGCACGCAGCCCTCACCACCAAGTGGACCTTCGACTTGAAACAAGACGATGTGTTTTGGTGCACAGCCGACATTGGTTGGGTGACAGGTCACACCTACATCACCTACGGCCCCTTGGCTCTGGGCGGCACCGAAATTGTGTTTGAAGGCGTTCCCACCTACCCAGACGCAGGCCGCTTCTGGAAAATGATTCAAGACCACAAGGTCTCTATTTTTTACACAGCGCCTACAGCCATTCGTTCTTTGATCAAAGCGGCTGAAGCCAACGATGCGGTGCATCCAAAGAGCTACAACTTGAGCAGCTTGCGCTTGCTCGGCTCCGTGGGCGAGCCCATTAACCCCGCCGCCTGGGAGTGGTATCACAAGCATGTGGGTGGCGGCAATTGCCCCATCGTCGACACCTTCTGGCAAACCGAAACGGGCGGTCACATGATCACGCCACTGCCTGGCGTCACACCGATGGTGCCCGGTTCTTGCACCTTGGCTTTCCCAGGCATTCAAGCCGCCATCGTGGATGAAACAGGCAAAGACATGCCCAACGGCCAAGGTGGTATCTTGGTGGTTAAGCGTCCATGGCCATCCATGATTAGAACCATCTGGGGTGACCCCGATCGCTTCGTAAAGAGCTACTACCCAGCCGATTTCCAAGGCAAGTACTACTTGGCCGGCGACGGTGCTATTCGCGATGCTGAATCTGGATATTTCACCATCACGGGCCGCATCGACGATGTATTGAATGTTTCGGGTCATCGCATGGGCACCATGGAAATTGAATCGGCTTTGGTCAGCTGCACCGAGCTTGTGGCCGAAGCCGCTGTGGTGGGTCGTCCAGACGAAACCACCGGCGAAGCCATTTGTGCGTTTGTGGTGCTCAAGCGCCCCTTGCCCACAGGCGACGAAGGCAAGGCCATTGCCAAACAATTGCGCGATCACATCGCCAAAGAAATTGGCCCTATTGCCAAGCCTAAAGACATTCGCTTTGGCGAGAACTTGCCCAAAACACGCTCTGGCAAAATCATGCGCCGTTTGCTGCGCAGCTTGGCCAAAGGCGAAGAAATTACGCAAGACATCAGCACCTTGGAAAACCCAGCCATCTTGGGCCAACTGGGTCAGACCTACTGATGAATGGGGCCTAAGGTTGAGGCCCCATCACCACACCTTCACGGCGTGGGTCTGCGCCACCAAAGAATCCGGTGGGAGTCACTTCAATCGCCTGAAGCCCACTTGGCAAGGGCGTTTCACGGACCTCATGGTCCTTAGCCTGTAACGCTTTGAGAGTGCTTAGTGGGTAGCGCTTCTCTTCCAAAATGGTGGGGCCATTGAGCGAGCTGAAGTTGGGCAAATTGATCGCCTGCTGCGTGTTCAAACCCCATTGCAATGTGCCGATCAGCAGCTTGCTGGTGTAATGAATGATGACGGCACCGCCAGGACTACCACCTGTCATTTTCAATTTGCCAGTGTCTTTCTCAAACACCAAAGTAGGTGACATTGAAGAGCGTGGTCGTTTGCCACCTTCAACCCGATTGGCAATGGGCATTCCTTTAGCATCTGTAGGTGCATAACTGAAATCTGTCAGTTCGTTGTTGAGCAAAAAACCGCCGTGTCTGCCTTGGCCTGAATTGACCATGTTTCTAGAACCAAAGACAGCCTCGATGGTGGTGGTCATGGCCACAGCGTTGCCGTATTTGTCAATCACACTGATGTGACTGGTGCCATATTCCTCTTGAGCAGGCATGGGTGCAAAGGCCGTCTTATTTCCAGCAGGATTCCCGGGTTGTGCCACTTTCATGCTTTGCTCGCCTATGAGACTGCTTCGCTGCTTCAGATAGTTTGCCTGCCACATCGTTCGCCAATCACCGCCAGGCGCTTGAACAAAATCAGGGTCTGCCACAAATTGGCCTCGGTCTGCAAAAGCCAACCGAGCTGCTTCTGTGTAAAAGTGCAGCCAATCGGCTGAAGGCAGACCTTGCTCAAGTTGCATTTTCCCGGCCGGGGTGTTGTTCAACATGCTCAGCATTTGCCCGATGGCCAAGGTGCCCGAACTGGGCGGTGGAAAACCGCAAATTTGATAGCTTTTCCCAGTCGTTTGCACCAAGTGATCAAAGCACAAAGGATCGCGTTTTTTGGCTTTGTAATTTGTCAAATCTTGAAGTGTCATGCTGCCAGGGCGTGTGGGGTGTTGACGCACTTTTTTAACCAAAGCTTCGGCGACTGGGCCGTCCTTCAAGGCTTGCGATCCGCGCTTTGCAATGTCGCGCATGACCGCTGCCAGCTCAGGATTTTTCAAGAGATGACCCACGGGAAATGGTTTCCCCTGGGCATCGTAAAAATACGTGGCAGCCACGGGATCTTTCATTAAATAATTCTCAGCCAATAAGCCACGATGCAAATGAGGGCTGAGCTTGAAGCCTTGCTCGGCCAATTGAATTGCGGGTTGCATCAATGTGGCCCAAGGCAATTTGCCATGTTCTTTGTGCGCCATTTCAAGCACCGTGAGGGTGCCAGGAACGCCTACCGATAAGCCACTGACAACCCCCTCGATGAAAGGCAAGGGTTTGTCTTGTGCGTCTAAAAAAAGTTTCTCGGTGGCAGCTGCAGGGGCTACTTCACGGCCATCGTAGGCCTCTGTTTTTTTGCCATCGTGGTGCAGCACGAAAGCGCCTCCGCCAATGCCACTGGATTGAGGTTCAACCAAAGTTAAGACCATTTGGACCGCAATCGCTGCGTCCATGGCAGAGCCACCAGCCAAAAGAATTTGGTAACCCGCATCGGTGGCTAAGGGGTTAGCCGCAGCCACTGCAAAACTTTGAGTGGACCACCCTGTTTTTTCTTGATAACCCACTGGATCGCTAGGTTGATCTGGCGCGGCGTAGCGGATGGCATTGGGTTGTAAAGCGCAAGCGCTTAGGCAGCAAGCTAAAACGCCAACTGCAAACCTGGTGATGCAGCTAAATTTTAAAAACTTCATGATGCCCTCCGATTTTGGATGGCACTGAGTATGACTTATTTGGGTGCGAGTCGAATGGCGCCATCTAGTCGGATGACCTCGCCATTGAGCATGTCGTTTTCCAAAATGTGCTTCACCAACTTGGCGTAATCCTTGGGTGTTCCAAGCCGGCTGGGAAAAGGAACTGCAGCAGCCAAAGCGTCTTGCACATCTTGCGGCATGCCAAACACCATGGGCGTACCAAAAATACCAGGGGCAATGGTCATGTTGCGAATGCCATTGCGAGCCAAGTCTCGAGCAATCGGCAATGTCATACCCACCACACCACCTTTGGAAGCCGAGTAGGCTGCTTGGCCAATTTGACCATCGTATGCGGCCACCGAAGCTGTGGAAATCAGCACACCCCGCTCACCTGTGACTTCGGGTTCGTTCTTGCACATGGCCTCGGAGGCCAAGCGAATCATATTGAAACTGCCAATCAAATTGACGGTGATGGTTTTGCTAAATACGGCCAGTGAATGCGCGCCATTCTTACCCACTGTTTTTTCAGCAGGGGCGATGCCAGCACAGTTCACCAAACCCACCAATTTGCCAAGCGACACAGCCATGGCAACCGCTGCTTGAGCGTCGGCTTCGTTGCTAACGTCGCACTTGACAAATGCACCCCCCAATTCTTTGGCAATGGCCTCTCCCTTATCAGCCTGCATGTCTGCTACGACCACTTTGCCGCCATGGGCCGCCAACATGCGGGCTGTGCCTTCGCCCAGACCCGATGCGCCGCCCGTCACAATGAAAACCTTGCCTTGGATGTCCATGAATACCCCTTGATGAGTTGACGTTACGTTAACGTCAATTATGCATGGGTGATGCAAATGAAAACTATCGCACTCATAAGTAATCTCAATCAGGGTTACCGATATTAGGGTTTACGATAGGCCTCAATGAGTTTTCTCATTCAACGTTTTTTTAAACCATCCTCAAGGTAACACCATGACACTCATCAACACGCAAGTACAGCCGTTCAAAACACAAGCTTTTCACAACGGCAAGTTCATTGAAGTTTCCGACGCCAGCCTCAAAGGCAAGTGGTCAGTATTGATCTTCATGCCAGCCGCCTTCACCTTCAATTGCCCCACAGAAATTGAAGACGCTGCTGACAACTACCCAGCCTTTCAAAAGGCCGGTGCCGAGGTTTACATCGTGACCACCGACACCCACTTTTCACACAAAGTGTGGCACGAGACTTCACCTGCCGTAGGCAAGGCCAAGTTCCCATTGGTGGGCGACCCGACACACACCCTTACCAACGCGTTTGGCGTGCACATTGCTGAAGAAGGCCTGGCTTTGCGCGGTACCTTCATCATCAACCCAGAAGGCACCATCAAGACCATGGAAGTGCACTC
>Ga0114978_10004716_pt1 | contig 10988 bp, 10 predicted proteins | sample S_140212_EF_Meta_FD_87027 | JGI IMG/M metagenome (GOLD analysis project Ga0114978, IMG submission 87027) | Freshwater microbial communities from Lake Simoncouche, Canada to study carbon cycling - S_140212_EF_MetaG | ecosystem: Environmental > Aquatic > Freshwater > Lake | place: Lake...
ACGCGCGCAACAATCCCGGCGCTAAACCATTCATTTATTACATAGGTTACGGTAACGGTACCGGGGACAGCGATGCCTCGATCAGCGCTGTGGCGGCGTGCAAGGGGGCGTGGAGTGCTTACTGCAGCAGCGACGTCGACAAGGCGCTCGATGAGGCAGCATCGACCATGGATCGCAAGAAGCGAGACGGGATTTTTCGCGGTATTACCGCGTTGATGGCGGGCGAAGTCTCGCACGTCATGTTGTGGCAGGAAGATTCAGTGTATGGAATGCGCAAGAATATCGTCTGGGCAATCAGGAACGATGATCGAGTGTATGGCTGGGAGCTCGACAAGAAATAGCGCATGGTACGGTCGCCACGAGCCGTGCGGTATGTTGCATGCACCATCGGTGAGCGCCTGGTTGATGTACGCCAACATTAATCGAAGTGTATAAAGACCGAAGAGAAGGGGCTGCTGGATGTTACGTTTCATAGCCGCGCGCTGTGCGCAAGCCCTGGTGGTTCTTTTCGGAATCACCGCTATCTGTTTCGTCATATTGCATCTAACCGGTGATCCGGCAGCATTGATGCTCCCTGAGAGCGCATCGCAAAAAGATTATCAGGAGTTGCGAGAGCGGATGGGTTTTGACCGCCCGTTACCCGAACAATTTGCGGGCTATATGGTCAATGCGGCAAGCCTCGATTTCGGCAATTCTTATCATCAACACCGGCCGGCTATGGCGATCGTGCTGGCGCGCGTACCGGCAACCTTCGAGCTTGCGATCGTTGCATTTTTGATTGCGCTGCTGATTGCGCTGCCAATCGGCATTGTTTCCGCGACCCATCGTAATACCGTCGTCGACTATGGCGCGATGTCGAGCGCGCTGGTCGGTCAATCGATGCCGAATTTTTGGCTGGGGCTGATGCTGATGCTGGTGTTTTCGCTATGGCTGGACCTGCTGCCGGTCTCTGGTCGGCTAACCTATGGCATCGAAGCGCAGGCGGCCACCGGCTTTTATGTGTTTGAGGGGTTGCTGCGCCTCAACTGGACGCTCTTCAAGGACGCCTCCCTCCATATTTTGCTGCCGGCATTGACCGCCGGACTTTATTCGTCGGCGCGCCTGACTCGGCTGGTACGTTCGAGCATGCTCGATGTGCTGGGTGAGGATTATGTGCGCACTGCGCGTGCTAAGGGGCTGCCCGAGTGGAAGGTCGTCAATGTGCATGCCCTCAAGAACGCCGGCATACCGCTGATCACGCTATGCGGCATTGAACTGGGGCTATTGCTGGGCGGCACCGTGGTCACCGAAACGGTGTTTGCGTGGCCCGGTATCGGGATGCTGACGATGCAGGCATTGCAGAATAATGATTTTCCGATCATCCAGGCTGCAGTTTTTCTGCTGGCTTTTATTTTTGTTTTTATCAACCTTGTGGTCGATCTGGTCTACGCATGGCTAGATCCGCGGATACGTTATGGCTGAGGCCGGTCCATTGCCGTTCCAGCCTTCGGCTTTTGTCGAAGCGTGGGGTAGCCTGCGCCGCCACAAAGGCGCCTTGATCGGCGCAGTGATTCTGCTGGCGATCATCGTGATGGCGCTGTGCGCGCAGTGGATTGCGCCCTACGATCCGTTTGCGCAGATTCCCTGGGAAGGGCGGCGTGGGCCGCTCACGCATTTCGACGGTAGTGGTCGTTTCGTTTTGCTTGGCACGGATCATCTCGGCCGCGATCTCCTCTCCCGCATCATCTATGCTTCCCGTGTCACCTTGATTGTTTCATTTACCGCAGTGGTGATCTCCGGTTTTATTGGTGTCGTGCTAGGGGTCGCTGCGGGTTACTACGGGCGCTGGGTGGATGCGGTATGCATGCGTCTGGTAGATATTTTTCTTGCCTTTCCGTTCGAACTCCTCGCACTTTCGGTGGTAGCGGTAACCGGTCCGAGTCTGCCGGTGGTGGTGGCGGTGATGGCACTGCGCATCTGGGTGGTCTACGCGCGAGTGGTGCGCGGGGCGACCTTAGCGGTCAAGGAACAGGATTATGTGCAGGCCGCGATTGCGCTGGGCGCCAGTCAGCTGCGTATCGTGCTGGTTCATGTTTTGCCGAACGTGTTGACGCCTGCGATCGTCATCGCGACGCTCTATGTCGGTCGGGTAATTTTGATCGAATCGGCGCTGAGTTTCCTCGGTATCGGCGTTCCGGCGTCAACCCCGACCTGGGGCGGCATATTGGGTGATGGGCGTTCCTACCTGGACACCGCGTGGTGGATCGCTTTTTTTCCCGGGCTGGCGATCATGATCACCGTATTGAGCGTTAATCTGCTTGGCGACTGGGTGCGCGATTACCTCGACCCCCGGATACAGGCCTGATATGTCCGACGTCCTGCTTAGCGCCGAGGGGCTCGTCAAACATTACGCTGTGCGCCGGCAGTTTCTCGGCGGAGCAGCTCGACAGTTGCGTGCTGTCGATGGTGTTAGCTTTACTCTGGCGCGTCGCGAAGTGTTGGGCGTGGTGGGGGAGAGTGGGTGCGGAAAATCGACCATTGGCCGTATGCTGGTGAACTTGATCGAACCGACCACTGGACGGGTTGTGTTTGACGGTATTGACGTAACGGCGCTCGACAAAGTGGCGTTACGTAAACTACGACGGCGGATGCAGTTTGTGTTCCAAGACCCTTACTCGTCGTTGAACCCGCGCCTGACCATCGAGCGCATTGTCGGCGAACCACTGCAGATTCACGACCTGTGCGACGCCGCAGAGGTCATGGAGCGTACCGCGGCGATGTTACGCAAGGTCGGTCTCGGTGCTGATCACATGCGGCGTTACCCCCATGAGCTTTCGGGAGGGCAGCGCCAGCGTGTGGGTATTGCTCGCGCCCTGATCAGTACTCCGGAACTGGTGGTGGCGGACGAGCCGGTCAGTGCGCTTGACGTCTCGATTCAGGCGCAGGTGCTGAATCTGCTTGCCGAATTGCGGCAGGAAATGCAGCTATCGATGATCATGATTTCACACAATATGGCGGTCATACAGCACTCGTGTGATCGTATTGCCGTGATGTATCTTGGTCAGCTTGTCGAAATAGCATCCGCAGATGAAATTGTTATGGCGCCTGCGCACCCATATACGGCTGCGCTGGTGTCAGCAGTGCCGGTGCCGGATCCGACGGCACGACGGCAGCGCATTATTTTACAAGGTGATGTACCCAGTCCTATTGATCCACCCGCCGGCTGTCGTTTTCATACGCGCTGCCCGCATGCGGGGATCCAGTGCGCTGTTGAGACGCCGGGCTTACGCGAGGTGCGAAGCAATCACTGGGTTTCCTGCCACCGCTCTGAGGAGATTTACGGTAGTTAGTAATTAAAAAAATGCGCGTGACTGCACTGCAGGGTGTCGTCGCGTAAAAATCGGTGCAACGCTGTGCTCTTGGAGGAGAACAATATGCGGTTGAAAAATGCAGGCAATATGGCAGGCAGGAGAGTGTTCGTCTGCGCGCTGGGCTTGATGCCGTTGATGGTCGCGGCGCAAACGGATGTCTATCCGTCGAAAGCGGTGCGTGTGGTCATTCCGTTTAGTCCCGGCACCCCGATCGAATTGCCGGCACGTGCCGTGACCCAACGCATGATGGAAACCTTCGGCCAGTCCTTCGTTTTTGACTATCGCACCGGTGCGAGCGGCATCATTGGCACCGAGGCGGTTGCTCGCGCACCCAAAGACGGTTACACGATGCTGATGACCAATTGTTCGCATACGGCGAATCCTGCCTATTTCAAGAAACTGCCATTCGACACCATCAATGATTTTCAGCCGGTATCGCAGATCAATGTGACCTACGGCAACCTGTTGGTGATACACCCTTCAGTGCCGGCGAAATCGGTAGCCGAATTTGTTGCTCTCGCGAAGAAACGGCCGGGTCAGTTGCACTATGCATCGGCGGGGGTCGGCAGCCCACCGCACGTCAGCGCCGCACTGTTTGCGGCAATGGCGAATATCGATCTCATACACGTGCCGTACAAGGGCACTGCCGTGGCTTTCAACGACGTGTTGGGCGGTCATATTGAAGCCATGGTGGCGAGCCCGACTACTGCGGTGCCCTACGTGCATGCCGGCCGCCTGCGTGGCCTGGGTATCGGCGGGCCGCGCCGTCAGCCGCAGGTGCCCGAGGTGCCGACTTTCAACGAGGCCGGGCTTACGGGTTTTGATCTCACCTGTTATCACGGCATCTGGTTCCCGGCGGGTGTGCCACAAGTGATTGTGCGAAAAGTTTACGCTGAAGTGGCCAAGGCGGTGGCTACACCGGAGGCGAAGAAAATGCTGGCTGACGGCGGTCTCATACCAATCGGCAGCTCTCCCGAGGAGTTCGCGGAATTTCTGAAAAAAGACGTCGTCAAGCAGGCTGATGTGATCAAGAAGATCGGCCTCGAGCCGCAGTAACTATGGCTTGAGTTGCGGGAGGCCGCCGGTCCTGGCCGCGCCTCCCAAGACCGCTGTTGCGGCGATAGGCGTGAGACTTCCCGCGTAAATCAGGCGTTCGTAGTCGCTTCGATATCCAGCGTGGTGGTGCGGCGCATTTCACGGCGGTATTTCTTGTCGTCAAAGGCGGTCGCGCGGTGCATGGTCGTGCGGTTATCCCAAATGATGAAATCGGCTTCCTGCCAGTGGTGACGATAAACGAAGCGCGGCTGCGTCGCGTGTTCCATCAGATCGCGGATCAGCAGGCGGCCTTCGGCCAGCGACCAGTCAATAATACTGGAGGCGTGTGAGGCCAGATAGAGCGCCCGGCGGCCGTCTTTCATGGTGCGGACCAGCGGTTGCACTGTACCTTTTAACTTCTCTTTTTCCGCTGCGGTGAATTCAAAGCCAAGAGTCTCGCGCGAGTAGGCGATCGAGTGATGCACCTTGAGGCCGGTGGTTAGCGTCTTCATGTCGTCGTCGAGCGCGTCGTAAGCCGCGCGCATACAGGCGAACTCGGTGTCGGCGCTGACTGGCGGCAGCACACGCGCTGATAGCATTGAAAAACGGCCGGGGGGGCTGACGAAAGAAGCGTCGGTATGCCACAGCCGGTTCGCCAGCGAGCCCATGCGGCGACGGTCGTTCGGCGGCAGTATTTCACCATTCGGTCCGACGTTGGAAATATCCGATAGCGCTTCGGTGCCAAGGCGGTTTTTGACCAGCACGGCCTGCGAGGTCTGGGTGTGCAAGGTGCCGTCGAGGCGTTTCGCAAACTCAAGTTGCTCCTCATCCTTAAACGGCTGCCGACGGAACACCAGCACGCCGTATTGCTCCATGCCAGCGCGAATTTCTGCGAGTACGGTTGGGTCGGTGAGCACAGGCAGATCCACGCTGGAGACTTCCGCGGCGAAGAGGGGATGCAGTCGGGTAAAGGTCAGTGTCATGTTCTTGATCTTTGCGGGAACGGAAGGGGCGGCGACGAAACTCGGTACAAAGTATCTCCGCAGTGTGCGGTTAGCGTCAATCACTGGTTGGGGAAGTTTGTGCCGCGCGCGCAAACAGTTTGTTGTTTGTGCGCGATCTCTCTTAGAATCATCGACAAATTATTTCAGCGCGACAGCGCAACCCTTATGATGAATAAATTGCCTATCCCCCTGATCCTGATGGCTTTGGCGACGGCATGGCCGGTCGCCGCGCAGACGTTTCCGTCGAAACCAATCCGTGTGATTTTGCCCTTCGCCCCTGGCGGACCGACCGACCTGCTGGGCCGGGTCGTCGGGCAGAAAATGACCGAGTCATGGGGGCAGACGGTGGTGGTGGAAAGTCGCGCTGGTGCCAACGGCATCCTCGCCTCGGATTTTGTCTCGAAGAGTGCGCCCGATGGCTATACCCTGTTGATCGGTACCAACGGCACGCATGGCATCAATGCCAGCCTGTTCCCTAAAATCCCCTATGACACGGCCAATGATTTTGCGCCGATCGGGCGCATCGGTTACGCACCCTATGTGCTCGTTGCTCATCCTTCACTGCCAGTGCGCACAGCGAAAGATCTGATCCGTTTGGCGCAAGGCGCCCCCGGCCAGATTACTTGCGCCGCTGGAGGCAGTCCGTCGCAACTGGCCGGCGCTCTCTTCAAGAGCATGGCGAAAATTGATCTCCTGTTGATTCCCTACAAGGGCAACTCGCTGGCGGTGTCATCAGTGATCGGTGGTGAAACTTCGCTGGTCTTTGGTGGTCTGGCCCAATCGGCGCCGCAGATCAAGGCCGGCCGTTTGCGCGCCATTGGCGTGACCAGTCTGAAACGCTCACCCGCGATGAAAGAGGTGCCGGCGATCGCGGAAACCGGTTTGCCCGGCTATGAAGTCTCGACCTGGTATGGACTGTTCGCGCCAGCCGCCACACCGCGCCCCGTGGTTGAGAAATTGAACGCCGAACTCGTCCGTATACTCGCCTTACCGGATGTGCGCGAACGGTTGGGTGCTGAGGCCTACGAACTACCCGCCGACACGCCAGAGCAATTCGCCGGCTTGATTAGGGCGGAACTGGTGAAGTGGGCGCGTGTGGTGAAGGAAACCGGCGTGCGGCCGGAATAGCCAGCGACAAGACCGTCTTGCAGACGAAAAAAAGCCCGGACTGAACCGGGCTTTTTTTGGCGCCACGAAAGACTAGATCGGGCGGATTTGCACCTTGCGGAATTTCACCACACCGCCGCCGTATTGGAGGGCGAAGGGGCCTTTGGCATATTTGGTGTCGCGCACGTCCACCGTTTTAATTCCGTTGAGGATGATGGTGAGCTGCGGGCCTTTGGCAGTGATTTCGTAGACATTCCACTGGCCGCCGGCTTTGAGTGGCACCAGCGTCGGCGCGATGTTCGGAATGCCGCCCGTTCCATAAGAGGGGTCGGGACGCTTGTCGAACACATTGACCTCGTACGAACTATCGGCGCCGATCTTGGCCGGGTTTTGCACGCGGATGAAGATACCGCTGTTGGCGTCGGAGTCGACCCAGAATTCAGCGCGCATCTGGAAGTCGTCATACGACTGCTTGGAGACCAGATAGCTGGCGTCCTTGCCGCCGAGATCCGCCTGGACCAGCCCGTCGACTAGCCGCCAGTTGGCGTCGCCGAGACGCGTGAAGTTGTTCAGATGCGTGCCGTCAAAAACGGTGGTCCAACCGGCCTCCGAGGTCGGTGCGCTGACGCAGCCGACGAGCGTGAGTGCGGCTACCAGCAGAGTCGCTAACATTACAGAAATACGTTTCATGCGTGTTCTCCTCCCGGCGTCAACGCCGATTGTATGAATCCAAGCGTGGATAATTATTATTATGACGAACTGCGTGACTAGCATGAAACACGCAGTGCTTGGCTGTCAAGGCGTTGCTGCAGCCGATCCAGCACATGCCATCGGCTTATTCCGCTTTTAACCCGGTGGCTTTGACGACACGCGCCCATTTGCCGATTTCATCTTTGACGAAGCCGCTGAATGCGGCACTGCCGCCGCCCTCGGGTTCCATGCCGATCTCGAGCAGCCGTTCACGGGTTTCGCCGGCTTGGGTGGCGAGGTTGAGTTGCGCGTTGAGTTTGGCGATGATGGCCGGCGGCGTGCGAGCGGGCACGGCGATGCCGTACCAATTGGTTGCGGCGTAACCCGCCACACCACTTTCGGCGACCGTCGGGATCTCCGGCGCTGCTGGTGAGCGCTTCTCGCCGGTGACGGCGAGGGCGCGCAGTTTGCCGGCGCGCGCCAGCGGCAACGCCCCCGGAATGGTCGGAATGCTGATCTGAACGCGGCCGGCCACCACATCAGTGATGCCGGCAGCCATGCCTTTGTAGGGCACATGTGTCATGTTGAGGTGTGCCATTAACTTGAAGAGTTCGCCAGCCAGATGGCTGGGGGCGCCGGTGCCGGCAGAGGCGAAGAACAGTTCGGTGCGCCTGGCGCGCGCCGCTTCAATCAGATCCCCCATCGTTTTGTAGGGCAATGCCGGGGTAATCACAAACAGGCCCGGGCCGCTACTCAGCGGTGCGACCGGGGCGAAGTCGCGCAAGCTGTCGTAAGGTAGCCTGGGATAGAGGGTTGCGTTGACCGCAAAGCCGGCGGAAATCATTAGCAGCGTGTAACCGTCTGCGTCAGCGCGTGCGGCCAGTTCAGTGCCGATGATGCCGTTGGCACCGCCGCGGTTGTCGATGATCAGCGCCTGTCCCCAGACCCTATTGAGGTGTGCGCCAATCAGACGCGCTTGCACGTCACGTGGTCCGCCTGCGCCGAAGGGCACGATCAGGCGGATTGCTTTGGCCGGATAGTTTTCAGCAGCATGCCCGCCCGCGGTGGCGGACAGGCAGAGGAGAAAGCACAGTGCCGCCGATCGCGGTTTAGACCTCGTGACAGGAAACGCCATCGTGCTGTGAAATAAAGTGAAGTACCGCGTTGGCGCAGGTGGCCGCAAACACCAGCTGGACCTTATGAAAGCTGGTCGGCAGATGAACCAGACGCAGATTACGGATGTTGGTGGTCAGCATGCGTTCCTGTTCGGCATCGGTGATCGGACCGCCGGTAGGATAAAGCCCCAGTACCGGTGCCTCAATGCGCGGCAGAAAGTCGGCGGCGTTCGCGGTATTGACCAGGGTTGCCATGGCCGCCTGCGCAGCCGGATTGTTTTTCAGGAACGCGTCGTTGTACCAGGCGAGCAGGCCGGGATCGGTGTCGGGCGGAAAACGTGTGCTCGCATTGGTGGCTTCGAGCCAGGCCTTGCGACCGAGCGCGTCTACCGCATCATGCCGCGACTCATGTCCCATCGCATAGGTGACCTTGCCCACCTTGTTGATGAAAGCCGGTGTCGAGACCAGTGAGAGTGTGCGCACCAGTGAAGGGTGCATCGCGGCGAGAGCGATGCAAAGCACGCCGCCAATCGATTCGCCGCACAGATGCACAGAATCGGCGCCAAGATCGTGGATGATGTCGATCAGATCGTTGACGCAATGATCCAGGGTGAATTCATGGTCGAGGTCAAAATCGGCCGAAGACCCGCCGAGTCCGCGTACATCGGGACGCACCACTTTGTAGAAGCGCGCGAGGTAGGGCACCCAGCGATACCAGAATTGGGACGAGCGTCCGTTGCCGTGCTGCAAAATCAGATAAGGCGCGTTACGCCACGGGTCGGTGAAATCGTCGATGACGTAATGCAGCGCAGGTTTCCCCGCGCGGTTCAGAGTCGGCATGTGGGATGGCTACTTGTGGTTCGGTAAACGGTTATTGCGCGAGGCGCAGCAGGCGCGCCGGGTTGTCACAGAGGATCATTTCGCATTCCCGCTCGGTCAGGCCCGGGATTGATTCGACGAAATCGACCGGCTGCTTCACCGACATGCCTTGCGGGAAATCGGTGCCGGCGACGATGCGGTCCACACCAACCAGATCGATCAGCGCACGCATGATACCCGGGTGATGGGTGATGAGGTCATAGTGAAAGCGGCGCAGATATTCGCTGGGTTTCTTCTTCATGTGCTTGAGTTCGGAGCTGACCCCGAGTGCCACATCGAGGCGCCCGATGGTCCACGGAAAATAGCCGCCGGCGTGCGGCATAAAGACATCCAGTTTCGGAAAAGCGTCGAGCACGCCACCGCAGACCAGGCTGGTGGCGGCATAGCCGGCTTCGAGCGGATTGCCGATCGTATTGATCATGAAGTAGTCTTTTTGGCGCACCGTGTCGGTCGGGTAAAGATTGGTCAGGAAGAGCGGCAGGTTCAATGCCTCGGCGCGCTCGTACACCGGCCAGAGCTCCTTCTCGTGCAGGTTCTTGCCATTAATATGCTCGGCGATAAATACTGAACGCATGCAGGGAAACTTCGCCATGCGTTCGAGTTCCTGACAGGCGAGCTTGATGTCCTGCATCGGCAGGATGATGCAGCCAAAGAAGCGGTCGGTGTACTTACGGTTCATTTCGACGCAGGCATCGTTGTGCGCGGCGGCCAATTCGAGAGCGAAGGCCGGCGGCGCCCAATACATCAGCGGATTGGTCATCGACAGCGCATAGGTGTCGATGCGGCGGTTGTCCATGTCGCGAATGATGTCGTCGACGTTGGTCATTGATCTGCGCATTGAAGAGCTCTGTGTGCAGCCGGGCACCGAAACCACCACCGGACCGTTTTTGTCTTCGCCCATCACGGCGCCGTTAGCCGGACCTTTTTTGATCATCAGGTCGACGAATTCCTGCGGATACCAGTGCATATGCGCGTCTATCGTGCGCTTGCTGTAGCGGTGTTTGGCGCCGGCGGGTTTGTCGGCGAGTTTTGGATAGTTGATGTTTGATTCAGACAAAGCGTGCTCCTTGTGGCCGGTATTGTTGAATGGTTGTGATGCCGCGTTTGGCGGATGTGCCCGATTGTCGCTCAAAATCAATTTGTATTCTTGCGATGGCTTATACAAGCGTATCGGGATACGACGATTTTGCGGGCACCGATCAGGACTCCGGTGTCAACTTGGCGGCCTTGACGAGTTTCGTGTACTTGTCGAGCTCCAGGCGGATGAAGGCGGCAAAATCCTCCGGGGAATTGCCGCCGGCCAGCGCACCTTCTGCGGCAATGTTCGCTTTGACCGCCGGGGCTTCGAGCGCTTTGGCGAAGTTGCGGTGCAGCGCTGTAATGATGTCGCGCGGCGTGCCAGCGGGGGCGACCATGCTGTACCAGCCGACCAGCTCATAGCCGCGCAAGCCGGCTTCGGCAATGGTTGGTACATCCGGTAGTTGCACGCTGCGTTTACTGCTGGTCACGCCGATCGGTCGCAGCCGACCGGACTGTATGTGCGGTGCCGCCATCGAGGTGCTGGTGGTGACCAGATCAATCTGGCCGGCGATCAGATCAAGCGTCATCGGCGGCGTACCGCGATAGGGCACATGCAGCATGCGCGTGCCCGACATATTCAGAATCAGTTCGGTCGCCAGATGCAGGGCACCGCCGACACCGCTGGAACCAAAGCTCAGTTTGCCCGGTTGTGTTTTGGCCAGTGCGATCAGCTCGCGCAGGTTTTTCGCCGGCACCGAAGGATGGATCACGGTGACATAGGGGATATA
>Ga0114978_10004718_pt1 | contig 10983 bp, 6 predicted proteins | sample S_140212_EF_Meta_FD_87027 | JGI IMG/M metagenome (GOLD analysis project Ga0114978, IMG submission 87027) | Freshwater microbial communities from Lake Simoncouche, Canada to study carbon cycling - S_140212_EF_MetaG | ecosystem: Environmental > Aquatic > Freshwater > Lake | place: Lake...
GGCCTCAAAAGCATGATCTTCGCCGGCCTCGACAAGGACGACCCGCGCGTCAAAGCGGCGCTCGAGTGGCTCACGAAGCATTACACCTTCGAAGAGAACCCCGGCATGGGGGACAGCGGCCTCTATTATTACTATCACACGATGGGCAAGGCCCTCGATGTCCTCGGCGACGAGACCTTCACCGACGCCAAGGGCACGGTCCATCGGTGGCGCGAGGAGCTGGCCGACGCGGTGATCACGCGGCAGCAGCCAGACGGTTCGTGGGTCAATGCGAACGCCCGGTGGATGGAGAACGACCCCAATCTCGTCACCGCCTACGCGTTAATGGCCCTGGCCTACACGCAAGCCGAGCCGGGCGCGGCACGCTGACGAGTGCGTCAGTCTTTCAGGTCGAAGAGCCGCCGGAGGGCGTCGAGGAGGCCGTGCGGGGGGCCGGAGTGGCTCTCGTTTCGCAGGCTCGGCAGCGGCGAATGGAGGAGCTTGGCGGCGTAGCGCTGGAATGACTGGCGGATCTCGGCGCGGGCCGTGTCATCGAGCCCAGGGAGGCGGCGGAAGAGGCGGTCGAGTTCGCTCTCCCCCGTCTCTGTCCAGCCGGCCCTCAGTTGCTCGATCACCGGGGCCGATGAGCGGTGGTGGAGATCCCCCATGAAGCGCTGCGTCTCCTCCTCCACGATCGCCAGGGCTCCCGGCATCTCCCGCTGCCGCGTCTTCCGGTTGGCGTCGCAGGCCGCCCCGAGATCGTCGATCGAGTAGAGCCACACACCGGGCCGGGTGCCGATCCGCGGGTCGAAGTCGCGGGGCATGGCCAGATCGAGGACGAGGAGCGGGCGTCCACCACGGCGCCGTTCCGCGCCGGCAAACATCTCGAGCGTCACCACAGGCGCGGTAGCGCCGGTGGTGCTGACGACGAGGTCTGCACGCACCAGTTCGTCGAGGAGATCGCTGAATCGTCCGGCACGGGCTCCCAGCTTGGCGGCAAGATCCTCGGCGCGGGCCATCGAGCGATTGACGATGATGATGTCGCGGGCGCCGGCGTCGCGGAGGTACCGAAGCGTCTCGTGGGCCATCTTCCCGGCGCCGACGAGGAGCACCCGCTTGTCGTCGAAACGCTCGAAGACCCCGCTGGCGAAGTCGGCCACGGCGACACTGGGGATTGAAAGCCGCTCGCGGCCGATCGCCGTCTCCGTGGCGACGCGCTTCGCCGTCCGCAGGGCCGCCTGAAACATGCCTCCGGTGAGCGGGCCGGCGGTCTTCTCTTCCTGGGCGAGGGCCCAGGCCTGCTTCACCTGGGCAACGATCTGCGGCTCTCCGAGCACCATGCTGTCGAGCCCGGAGGCGACGCTGAAGAGATGGTGGACGGCGGCCTGGTCGTTCTCGCCGGCGAGCACCGGCGTGAGCAGCGCCGCATCGATCCCCCGGCATTCGGCGAGGAAATCGACGAGCTGCCGCGGGGCCGGCGGCGCACCGTCGTGTTCGCTGGCGGCATAGAGCTCGACGCGGTTGCAGGTGGAGAGGAGCACCCCTTCGCGGCCCGGGAAACGCTCGCGGAAGCGGCGCAGGGCCTCGGCCGCCTGTTCGGCGGAGAAGGCGAGCCGCTCCCGCAGTTCCATGGGCACCGTCCGGTGGGATCCCCCCACGAAGGCGAGTGTCATCGGATCACCCCCGGGCCTGGAGGCGTTGCCGTCGGCAAGGCGGCTGCCAGCATCGCTGCCGCAGCGGCAGGTGGTCGGGGCGGCCCGGCCTGACGGGGGGGAGCACCGTGGCGGCTGGCGCCGAACAAGCCCCACAGGATCGAGAGCGTGAGCACGCCGAGACTGACCAGCGAGAGCAGGGCGATGGTCCGCGGTCCGTCGGGGCGTCGGGAGGCGGCACGCTCGAGAAAGGCGGCGGTGACGAGCCAGGCCACAAGCGCGCCCATCCGGAGGATGACCGGATCGTTCCAGGGAATCGAATCGAGCAGCCCCTGCTGGCTCGTAACGGCATTGAGGACGATCCCGGAGGCGAAGCCGGCGGCGGCGGTCCAAGCGGCGATCGTCGCCGAGCGTCCGGTGAAACGGGCCAGCTTCTCGAGGCTCGGCATGCGGAAGCCCTGGGCCGGCGCCTGCTTCCTCGCCAGACGGCCAGCCTGGATGAGCCACATCATTCCGGCGATCGCGCCGAAGGCGACGGCGACGCTCGCGGCGAGATTGAAGCTGCCGTGGATCGCCCCCCAGACCTGCGTGGCGGGGCTCTGTGGGAAGGGAGCTCGGCTCGACATCTCTGCCGCCCCGATGAGGCCGAGAACGAGAGGAAGCATGAACAGCCCCGTCGGCGTCCGGGGGTTGGCAACGGTCAGCCAGAGCGACCCAAAGGCCAACAGCCAGGCGGCGAGCAGATACCAATCGTAGGCGCTCGAGAGGGGGACGGCCGGCTCGTTTGCCGCCCGCCAGCCGAGAAACAGGGTGTGGGCGATCATTCCGGCCGCCGCGAACCCCACCATGACTGCGCCACGAATGCCGGAGCGGAAGAGGAGCCGCGACCCCTCACACGCCAGCGCTACGGCGTAGCTGGCGGCGAAGCAAACAACCGAGATGCGGGAGATGAAGTCGGCCATGGATCAAACCAGGGGGAATGGGCCCACCCCATTCTAGTTCACCGGCGGCCGCCGCCGATGGGCCCGGCCGGCTCCCGGCCTTTCCCCGCGGGCTATACTTCGCCGATGGACACTCCCCCCACCCCCCCGTCTTCCTCACGCCCCTCCCACCCCGTCTCTCCACCGCGGCGACCGTGGGACGACTCCCTCTTCCTCCGAGCCTGCCGCCGGGAAGCGGTGCCGCGGACGCCGGTGTGGCTGATGCGCCAGGCTGGGCGCTACCTGCCGGAGTACCGCCAGGTGCGGGGCCGCGTCGCCTTCATGGAGCTCTGCAAGACGCCGAGCCTCGCGGCCGAGGTGATGCTCTCGACGGTGGACAGGCTGGGGGTCGATGCCGCGATCATCTTCAGCGATCTCCTCCCGATCCTCGAGCCGATGGGGTTGGATCTCGAGTTTGCCGCCGGCGAAGGCCCGGTGATCCACAATCCGGTCCGTGAGGCGGGCGACGTGGCGCGGATTCGGGAACTCGACGACCTCGATCCCCTCGCCTTCGTCTTCGATTGCGTGCGAGCGACGCGCGCCGGCCTCGACGAGACGTTGCCCGTGATCGGCTTCGCCGGGGCCCCGTTCACGCTTGCCGGGTATTGCATCGAGGGGGGAACGAGCAAGGCCTGGCTCCACACCAAGTCGCTGATGTACCGCGAGCCTGCGGCGTGGCATGATCTCATGGATCGGCTGGCGCGCGGGGTGAGCCGCTACCTTCTCGCCCAACTCGACGCCGGGGCGCAGTGTGTCCAACTCTTCGACAGCTGGGTCGGCTGCCTCGGGCCAGAGGACTACCGTCGCTACGTCCTGCCCCATAGCCGGACGGCCATGGCAGCGGCGCTCGAGCGGGCTCCGGTGGTCCACTTCGCCACCGGCAATCCCTCCCTCCTCCCGCTCCTCGCCGAGGCTGGTGGAACCGTGATCGGGGTCGATTGGAGGATCGGGCTGGACGAGGCCTGGCAGGCGATCGGCCATGATCGGGCCATCCAGGGAAACCTCGATCCGGCGGTGCTCCTCGCCGATCGGGCCACCGTCCGCCGCCGGGCGGGGGATGTGTTGGCCGCCGCGGCCGGGCGCCCGGGGCACATTTTCAACCTCGGCCATGGCGTCCATCCGCAGACGCCGGTCGAGAACGTCCTCGAACTGATCGCCGCGGTGAAGGAATATGGGACGCGGGCTTGAGGGAGTCTCTCCGCTGTCCACCCGGCAGGGAATGGTCCGGCGGCCCTGCCGGCAGCCGGAATCGGGCGCTCGAGTCTCCCCCTCCCCATGGACCTCCCCCGCAGGGTACAAAGGCGTGTTGCGCGCCACCGTCCTCCGGACGACGTTTCGCGCAGCATCCCGATTCACACCGGTGGACTCTTGCTGCATGGCGACGCTCGAACAACGACTGTTCCACCTGTTCGAAAGCTCCGACATCGAGGTGGCCCGGTCGGCGGTTGCCGTGAAGGTGACCTGCCCGCGCGTCGGGCAGGTCAGCGGGACGGTCGATGGGCTCCAGGGGGAGGGACTCGGTGCCGGCCCCCACTCGGTGTCGCTCGAACTGTCGGCCAGCCGGCGTGGCGGAATGACGCTCGAAGCCAGGGTGAGTTCCCCCCGCGGGCGGACCGGCCATCCCTGCGCGGTACTCGCCGCCGTTTTCCTCGAAGTCGATCGTCGTGGTCTCCTCGCTGGGATCCATGACAACACGCCGATCACGCTCCAGGTCGTCCCCGCCGATGACGTGGAGGCCGAAGACGAGAGCGAGGAGGTTGCCGATGAGAGCGACGCCGCGACCGGATCGGACGATGCGGAACCTGCCGACGGCACAGAGCACGAGATCGAACCGGTGGTGGTAACCCGGAAGCCCCCGGTGCGGATGCCGGCCTGGGCGACCGATCTCGAGGATCGACGGCGCCTCGTCGAGCCGGCCGTGCGGACCCGCGCCATCTCGGTTGCCGACGGACGGCGGGTCGCCGGATCGCTCGTTTTTCTCCTCGATCTTGCCGCATCCGCCGATGCCTCTGCCGCGGTGATCATCCCCTGCCGGATGCAACTCGACGTTGCCGGGCATACGACGGGCCGCCCGCGACCGGTGATCATCGGCCCCGGGCCGTCGGCCGATTCCGATTGGGATCAGGTCGATGCTCAGGAGCGGGCGATCCTCGCCCGACTCATCGGCACCGCCCCGCTGGCGGAGGCCGCCACGCCAGAGCCGCTCGAGCGACGGACCGTGTCCCGGATCGCCATCAGTGCCCAGTCGGCGGTCGAGCACGTGTCGATGCTCTGCGAACAGGGCCGACTGGTCGTGCAGCCGGAGCCGCGCCGCAATCCCGAACTCGTCGTGCCGTTGGCCTGGGATGGTGGCCGGGCGTGGGAGTTCGCCCTCGTCCTCGAACCGGAGGACCCGCCGTCCTTTCGCGGGGAGACGCTCCGCGAGATGGCCGAGAGCGAAGGGCCCACCACGCTTCCGCGCCCCGGCAAGGCAACGCTGCGAGGGATGCTCGTGCGCGGGAGCGAGCGGCGCGACATCCGCGAGCCGCGGGCCATCCTCCGGGCCGGGTTGGTGGTTTTTTCCGACCGCATCGCCCGGCTGGCGCTGGGGGACTCCCCCGGCAACTCCCAGGCGGCCGGATGGCTCCACCAGTTCGAACGCCGTGGCCCGATCGAATTGGCCGGCTCGCAGTCTGACGGCCTCATCGAGCGGTTGGCCGCGCTGGCCGACGTGCCGCGGCTGCTCCTCCCCTCCTGGACCGGCTGGCGGATCGAGTCGGGGACGCCCCGGCCAAAGCTCGTCCTCGACGATTCCCGGGCCGTGACCTCGACCGATGACGATGCCGACCCCGAGAACGCGGCACGCCGGCGTCGCCGCGCGGTTCCCCGCGTCCAACTCGCCGGGCGGGTGTGGTTTGAGTACGGCGGGATGCAGATCGAGGCCGACGATCCGGCCGGGGGCGCCGCCGACGCCGAACGACGGGTGTTCGTCCGCCGCGATCGCGCGGCTGAGCGTGAAGCGCTCGCGATGCTTCCCCGCTTCGGGGCCACCGCGGCGCGGCCCGAGGTCGAAGGGGAGACGGTCACCCACCACGTGGAGATCGCCAGGGCCCGACTCGATTCCTCCGTTCCGCAGCTCGCCGCGGCCGGATGGGCCGTCGAGGTGGCCGGCCGGCGCTATCGTCCCGCCGGGAGTGTGGCCTGGAACGTCACCAGCGGCATTGATTGGTTCGAGCTTTCCGGGTCGGTCGATTTCGGCGGCGTGATCGCCGACATGCCGGCGCTCCTCGAGGCCCTCGCCCGCGGCGACCGGGCCGTGGAACTCCCCGACGGGTCGCTCGGCATCCTCCCCGATGGCTTCGCGGCCCAGTTCGAGCCGATGGTGGCGCTGGCGCAGAAGCACGACGGGCGGCTGCGCTATGGCCGCATCCAGGTGGCGCTCCTCGACGCCCTCCTCGCCGGCCAGCCGCAGTCGCACGTCGATGAGGCGTTCGACCGGATCCGCGCCGAATTGGCGCGGGGCGAGCGGCCGGAGGCCGAGAACGAACCGGAGGGCTTCAAGGGGACGCTCCGCCACTACCAGCGGGAAGGGCTCGGTTGGCTGACGTTCCTCGAGCGGATGGGGCTCGGCGGATGCCTGGCCGACGACATGGGTCTCGGCAAGACGATCCAGGTGCTGGCGATGTTCGTCCGCCGGCGCCAGGTCGTGACGGCCGGCGGGCTGGCCCACCGCCCCTCGCTGGTGATCGTGCCGAAGAGCCTCGTCTTCAACTGGATCGAGGAGGCGGCGAAGTTCGGCCCCGCCCTCCGCGTCGTCAACCACACCGGGAACCAGCGGACCGAGGGGTCGGAGTCGCTTGCCGATGCCGATCTCGTCCTCACGACGTACGGGACGCTGCGGCGCGACATCATGCGCCACCGCGATATCGAGTTCGACTATGTCGTCCTCGACGAGGCGCAGTCGATCAAGAACGCCGGCAGCCAGGCTGCCAAAGCCTGTCGTCTGCTCCGGGCCCGCCACCGCTTGGCACTCACCGGCACGCCGGTGGAGAACCACATCGGCGAGCTGTGGAGCATCTTCGAGTTTCTCAATCCCGGGCAGCTCGGCAGCGCGGCCCGCCTCAAGCGCTTTCTCTCTGGCGGTCGGGGGGGGAGTGCCGCTGAGGTCGTGGCCAGGGCGGTGCGTCCCTTCCTCCTCCGCCGCACCAAGTCGCAGGTGCTCTCCGACCTCCCGGAGAAGACCGAGCAGACGATCTTCTGCGAACTCGGGGAGACGCAGCGAAAGGCCTACGACGAGCTCCGGGAGCACTACCGGCAAGAGCTGTCGGGCCGGATCGGCAAGATGGGGATCGGCCGATCGCGGATCGCCGTGCTCGAGGCGCTCCTCCGGCTGCGGCAGACCGCCTGCCATCCCGGGCTCGTCGATGCCGCCCGGATCGATGAACCGGCCGCCAAGCTCGAGACGCTCCTCGAGCAGCTCGCGGAGGTGCTCGCGGAAGGGCACAAGGTGCTCGTCTTCAGTCAATTCACCAGTTTTCTCTCGATCGTCCGCCGGCAGCTCGATGCCCGATCGGTCGCCTACGAATATCTCGACGGCAAGACGACCGATCGCCAGGCACGCGTTGCCCACTTCCAGGAGGATCCGGACTGCCGGCTGTTCCTCGTCAGCCTCAAGGCGGGCGGCCAGGGGCTCAACCTCACCGCGGCCGACTACATTTACATTCTCGACCCCTGGTGGAACCCGGCTGTGGAGGCCCAGGCCGTCGACCGTGCTCACCGCATCGGCCAGACACGGCCGGTGTTCGCCTACCGTCTCATCGCCCGGGACACGGTCGAGGAGAAGATCCTCGCCCTCCAGGATCGGAAACGCGATCTTGCCGAGTCGATCGTCCGTGCCGATGAGAACATGATCTCGACCCTCACTCCTGAGGATGTCGAGCTGCTCCTCTCCTGACGGCCGGATTACTCACGGAAATCTAACGCCGGTGCACCACGATCGGAGCGTAAGTTAGCTAGCCATACGGCTGTGCGGCTACGTTTTCAGGGAACGGTGATGCTATGCCTCTGGGATTCGACTTTGTCGGTGGCCGGGAGGACCGGGCGTCGACCTTTAGGCTTTCCGCTGATGGCATGGATCACGGTGGTGTCGGCGTGAAGCAGCATCCACTCAAAGGTCGCAGCGGGAGCGCCGTGCCCCACCCGCGAATCCTCGTCGTCGACGATGAGGAGGATCTTCTCGAACTGGTCCGCTTCAACCTCGCGCGTGACGGGTATGAAGTGCTCGGCGTCGTCAGTGGCGAGGAGGCCCTCAAGGCCGTCCGCCGCGATCCGCCCGATCTGATCGTGCTCGACTTGATGCTTCCCGGCCTCGACGGCCTCGAGGTCTGTCGTCGGCTCAAGGCGGATCCGCGGACGCGCGAGATCCCGATCGTCATGCTCACCGCCAAGAGCGAGGAGCGCGATGTTGTCTCCGGGCTTGAACGTGGCGCCGACGACTACATCACCAAGCCCTTCAGTCCGAGAGTCCTCTCCGCGCGGGTCAAGGCCCTCCTGCGGCGTCTGGAATCGGAGAGGAATGCGGATCTGGAGTCGACCGTCGAGGTCCACGACCTCGTCATTCATCCCGGCCGGCACGAGGTGCATCTGTCCGGTGAGGTGGTCGATCTGACCTACACCGAGTTTGCCCTCCTCCACTTCCTCGCGAAGAAGCCCGGCTGGGCGTTCACCCGCACGCAGATCGTCGATGCGGTGAAGGGGGAGGACTACCCTGTCACGGAACGATCGGTCGACGTGCAGGTGGCGGGCCTGCGAAAGAAACTCGGCGAACACGCTTCCTACATCGAGACGGTGCGGGGCGTGGGATACCGTTTCCGCGCCTGATCAACGGCCGCCTTTCCGTGGCTGTGCCGATTGTGCGACACTTGTGGCGGCGTGCTGATCTTCCTGATGACACGCCGGGCCGAAGGGCCCTTGGTCGGCCATTCTCCGGAGGTGCCCTCCGTTCCGTGACGCCCCGTCCCGGTGCGTGACTCAAGGGCACTCGCCCCCATGCCGCGTTCCCGACTCGCTTGGCGATGGTTCGCTGCTTGGTGTCTCCTTGTGGCCGCCGTGTCGGTCGGCTGCCAATGGCTCGCCTCCGTAGAGATGGCCCGTCTGGCCGACTCGATGCAGGTGCAGCAGTTGATCGAGACAGCCGGCAGGTTGTCGGCCATTCTTCCCGACGACCCCGCCGCCGATCGGTCGTGGATCGCGGAATTCACGCGCGGCACCGGGAATTCCCCGGGGTCGTTCGTCGAAGTCTTCGACACGGTTGGACAGAGAATCGTGGCGGCAGCCGCAGCTCAAGGCACGCCCCCGAGCGCCGACGGGAAGGGGCTCGATGCCGGGGCGTTGGCCGAGGCGCTCGACGGACGCCGCGCGACATCGGGGCGCTACGATGCGTCGAACGCCAGCCGGACGGTGTCGGTGGTCAGTCCGATCGTGCGGGCGGGGAGGACGACGGCCATCGTCCGTGTCACCGGCAACACAAAAGCGGCCGATGCCGGGCTTGCCCTCGCCCAGAGACGGTTGGTCACGGGAGCCCTCTTGGGGGGGGTGGCTGCGCTGTTGGCCGGGTGGCTCCTCGCCCGCCGGATGGCGGGGCCGTTCGAAGATCTGGCGAATGCCGCCTCCCAGGTAGCCGCCGGGGCCATCGAGGTCCCCCTGCCGGCGTCCGACGTCGCGGAGGTTTCGAAGCTTGCCGGAGCCATCGAGACGCTCCGTGGCCAGTTGGTCGAAAGGGGGCTGACGATCGGTCGCCAGGGGACGCAGCAGGAGGCGGTGCTGGGGAGCATGATCGAGGGGGTGCTCGCCGTCGACGCCAGTCAGAGGATCGTGAGCATCAACCGCGCGGCGGCCGACCTCCTCGGGATCGATGCCCAAAGCGTGCTCGGTCGGCCCATTCAGGAGGTCGTGAGGAACGCCGATCTCCGCCAGTTCGCACTCCAGGCGATCGATTGCCGGGAGACGTTAGAGGATGATCTCGTGCTCCGCGCCGCCCGCGACCGCACGCTCCGCGTCCGGGGAACACCGCTGCGCGAAATGTCAGGTGAGGGTGGCGCTGTGATCGTGCTCAACGACATCACCGACATCCGCCACCTCGAGAATGTCCGTCGCGACTTCGTCGCCAACGTGTCCCACGAATTGAAGACGCCGGTCGCCTCGATCAAGGGCTTCGTCGAGACTCTGGTCGAGGGGCGGGTGGACGATCCCGATGATCGGCGGCGATTCCTCGAGATCATCGCGCGTCAGGCGGACAGGCTGGGGGCGATCATCGAGGATCTTCTCGCCCTGTCACGGATCGAGCAGGCCGAGGGGATGGGCGACCTGCCGTTGGAGCGGGTCGGCGTGGCCGATGTGTTCTCGGCTGTCATTGCCGAGTGCGGTCCCCGTGCCGAAGAACGCTCGATCGTCATCCGCGTCGAATCGCCGCCGGGGCTCGAGGCCGAGGTCAACGCCCCCCTTCTCGAGCAGGCCCTCATCAATCTGGTGGACAACGCCCTGAAATACAGCGAGCCGGGGGGCGAAATCGTGGTGGGGGCAGCGCCCACCCCGGACGGGATGCTCGAGTTGATGGTCCGCGACCGGGGCACCGGTATCGGGGCGGAGCATCTGCCACGTCTCTTCGAGCGTTTTTACCGCGTCGACAAGGGACGCAGCCGCAAGCTCGGCGGCACGGGCCTCGGTCTGTCGATCGTCAAGCACATCGTCCAGGCCCACGGCGGCACGGTCGCCGTCGAAAGCACGCCCGGCGTCGGGAGCACCTTCCGGGTGCGCCTTCCGGTGAGCCGCGGATGATTCCCTGGATCTTCAGGCCTTCGGCTTGGCGTTGTGGAAGTCGACGATCTGTTTCCAGGCTTCCTCCGGCGTCTCGGCCCAGGAGAAAAGGTCGAGGTGCTCGTCGGAGATCACCCCCTCTTCCGCCATCTGCTGGAAATCGATGATCTTCGACCAGTAGTCCCTCCCGAAGAGGATGATCGGCACCGGTTGCATGCGGTGAGTCTGGCGGAGGGTGAGGGTCTCGAACATCTCGTCGAGCGTGCCGAACCCGCCGGGGAAGAGCACCACCGCCGCTGCGCGGAGGATGAAGTGGAACTTCCGCAACGCGAAGTACTTGAATTGGAAGCAGAGATCGGGCGTGATGAAGGGGTTGGGCTGCTGCTCGGCAGGGAGCTTGATGTTGAGGCCGATCGACTGGCAGCCGACGTCGAAGGCGCCGCGGTTGGCCGCTTCCATGATCCCCGGGCCGCCTCCGGTGACGACCACGAAATCACGGGCGTCTTCGCACTGGTTGTCGATTGAAACGAGCCTCGCGAACTCCCTCGCCGCGTCGTAATAGTGGCTGAGGTTGAGGA
>Ga0114978_10004720_pt1 | contig 10979 bp, 18 predicted proteins | sample S_140212_EF_Meta_FD_87027 | JGI IMG/M metagenome (GOLD analysis project Ga0114978, IMG submission 87027) | Freshwater microbial communities from Lake Simoncouche, Canada to study carbon cycling - S_140212_EF_MetaG | ecosystem: Environmental > Aquatic > Freshwater > Lake | place: Lake...
ATAAAAACAAAAATGGTAGAACAGGAAATTTTAGACACATTTGTCTATGAAACATTAGCAGGGTCATTTGTAGCAATAGACCCAACAGAACACGATGGAATTATTGGTTATTATGAAACTAAGGCAGAAGCCGACACAGCATTTAACGAGTTTATCACAAGAGAGAATATAATCTTTGAGTAATGGGTGGTGATTCAGAATGGGGTGAATGTGAGGCTTGTGGTAAAACAGGACCACTTGAAAGGACTTATTTCCGTTATGATATCAAATGTGAATGTTGTAATAATAAACATTTTGAAATTGTTTGGCATTGTATTGGATGTGAACCAAAAGACCCTGGAATTCGTAAAATAGAATTAAGTAATGAAATAAAACACAAAAAATAGAAAATGTTTTCTACAACACATCATACATTTTATATTTTTAGATATTTATTAATAAAAAAAATAATATGAAACAATGTGTAAGATGTTTAATTGAAAAACCATTAGACCAATTTGGAAATAATAAAAATAGTAAAGATGGTAAATCAAGTTATTGTAAAGAATGTGAAAGATTAAGAGGTATTGAATACCGAAATACAAATCGTAAAAAGGTTAATGAATCTGCTAAAAATTGGAGAAGTAATAACCCTGAGAATTATAAAAAAACCATTGAAAAATATTTGGAAAAAAATCCAAATATGGTAGCGACTGAAAGGGTAAAAGTTTATAGACAAGACGCCGATTATCAGGAAAAAGAAAAACAAAGAAGTAGAGAATACTATAAAAATAATCTTGAAGAAATGAGGGAAAAAAATAAAAAGTATTATCATAAAAACAAAAAAAATATAATAGAAAAAAATAATAAATGGAAAGTTAATAAAAGAAAAACTGATGGGTTTTACCGAATGAAATTAAATTTAAGACATAGGCTTAGAGATTATTTGTTTGGAGAATCAAAAGGAAAAAGAACTATGGAGATTGTGGGACTTGATAAAAAGGAATTTAAGTTATATATTCAAAGTAAGTTTACGGAAGGAATGTCTTGGGAAAACTATGGTAAGTGGCATCTTGACCATATTAAACCTTTATGTCAGGCAAAAGACAATAACGATGCATTATTATTAAATCATTATACAAATCTTCAACCACTATGGGCAGAAGAAAATTTAAAAAAAAATAGAAAATTATGATACAATTATTAGTATGGAGTTTAATGGCGTATGGTATAACCAACATTGTCGTTTATGGTAGTATTTTTAATACACCAAGAGAAATTATTAGAAAATGGTCTGAAGGTTTATATCCTTTAAGTGAATTCGCAACATTTCTTAAAAATATGACATCATGCCCAATGTGTTTTGCGACTTGGTTTGGATTTTTTGCGGGAATATTCGTATATTCACCTGTACATGAAATGCTTGGGGTAACAACCTTTGGTTCGTGGTTCCTTGACGGAATGTTAGCGTCAGGTTCGGTATGGGCAATAAACGCAATCGTTGAATGGTTTGAAGAAAATAGACCAAAACAAAATTAAATAAAATGGGTAAAGCAAAAAAAGAACACAGAAAAAAAGTTGCGGCAAGAAATCAAAAGTTAAAATCTGATGAGAGCGCAATGCAAAGATACTTCAATGAAACAATGAAGAAACAACTTGAAGAAATAAAAAGACAACGTGATGATGAAATGTCAGGTAACACACAAAACTAATAAACATGAATTGGGATTTATTTAATCCAATACCAGATTTTAATTATAAAAGAATGCCAACAAATTTAGACATTACATTATTGGAGAATCCTTATATTCAAGTAGTATGGGAAGACACACCTGAAAATTTTACACAAGAAAGAATTAAATCGGTTAAACAATATTTCCAAAAGAAATATTCATCAACCAATATAAATGTTATCACCAAAGTTAAGACCACGGATGATACACAACAAACCATTGATGTTGCTGTCAACATTATGGATAAGAATTATCAGAACGAACTTATCAGGTCGTTACTTGAATCAAAAGGACAAGACCAATATTACGACCAAGTAATGAACATTGACCTTGCCGTTGAGAACAGAATGCTTATAAATGAAGTTGAGATTACACCATTCAAAAGATGGTATATCAAAAAAATTGAGTTTAGTAACTTCTTATCTTATGGTGAGAATCAGGTTATTGATTTTGATAAGTGTAATGGTATTACCGTAGTTGAGTCAGACCCGCCTAATTTTGGTGGTAAGACGGTATTAACCGTAGATTTACTATTGTTCTTGTTCTTTAATACGACAACCAAAACACAAAAAGCGGAAGAAATCTTTAATAGGTTTACTGATGTTAATAAAGTAAGTGTTAAAGGTGATATCGTAATTGATGGTGAGGAGTATATTATTGCTCGTCAGATTGAAAGAAAGAAATCCAAAGCAGGTGAATGGAATGTTAAGACGGAGTTAGAATTCTTTAAGAAACTTCCAAACGGACAACTTCAAAACTTTACTGGTGAACAACGCAGAGAGACGGAAGAATTTATGAAAAAATCAATTGGAACAATGGATGACTTCTTGATGACAATCGTAACCACAGCGTCAAACCTTGAGGATTTATTGGAGGCAAAACCAACTGCTCGTGGTCAGGTGTTAAGTAGATTCTTGGGTCTTGAGTTCTTAAAAAAGAAAGAAGAAACTGGTAAAGAGATTTACTCAGAGTTTTCCAAAGGGATGATGTCTAACGTTTATAATACAGAATCATTAAGACAAGACAATACCGATTCCAATGAAGAAATCCAACGACTTAAAGATGGAATCAATGACGCTATCAATAAGATTAAGGATGTTGATTTAAGATTACAAAAAGGACAGGATTACAAGGACAACTTATTGGGGTCAAAATACACTGGACTTGACCAAGAGTTAATTGTGTTAAATCCAATTAAATTACAATCGGACATCACAGATTTTGAAGGTGGATGTGAACGTATTAAACTTCAAATCAAAGAAATTAAGATTGTTGAACCAAAGAACTTTATCACGAAGACAAACACGATGGAATTAAGGATGAAATGAAAACCACAAATGGTGAACTCATCCTTGCTCAGAACAAAGTTGGAGAGATTGAACAATTGGTTAAGAAGTATGGTGATGGAATTCAATGTGAGCACTGTGGAATCAAATTGATGGAAGCAGAACTAACAAAGAAAAAGATTGACGAACTATCCGATTGGGAAAAGAAAGTTGATAAGTTATCAAAACAATGGAAAGACCTTGACTCCAAAGAGAAATCTTACACACAACTTAAAAAGGACTTTGATGAGTATGAAAGAAATAAACTTATCAAAGAGAAACATGAGATAAGTTTGGAATCAAATGAACTTAAACTTGGACAAGCCAAAGATAAGTTGAAACGATATACGGAGGTTCAGGACAAGATTAAAAAGAATAATGATATTGATGCTCAGTTGGTGAAAGCCGCGATGAGGATTGATGAATTAATCGGTGAAAAACGTGGTTACGAAAGAACCCAAACAACCAATCAGAATCAAATTGAAAACTTGGGAAGCAGAATTGAGAAGAACAATAGTGTGATTCTTAAAATTGCTGAGGAGTTTGAACGTGAGAAGATTTATAAGATGTATGTTGAAGTGTTTGGAAAGAATGGTATCACAAAGATTATTATGAAGACAATGATGCCGTTAATTAACTCTGAACTACAGAGATTACTTCAGGACTCTTGTTTCTTTAACTTGGAGGTTCGTATCAATGATAAAAATGAGGTTGACTTCATTATGATTGATAATGGAACTGGTATTGAAAAACCTATGACAGCAGGTTCAGGATATGAAAAAACCGTAGGAGCGTTGGCTATTAGAGCCGTACTATCTAAAGTATGTTCATTACCAAAACCTAACATATCTGTGTATGATGAAACTTGGGGTAAGGTTTCTAATGATAACTTAGAAATGGTTGGGGACTTCTTTATGAAGTTGAAAGATTACTTTGAGAAAATATTTGTGATTAGTCATAACCCACTGATTTCCAATTGGGCGGACAATGTAGTTCGGATTAAAAAGGAAGATAATATTTCAAAAGTCTCACAATAATGTGGGACTTTTTTTGTATTTTTATTTTGACATTAGAGGTGGTATAGTTTATATTTATTAGTATGATTGAGTTAAATGTATTTTATAATGAGGATTGTTTAGAAACTATTAAAAAAATAGAACCAAAATCGGTTCATTGTGTTCTAACTTCTCCTCCGTATAATATGACAAAAAGAAAAGGTGGGTATGCGGATAAACAATTAAGATATGATGAGTATCAAGATTGGAAAACAGAGGAAGAGTATAATCAATGGACTGTTAACATCTTTCAAGAACTTGATAAGATTTTAATTGAAAATGGCGTTATAGTTTATAATTTTTCATACTCAATTGAAAATCCTGCATTACCGTATACAATGATTGCTGCGCTTATATCACAAACTAATTTTACAGTTGCCGATACAATTATATGGAAAAAATCTAATAGTATTCCTCATCCTGCATCTTATAATAGATTAAACAGAATTGTTGAATTTGTTTTTATTGTTGTTAGAAAAAAAGAAATAAAAACATTTAATTGTAATAAAAAAGTTGTCAAAACTTCACCAAAGGGGCAGAACTATTATGAAATTGTTGACAATTTTATAACCGCAAAAAATAATGACGAAAGTACTAATGTTAATAAGGCAACCTATTCAACAGAATTTTGTACAAAACTATTAAATATTTATACTAAAGAATCTGACGTAGTTTATGACCCGTTTATGGGTACAGGAACAACTGGTGTTGCTTGTAAGATAATTGGTAGAAATTTTATTGGTAGTGAAATTAGCGTATCTCAAGTGGAGTATTCTAAAGATAGAATTAAGAAATTTTAATTTGTTAATTAACTAATTTTTTCCTATTATTATATTATGAGAGAATCTTTATCTGACTTACTAATTGAGCTTGCAAATCCAAATGAAAATGGTGAAAGTAGAATAGTATCTAAAACAGAATTTGTTGGGAATTATAGTAAATTATATTTTACTAATGGATGTAATTGGATGAGAAGTCTTAGAGGTCAGTATCTTTATGAAACATATGGTAGAGGAAATGATTGGACAATTAAGCTTATAGGGAAAGATAACGGTTATTCAAATAGAAGTATTAGACCTGATATTATTAAAAAGATTGTTTCAAATGTTTGTTCACATACAGGATTTTCAGGTACAACTCAAAATGGGATGGAATGTGACCATAAAAATGGTAGATATGATGATTTGAACGCCTTAAACACTAATACTCAAACAACAGAGGACTTCCAGCCATTATGTAGACAAGCTAATTTACAAAAAAGAAGTGATTGTAAATCTTGTAAAATTTCAGGAATTAGATTTGACGCGAAAGAACTGGGATATAGAAAATCATTTATTGATGGGGATTTAAAATATCAAGGTAGTTGTAGAGGATGTTATTGGGAAGATTGTTTAAGATTTAAAAGAAATATTTAATAATAATTATCCCCATCCCATAAAGGTGGGGATTTTTTTTATCAAATATTTTTACTATCTTTGTAGTCCAAATAACTAAAACTATGGGATTAAACCAAAACCAATTATTCAATGCTCAAGAAACCTTTGAAGATTTTAAAGTTTTATTGATTAGATATAAACAAGTTAAAGATGATGAAAACAAGTTAAAGTCTTTTTTTGTTAGAAATAGAAATCCTCTTTGGGATTTAACAAACGCAAAATTTTATAAGACGGGTTTATTATCTGAAGGTGCAAAAAAGGTTGAAAAGAAAGATTTGGTTGATGACCATTATATCCAAAGAAGTAAAGGACTTAAGTTTGTATTTTCTGAGTTAGAAAAAGACCCAAATATGGATTTGGAATCATTTATTAATCTTGTTAGAAAATACACATCAACAGTAAAACTATCAAAGGAGGAACACTCAAAGGTAACAGCATTTGCAAAGAAGAACCCAACCTATTTGAATTACGAAACTTATGTTGCTTGTGGTATTAAGGTTGAGGGATTATCTGATATAATTCTAAAATAATATTTATTATTAGAAAGTTTAAATAATTTGTTATATATTTGTCAAAATAAAAAGAAATGAAAAAATATTTGTTAACCGTATTCGGAGATTTTAACACCGACGCTATTTGTAGAGAAGTTGCAATATCACTTACACCAGTAATTGATTCACCAAACCTTAAGTTTCAATATACTAAAGGTGTATTAATTTTCCATTTTGCGTCTGAGCTTGATATAGTAGACATCCACGATTTCTTGGAAATGAATTCGGATGAATTGTATGAGTCATTCATTCTGTCAGAATTTACTGACAAAGTGACAGTATTTATGCCCGAAAAAATTGTGAATCATTTATTTGATTTGGAGAATACTACTGAGGATGCGTCCCTTAACATCAATTTAAACATTGAAGAGTTTAATAATGAGGATGATACGGAACATGACGACTTTGTGGCATTTCTTTTGGATGGAATGAAGAAAGAACTTAAACCGCCTACATTAGACCAATTGCTTGATAAGATTAAATCCGATGGAATTGGAACCCTAACTCAATTTGAGAGAGGAATATTAGACAACTACAGTAATAATTAAACTATGAAAGAAAAATCAACTATACCTATTAATCAAGAGGAAATTGCCTCATATCTTAAAGATATTCGTAAAATCCGAGTTATGACTCCTGATAGGGAGAGAGAACTTGCTGAACGAATGATGTCTGAAGATATTACAAAGAGTGAAAAAGATAAAATCCAAAAGGAATTATTGGAAGGTAATCTTCGTTTCGTTATTACCGTGAGTAAACAATATCAAAATCAAGGATTAGATTTATCTGACCTTATTGCTGAAGGTAACTATGGACTTATGAAAGCTATTGAGAACTTTGACTGGACTAAACGATTAAGATTTATATCTTATGCTGTGTGGTGGGTTCGTCAATCAATTTTGCAATCTTTAAATGAGAACGCAAGAACCATCCGTCTTCCTGTGAATGTGGTTCAAGAATTACATAGGGCGAAGAAAGATATGGAGGTTGCAGGTGTTGAATTACCTGAAAAATTTGTGAACTTACCTTACACTATTAACTTTGATAGTCCATTAAATGAAGAAGGTGATACTTTATTAGACGTGTTGAGTAATCCAAATGCGGAACTTGCGGATAGTAATTTATCAACTGAAGAAACTTTAAAGGAAAAATTGTTAGGAATGTTGGATGTTTTAGATGAGAGAGAAAAAATCATTATTGAAGATTATTTTGGATTATCAGGGACTACCCGAACGTTAGAAGATATTGGTGGTGACTTCTCTTTAACTAAAGAAAGAGTAAGACAAATTAAAGAAAAGGCGTTACGAAAGTTACGAAACGAAACAAGTAGTTTGTTTGATTATATGTAAAATTAATTAAAGGGTGTATTTATTAAGTACACCCTTTATATTTGTGGGTAATATAAAAATTAAAAAATATGAAAAATTTTATACAAAAAAACTTTACAATCATTGTCTTGGTAATTGCATTACTAGGATTATTGAAAAGCTGTGGTGATGGCAAAGAAATCGCTAAAATGAGAAAAGAGATTGAGTCTATTAAAGATTCAACATATACAAAAAATGAACTAAACATTGAATTAAAGATAATGGGATTGGAATCTGAAAAAAGAATGATTCAGGCTACCGATAGAAAATTATTAGATGTTCAGAGACAAACTCAAATTGAGGAAGAAATTAAAAAACTAACCTCTAAGTAAGATGAATTGGATACAAAGAAACTTTAAAAAAATAATTTATGTTGCGTTTTTGGTTCCAATACTTACTGTTGCGGGAGTATCAATTTCACACGTAACTACTTGGTATGGATTGTCTAACCCTATGAGTTGGGCGGTATATTTATCAGTTGGTATTGAAATTGCTGCATTATCTGCTCTTGCTGCAATATCTGCTCAAATGGGTAAAAAAGTATATTTTCCATTTGGAATTGTAACCCTAATCCAATTTATCGGTAATATTTTCTTTGCTTACCAATATATTGATGTGAATTCACATTCATTTAAAGATTGGGTTGATATGGTTGACCCTTTGGTTAGTTATCTTGGTGTTGAGTCAGGAGATATGATTGGACATAAAAGATTTTTAGCTTTATTTGCGGGAGGAATGTTACCAATTATATCCTTATCTTTTCTACATATGTTAGTTAAATTTGAGGAAGAGGATAAAGGTAATAAAGAATTATCACAACCAATTGTTGACATTGAGGAATTAAGTACTCAAGCTGGAAAACAAGAAGGAGAAATGGAAAAAGAAAGATATGTCCCAACTCAAGAAGATTTAGATAATCTTGAGAAAGAACTAATAAGAGTGAACGAACAAAAATTCGGTAGTCTAATTGAAAAACCAATAAACGAAGACGATGGAATTAAAAGGTTGAGTTACACTAAAAGAGATGCTTAATATTGAAAAATACGGAAACTTTAAACCAATAGGCAAACATAAGAACAAAAAACAAATAATCTTATGTCATACTTCAAGGGACATTGAGGAATACTTAGTGTCCCTTAAATTTAGGTATAACTCCAATTATGATAAGATACCTAATTACATCATAACCAAAAATGGGAAAGTCCTCCAACTGATACCCAACGAAGGATATACCAATTTCTTTAATGATGATACTATAAATAAGAATGGTATTATAGTATGTTTAGAAAATTTAGGGTGGGTTGAAAAGAAACCTCTTACTAACTATCATATTAACTGGAAAGGAAGTATTTATAATCAAGAAGTTTACGAAAAAAAATGGAGAGACTATTTCTTTTGGGAACCATATACCGACAGTCAGATTAAATTAACTGCCGAATTATGTAACAACCTGATAGATACTCTTAAAATTAACCGAAGCTGCGTTGGTCATAATACCAAAATTGAAGGTATTAAAAATTTTGAAGGAATTGTTTCAAGAAGCAATTTTAACGGAAGATACACTGACTTAAACCCATCTTTTAACTTTGAAACTTTTACAAAACTAATAGAATATGAACAATTTGCATAATGATAGATACGACGAAATGAAGTCGTTATTAAAAAAATCAAGAATGATACTTGAGCAAACTCAAGATAATCTTGGGGCTAGTGTCCAAAGTAGAATAGACCAAGATATGGATTATGAAACTGCTGTTGATGATGAAGAAAATGATGAGACACCAGTATCTAAAGATAAAACACAGAAATATAGAATATCTGGTGGGATTATGGCTTTACACGGTAAAAACAGAAATGAATTAGATATCACTGGAGATGAAAAAGTTGCGTTCCAAGAAACAATGGATGAATTTGTTCAAGAAGTTTCTGACTTAGCGGACTTTGATGTATTAAATGTTTACCCTAACAATGTTGATTGGTCAGGAAAAATTATTGACCAAGATTTAGATTTTACATTAACTATTGGGGAAAATAGTGGAATATATATTAACGGAGATATGCTTAAAGTTGATGAAGACTTCTTAGACTTAATAAGTAAATTACAAAAATTCTACCAAAAATTTAAATCTAAATGGGGTGCCGTTTTATCAAATAGGAAGAAAACAAAAGAATCACCAGAATAATGGAAACAATTAAAAATATTTTAACTAAAAATTACAAAATAATCTTAATCGTATTGGTTGGATTGTTTGTGTTATGGATAACATATGCAATAACAACACATAGTACAATGACTCAAGATGGTAAAACAAAGATTGATTCATTAACTAATGTTATTGATAAAATTCAAATAGAACAAAAAAAAATAAATGTCAAGATTGAAATTGTTAATGGTGAAGTTATTAAGATTGATGATAATATATCAATCATAAAATCAGAAAAAAATAAAAATGGAGAAAAATATCGTGGTAAGATTAGTCGTGTTGATACTTACACTGACCTTGAGCTTGACAGCTTTTTCACAAGTAGATACAAATAAACCAGTTAAATGTTTTCCAATTCCTATCGCAAAAAGGATTGTTAAAGATTTATTGAGTGGTGATTCTGCAAAGGTGCAGTTGGAACTAACCAATCAACAATTGGTTGAAACTGAAAAAAAAGTGGTTAAGAAAGATACTATTATTTCATTGATGAAAGTTAAAGAAGATAATTATATTACTATCATTGATTCCCAAAACCAAAAATATTCTATTTTAAATGACCACACAAAGAAACTTGAGTGGAATCTAAAGAAAGAAAAAGTTAAAAATAAATTTACATCAATCCTATCAAGTGGGGTTATTGTTGTGTTAACAATATTATTAATAATAAAGTAATGGCTCTTACAAGTTCAGAACATAAAGAAATTGAAATAATGATTCGTAAAGAAATTAAAAGCTTTATGGATAACAATACTATTAAACAATTTGAAGATAAGTTGTTAGATAGAATTGGAAAAGAAATAAAACATGGCAAATTAGAAGGTGACGTTAAAGATATAACCCTAAGAATGTTCCGAGAATTCTATCAATTTATGTGGATGAATCGTAGCTATTGGGAACCAAGATTAAAAAATGCTTAAATATGGAAGATACTAAAGAAATGTTTAAAAACGCAATAGATAAAGCATATACCACTCAACCAAATGTTACAATGAATAAAGCAACTATTGAAGATAATGTAAAATACAAACAAGGATTTACTGAAAATGATGATGAAGAAGATGATTTTGAATTAAAACAAAAACATATATCAAAACTTTCTGCTAGGAATAAGTTTAGAGATGATTTGCAAACTGACCCTGATTATATTGAGTTTAAAAAGAACTCAAAATATTATAATAGGGAAAATGGTGCCGAATATAGTTTTGGAGCTCCACATGCAATAAATAATGACCCATTTGTTAATAAGAGGAAACATAAAATTGAAACTAAAGAAGCGACAGGTTCAGGTTCATCAGGAGGGTTTTCAGGTCCAATTGCCTTTAAAGATAG
>Ga0114978_10004721_pt1 | contig 10978 bp, 10 predicted proteins | sample S_140212_EF_Meta_FD_87027 | JGI IMG/M metagenome (GOLD analysis project Ga0114978, IMG submission 87027) | Freshwater microbial communities from Lake Simoncouche, Canada to study carbon cycling - S_140212_EF_MetaG | ecosystem: Environmental > Aquatic > Freshwater > Lake | place: Lake...
CACCATCTGGCCTTTGGCTCACCTCATTTAATCTCAAAACGACAAGGCGCTTGAAGTTTTTAAGCACAAGGCGTCCTCCAAGTGACTGCCGTGCTGGCTTCAAGGACACGAATGGGCAAGCACCGATCTTGCCAAAGGCGCTCACAGGGCCTGCTTGAAGACCATCAAAACACCTTCGTTGGCCAACTCATCTGCTCGCTCATTGCCAGGATCCCCGGAATGGCCTTTGACCCAATGCCAAGAGATCTCATGACCTCCTTCATGGACCAAGGCATCCAACTCCTTCCAAAGTTGCGCGTTCTTGACGGGTTGTTTGGACGCTGTTTTCCAGCCCTTTAACTTCCAGCCATGAATCCATTCGGTGATGCCTTGCCTCACATATTGACTGTCCAAATAAAGACTCACCTTGCAGTTTTCTTTTAACGACTCTAACGCCTTGATGACAGCGGTCAACTCCATCTGGTTGTTGGTCGTCAAGGCCTCACCGCCATACAGGACTTTTTCATGTTCTCCAAAGGTTAAAAAGGCCCCCCACCCGCCGGGACCGGGGTTTCCCTTGCACGCCCCGTCTGTATAAATCACCACATGTTTCATTGAAAAATCTTCTTTTTTAAAATAAGTGTTCGTCTTGTTTTTTTTCTGCTGTGTGCTTGGAAGTTGCACTGGGCTGGGTGAGGAGTGCACTTCGATGAAGGGGCTTTTTCCAAGAGGCCCCCAAAAGCCTCATGCCCTTGACGCGTTTGACGGCCGTGAGAATATAAGCCGAGCCCAAAATAGGCCACCAACGCTTACCCGCCAATTCCATCCAATTCAAACGCGACAGCCAGCCTTGTGACTCAAAGGAGGGCTTGTACAAGCCAAATCCTCCTCGCTCGACCTCAAAACCCAACAAAGTCAACCAGTCCTTCATGCGAAGGGGGCCAATGAACTCGCTTTGAATGGGCATGAAGGTTTTTCGAGAGCCAAGCCTGGCGTAAAAACGCTCCCTTGTCACCCGAGCCCCCCAAAGGGACAAGGGGTTCAAGCCACAAATAATCACTCGCCCCTCTGGCACCAAAACTCTCTCAACCTCTCTAAGCGTGGCGTGCGGGTCAGGGTAGATCTCTAGTGTATGGGGCAAAATAATTAAGTCCAAACTCTGCTCAGCAAACGGCAGTGCTCTAAAATCCGTTGCAATCGAGGCGCAAGCATTCTCACTTGGCAAAGCCAGCCATTGATGTGGCATGCGATTGGCTCGCAAGCCTTCTACCTGCGGAAAACCCAGTTGAAGCGCATGAAAGCCAAACAAATCCCCAACCAGGGCATCCAACTGCTTTTGCTCCCAATCGATCAAGTATTGCCCCGCGGCTGAGCTCAACCACGTTTGCCATTCTTTCAACTCATTACCAATATCATTCATGAAACTTGTTGCTCTACCTGCTTTTACAGACAATTATCTATGGCTTTGGCACGATGGGCAAAAAGCCATCGCGATTGACCCAGGACAGGCTTCACCCGTCTTTGAGGCCTTGGACAATTTGAAGCTGTCCCTAGAGGCCATTTTAGTCACACATCACCACAAAGACCACATTGGTGGCGTTCAAGAGTTGCAGCAAAAAACAAATGCGCTGGTATATGGGCCAGAGCACAGCGCCATACCCAAGCCCTATCAAGTCCTCCGTGCCAAAGACAAGATCGTACTGCTAGATCAAACGATTGAGGTTTTGGAAGTGCCCGGTCACACATTGAGTCATTTGGCTTTTCTCACCGCCCATGGTGCTGGCGGTGAGGCGCAGATTTTGTTTTGCGGTGACACGTTGTTCTCAGGTGGCTGCGGTCGACTCTTTGAAGGCACGCCAGGGCAGATGTTAAACTCTCTTGCCTCATTCAAATCTCTTGGAGACGACACACAAGTTTGTTGTGCACATGAATACACTTTGTCCAATTTGAAATTTGCCTTGCACATTGAACCTCAAAACACCCAGTTGCTCAACTACAATGCTCACTGCCAAATGCTTAGAGAACAAAGTCTACCAACTCTGCCCTCACGCATCGGATTAGAGAAAGAAATCAATCCTTTTTTAAGAGCCCACTTGCCAAGCGTTCAACAGTCTGCCAAAGAATTTGACCCCACGGTGGCTGATGAGCTCAGCTGCTTTGCAGCGCTGAGAGAATGGAAAAATACATTTTGAAATCTTGCTTGAAATTGACGCCACGTTTTGTCTCACAGCGTCAACGAATTTTTACGCCCCTCTTGTCGCTCCTTGTAAGCGGCCTTTTAGGTGCTTGCCAATCGATCCCGTTAAATACGAGCGAGGTCAATGTAGTGCCGCCCACGCCCACGCCCACGCCTACGCCTAAGCAAACCAACAACACCGAGACCGTTTTACCTGTCAACAACAGCATGGCCTTGTCGCCTTTGGACAACAAAGAATTGAGCCGCAGATCGGTCACACACTTGAGTTTGCCCAATGACATTTGGGAGCGCGTGAGAAAAGGCTTTGCCATGCCCGACTTGCAAAGTGAACTCGTGACAGACCGAGAGAGTTGGTACAGCGCCAAACCGGACTATTTGGTTCGCATGACCGAGCGCTCAACGAAGTACATGTACTACATCATTGAGGAACTCGAGCGCAGGAAAATGCCTACAGAGCTTGCTTTGCTGCCTTTTGTAGAGTCTGCCTTTAACCCCCAAGCAGTCTCCTCTGCCAGGGCCAGTGGCATGTGGCAATTCATGCCCAAGACTGGCAAATCATTTGACTTAAAGCAAAATGCCTTTCGCGATGACCGCCGAGATGTGACGGCCTCGACACGAGCGGCGCTTGATTACTTACAAAAACTCTACGTGCAGTTTGGAGACTGGCACTTGGCCTTGGCCGCTTACAACTGGGGCGAAGGCAATGTGGGCAAATCGATTGCAAAAAATCAACGCTTGGGGCTTGGCGTCAGTTACCTAGATTTGGGCATGCCCATGGAGACACGTTTTTATGTCCCCAAACTTCAAGCGATGAAAAACATCATTGCCAAGCCAAAAGACTTTCAGATCAATTTAGCCAACATCCCCAACCATCCTTATTTTCAATCGGTCCCCTTGCTCAGAGACATCGATGTGAGCTTGGTCTCCAAACTTGCAGAAATTCCAATTGAAGATTTCAAAGCACTGAACCCCTCCGCCAATCGCCCCGTGTTATTGGCTGCAGGCACACCGCAAATTTTATTGCCCTGGGACAATGCTGAGGTTTTTCAAAAAAACTACGACAACTACACCGGCTCAAAATTGGCCAGTTGGACCGCTTGGATTGCACCCAAAACGCTCAAGGTCTCTGAGGCAGCCAAGCTGCTGGGCATCAAGGAAGAAGAGCTCAAGGCCCTCAACAGCATTCCACCTAAAATGTTGATCAAAGCGGGCTCTGCGCTTTTGATTCCAAGAGGCAACAAAAAGGAAGAGGACGTGTCCTTTAGCATCGCCGATCAAGGCCAACTCGATTTATCTCCCGAACAATTCGGTAAAAAAGTGGCCCACAAAATAGGGCCCAAAGACACCTGGCAAGGCATTGCTCAAAAGTACCGCGTCAACACCAAAGAGATCGCCCTTTGGAACAACTTGTCAGTCAATCAACAACTCAAGGTGGGTCAAACACTCACCCTCTTTGTCAATGCCAAGTCTTTGGCAAAGAAAAAAACCAACTCTAAACCGGACACGTCCAAATCAAGTGCAGCGCCTCACGGCGAGCTTGGCTCCAAGAAAACAGCACAAAAGAAGTCCTGAGTTCAAGTCTCTTAAAGTGCAGTGCGCTTTGCGCCCAAACTCTCTAGCTCACGTGGCCTTTCGGTCAGCCAGTGCATGGGCAATGGTCCCTAAGTCAACATACTCCAACTCACTTCCCAAGGGCACCCCTCTAGCCAATCGCGTCACATGAAGACCCTTTTTTTGAAGCGCCTTGGACAGCACATGCGCACTGGCCTCCCCCTCAGCGGTAAAGTTGGTTGCCAATATCACCTCTTGTACCACACCGTCTGCAGCCCGCTCTAACAATGTCTTCACACCCAGATCTTGGGGACCGAGTCCATCCAAAGGACTCAAAGCACCCATCATCACAAAGTACAAACCCCTGTAGGTCTGGGTGCGCTCAATGGCCGATTGGTCGGAGGGCGTCTCCACAATGCACAAACGAGAAGCATCCCGTCTTTCATCACTGCAGGTCGCACAAATGACCTCTTGAGTGAGCGTATGGCATTTTTCGCAATGCCCCACATCCAAGACGGCCTGAGTCAAGGCACTGGCCAAGAGCTGTGCACCTGCTCGATCGTGCTGCAACAAGTGATAGGCCATGCGAGAGGCCGATTTCACACCCACGCCAGGCAAACGCTTTAAAGCTTGGATCAAGGCCTCAAGGGCATGCAAATCACTCATGCGGGTGTGCCCTCAAAACGGCAACTTCATCCCGCCAGGAAGTCCAGGCATGCCAGCGGTCAATTTACCCATTTTCTCCTCAGAGGTGAGTTCTGCCCTCTTGGCCGCATCGTTGAAAGCGGTCATGATCAAATCCTCGAGCATCTCGTGGTCATCGGCCATGAGGCTTGGATCAATCACCACCTTTTTAACTTGGTGCTTGCACGTGATGGTGATTTTGACCAATCCATTGCCCGCCTCTCCAGTCACCTCAATGAACGCCAACTCATCTTGAGCTTTTTTGAGATTGTCTTGCATGGCTTGCGCTTGTTTCATCAAACCAGCCAGTTGTCCTTTGTTAAACATGCGTATGTCTCTTTCTAAAAAAAATCAAATCGTTTTGATCGAACCTGGGACGATTTTGGCATCAAATTCTTGCATCATTTGAATGACAAAGGGATCATTTAAAATTTTAGCCTCAGCAATTTGTTGCTTTTCAAAGGCAATTTGAGCCAATCGCATCGCTGGGCAGTCTTGAACCGGGGCCAATTCAAAGCGCAACTCCACCTCATGACCCAATTGTGACAAGGCTTTGGCGAGTCGCTCAACTGAGCTCACCGTTTTCAAGGACTCGCGCTCTATTCTCAACAACCAACTGTCTGACTCTTTGGCAATCAACTGAGACTGCAAGGCCAACTCTCTGGCCAAAGATTGCACCAACTCCGCTTGGATCAATTGTTGCACGACGCATAACCAATCATCTCCCTCTTGGGTCGGTTTGAGCTTGGTTTTGAAATGATCCTTGGGATCGCTCACCCCCACATCGGCATTTTGCGAGGCAACTCTTACCGCAACTTGAACCGCATTGCTGGGGGCTTGCTGGACCAATTGGACTTGCTCAACTGGGGTGCTCTTAGACAAAGCAGTTTGAGCAGAAGTGCCCTCGCTCTCTTCACGCCATCGGTCCACATCTGAGATCGACTCAACTGCATGCACATCCTCATGCTCATCGTCATGGACCAAGCCCTCAGGTGCATTCAATGAACTGGGCTTGGAGCGATGCGCCATGTCTCGCACTGGCAAATTAAAACCCGCCCCCGAGCTGCTCGCGTCTTCAATGGAAGAGTCAAAAGAGACGAGCGGTTTTGCCGCAGGTGCGCGCCGCTCAAGCGAATTGATGGCTTGAGCCTGGGCTGGCACTTGGGCTTGAGCTAGGGCTAGAGCTTGAGCGGGGCCCACAGAATGCCCATTCGCAGTCGATGGGGTCATTGGATTTGCCGCGGCAGTTGGCGGTGCTTGAGGCTTGGCGGCCCTCTCTTGCAAACTGTTTTTTACAGTTTCAAGAGTTTTTTTTTGAGCCTCTTGCGCGTCTACAGCCTGTGCATGATCGGCATGAAGCGGGTCCGTATCTTCGTCCTTGAAGGCCAACAGCCTTAAGAGCACCATGGTCAGTCCCGCATACTCATCGGGTGCCAAACCAATTTCCGATCGCCCTTTGAGACAAATGGAATAAAGCAGTTGGGTCTCATCTTTGGGCATGAGCTCAGACAAGGACTTGGTTCTGGTCGCCTCCGTATCAATCTCAGACAACGCTTGGGCTTTGGCTTGAGAGAACTGAAACACAGCCATGCGTTGAAGCACGTAAGAGATGTCCTCCAACGCTTGAGACGCACTCAAACCTTGGTCTCTAAGTTGATCACAAATTTCAATAACCTCTTGACCGCTGCCTTTTGACAAGGCTTCAATCAAACCAAAAACATGGTCTTTATCAACACTGCCAAGCATTTGACGGACCTCTTCGTCTTTGATCTCAGCGCCAGTGTAGGCAATGGCTTGATCCGTCAAAGAGAGCGCATCTCGCATGGATCCCCTGGCCGCACGCGCCAAGGTAAAGAGTGCACTCTTTTGCGCACCGATCTTCTCTAAACCCAGCACATGCTCCAAGTGTTCAAGAATGGTCTCTGGCGCCATCGGACGCAAATTGAACTGCAAACAGCGAGATAGCACAGTGACAGGTACCTTTTGAGGATCGGTGGTGGCCAAGACAAACTTCAAATACTCAGGGGGCTCCTCCAAGGTCTTCAAAATCGCGTTGAACGCGTGATTGCTGAGCATATGCACCTCATCAATCATGAAAACCTTAAATCTCCCAGTGACTGGCTTGTAGACGGCTTGTTCGATGAGATTTTGGACCTCTTCAACACCACGGTTCGAGGCGGCATCCAATTCCGTGTAGTCCACAAAACGACCGACATCGATGGCCAGGCAGTTCTCACAAAGACCACACGGCTCGGGCGTGATGCCTTTCTCGCAGTTGAGCGACTTGGCCAAAATTCGAGATACCGTGGTTTTGCCAACACCCCTGGTTCCCGTGAACAAGTACGCATGGTGCAGCCTTTGTCGAGTCAACGCATTCGTCAAAGCTTGCACCACATGCGGCTGCCCCACCAATTCGGTGAAGGTCTTTGGACGATACTTTCTGGCTAAGACAATGTAGGACATGGTGACATTCTAAATCGACAAATGCCAAAAGCCTGGCATTTCAACATCGCTTGGCAAATAATCAACCCCTGGAATCTTTGCCAATCAAGCACCCTGTCTTGGAGTCGCGCAAAAGCCCTTACAATAGTTATTGACGGGCCTTCCCGCATGGCAAAGCGGCCAACCGGGTCAGGTGGGGAACCAAGCAGCCCTAACTGTGGAGTCAGTGCCGGGGTCAAGGCTCGTCATTCTTTATACCTGAGGGCTTTTCAGGACTCAATGGACACGCCATAGACATTCATTCAAAGCGCGCCTATCGTGCGATTGCCCAACCCCCACCATGATTTCAATCGACCGCTTTGATCACATAGGCATTCGCATCACCCAACGCCAAAGGGCCTTGGATTTTTATGCCGTGTTGGGTTTCACTGTCACCCTAGAAGTGGACTTTGATGCGGTCATTGTGCTGAAAAATGACCAGGGCATTGAGCTCAATTTGATTATCAATGGCGTGGACGCCTTGGACTCAAAAAACATTCTCATGGATGTCGCCCAAAAATATCCCGGCATCACCCACGTTGCGTTTGCAGTCAAAGACATCAACGCCTGCATGGACCACTTAAAAGAGCATCACATCCCAATCACCCAAGGACCCGTGAGTTTTGGAGATGGCCATGTGTCCATCTTTTTGAGAGACCCTGACAGAAACACTTTAGAGCTCAGAAGCAGGCTGCAAAACGGGGAAGAAGCGTCCATCAAAGGGCTGAGTTTTTACGACCCCAAAGCGTAGACCCTTCCATTGCTGCACCAAGTCTTGGGATCAATGGTGTTGGTGATCAGCCCCATGCGAGGCATTGGACCCCTCATTTGCTTGCAGCAGCACAGGAACGGTCATCTGCATCTGAGTTTTTTTACCCGTCGCGTCTTGAAAGGTCAATTGCAAATCGATTTTGCTGTTCTTTTCAAGCGTTTTCTTTAAGTCTAACAGCATGATGTGATACCCCCCAGGCTTGAGTTCCACGACACTGCCTGCACCGAGCTCCAAGCCATTGGGCAAAGCAGACATCTTCATGATGTTGTTCTCGACACTCATTTGATGAATTTCGCTGACTTTGGCAACGGACGTATTGATCGCCACCAGTCTCGTAGTGCTGCTGGCCTTCAGACTCATAAAGACCCCTGTCGCATTTTGTCCTTTGACGCTTGCTCTCGCCCATGCATTGGACACGCTCACGCTTTGAGCACACACAAAGGGGCTGATCAATAACAAAATCATCGCGGCACTGAATGCCTTAAAAAAACTCATGCACGGATCCATTCAAAATGAAAAACTGCAACACCACTCATTTGTGCATTATGTCACAGCTCGTTGAGACCTGAAAAAATCCTCTAGCAAAGGGAAAACCACAACTCGCTGGCGCCTTACTCGATTTTAAACTCTGGGCTCTCATCACGATCTGATCCATGCTCAAGCGCGCCGTCTTTGTCTATCTCTGCATTGATTTACTTCAAGTTTTTTTGGGGCATATGGCCTATGCTCAAAAAGAGATCGAGAGCATTGAAATCATAGCCAACACGCCCACTTTGGGCATGAGGGTCAACAAAAATACAATCCCCTCCAATATTCAAACGGCTAGAGGGGACCAAATAGAAGACACGGGAGCTCTCAATTTAGCTGACTTTTTACAAAATAATTTCACTAGCGTTCACATCAACGACAACCAAGGAAATCCTTTCCAATTGGATTTGAACTTCAGGGGCTACAGTGCATCTCCTTTGTTGGGTACCCCGCAAGGGATCTCCGTGTATGTCGATGGCGTGAGAATGAATCAGCCCTTTGGCGACATCGTTCAATGGGACTTGATTCCCAATTCAGCCATTCAAAACATCACTCTATTTGCCGGCTCTAATCCGGTATTTGGCATGAACACGCAGGGGGGCGCTTTGAGCATCCAAACCAAGGACGGCTTGAGCTATCAAGGCACTGAAATTGAAACCGGCTGGGGCAGCTTTGGGCGTCAAAGCTTGGAGCTCGAACACGGAGCAACGCATGCAAATGGCCTTCACAGCTACTTTAACTTCAAGGACTTCAAGGACCAGGGTTGGCGTGAACACTCACCCTCAAGTGTTCAGCAGTTGTTTGGCAAACTCGGCTGGCATGACCACTTGACCGATATCAAAGTCTCTTTGTCCACCTTTGGCTCTGCGTTGACAGGCAATGGCTTACAGCAGCAAGACTTGCTCAGTCAAAACTATGCCAGCGTTTTCACTCATCCAGACCAAACACGCAACAAATCCTCCGTGCTCAACTTGGAACTCAAGCGTGAATTGAGCCCAACATGGTCTTTTTCTGCCAACACCTACCTCAGGCGCATCAACAGCAACACGCTCAACGGTGACTTGAATGTCAACTCTTTGGGTGAAAATGTCTATGGCTTTAACAGCGCAGAAGGCAATTGGCTGCGGGGCCAGCAGCTCTTGAGTGCCAACTCGCCCCTCAATCAAACGCCAAGCTCACAGGGCTTGGGGTTTCCATCTCTACGCTGCTTGGCCCAAGCGGGCTTGAATACAGAGCCCAATGAAAAATGCGATGCCTTGATCAATCGAACTCAAACCCAACAAAAAAGTCTGGGACTCAACGCCCAAATCAATGCCAGTGAGACCTGGTTGGGTCAACCCAATCGATTCAGTTTGGGTGCAAGCGTTGACTTGTCGCAGTCGACTTTTACACAGCAAAGTCAATTTGCCTACCTCACACCTGAGCGCTTGGCGACTGCGGTGAATGCGTTTGCCGATGGCTCTCAAAACTCAGAGACTGCTTTTGATCAACGCGTGCAACTGAAAGGTCAGTCTTTGCACACCAGCCTTTTTGCCATGAACACGATGTCCTTTTCTGAGCAACACACCCATCTGAGCACCTCTGCAATGTGGACTCGCACACGCACTGAGAACACAGATCTTCTCTTTCCTTATGAGAACAATTACTCGGCCTTGGCCACTCAAGGTGGACTTGCACGTGGCTCCTTGACAAGCTTGAGCACCTATCAACGATTGAACCCCGCTGTGGGTTTGTCCTATACGCCCAATGCACATATCAATCCATTCATCGGTTACAGCGAGAGCTCTCGCGCACCAACCTCTATTGAGCTTGGCTGCGCAGACCCCAACTACGATTGTCGTTTGCCCAACTCCATGGCTGGAGACCCTGCCTTGAAACAAGTGATCACCAAGACGTGGGAGTTGGGTCTCAGGGGCAAAACAGCAGACAGTCGCCTGCAATGGAATGGCGCCTTCTTTGTGGCCCACAATGAAGACGATATCTTGTTCGTCTCCAGCAGCACCAACTCTGGCGCGGGATACTTTAAAAACTTTGGTCAAACCAAACGCCAAGGATTTGAAATGGGCCTTAAAGGTGTCCTACAAAAATTTAATTTTGGGATTAATTTCACAGCCCTTAAGGCCACCTATGAAACCACCGAGTCCGTTGTGAGCAGTTTGAACCCGCAAGCCAATGCGCAAGGACAAATCAAGATTGAACCTGGCAACTCCATGCCCTTGATGCCTTCTCGTTTGCTCAACGCAAGGGCAGCTTACTCCTTTTCCTCCAACTTTAAATCCGCTTTGAGCATGAATGCGGTTGACTCCAGTTTTATGCGAGGCAATGAGAACAATCACCCTCTAGCAAAAGTACCTGGCTATGCGATCTTTAACTGGAGCGGCTCCTACAAGTTAGACGAAGATAGGGTTTTGTATGCAAATATTTCAAATTTATGGGACAAAAAATTCAGCACCTCTGGCGCAATCGGTAGCAACGCATTCGCTAGCAGTGGGGCCTACAACAACTCAACTCTAGGCACCTATTTTCAAGCACCAGGTGCTCCACGCATGTTCAATGTCCATGTGCGCATTGAACTTCATTGAACTGCATTGAAAAATGCACTGTGAACTGTGTAGAGCCGCGTTAAGGGGTCAAGGGGTCAAGGGGTCAAGGGTTCAAGGGTTCATTGCGCTCTACATTCGCACTCCCTTGCTCAAACCGACTCAGACTCCTTGATCGCTTGGCCCATGGCCTCAAGCAGCGTTTCGGGCTCTTGCGCGCCAGAGACACCGAACTGGGAATTCAAA
>Ga0114978_10004726_pt1 | contig 10973 bp, 12 predicted proteins | sample S_140212_EF_Meta_FD_87027 | JGI IMG/M metagenome (GOLD analysis project Ga0114978, IMG submission 87027) | Freshwater microbial communities from Lake Simoncouche, Canada to study carbon cycling - S_140212_EF_MetaG | ecosystem: Environmental > Aquatic > Freshwater > Lake | place: Lake...
CTCGATGAATGCGCTAGAGAGATAATGCACGTCGCTTGCAGCCAAATTAAGCCCCTTGGCTCCCGTGGGCGGCACAATATGTGCTGCATCACCGGCTAAAAACAGCGTGCCAAAGCCCATCGGTTCAGCAACGAAACTGCGCAGCGGAGCAATACTCTTTTCGATGGATGGTCCGGTGACAAGCATATCCGCGGCCTTTTCATCGAGCCGACGCCGTAATTCGTCCCAAAACGCCTGATCGGACCAAGTGTCGAGCTTTTCGTCCACGGCGCACTGAATATAGTAACGGCTACGCGAGCGAGAGCGCATGCTGCAAAGGGCAAACCCCCTCTCATGTCGGGCATAAATCAATTCGTCCGATACCGGTGGGGTATCGGAAAGGACGCCTAGCCAACCAAACGGGTAGACGCGCTCGTGCGTGGTTATCGCGCTAGTAGGTACGCTCTGCCTGCACACGCCATGGAATCCGTCGCATCCCGCGATAAAGTCACAATGTATTTCATTCTGGACGCCATCCTTTACGTACCGCACCGAAGGCTTTGCCGTGTCAAAGCCGTGAACGCTAACCTGCTCGGCGCAAAAGACCAGTGTCGCCCCTGCCTCTTGCCTGGCGTTCATAAGGTCTCTGGTGACCTCAGTTTGTCCATAAACGGTAACGTTTTTACCGCCACTCAAACCATTCAGGTCGATACGATGACGCCCTCCCCCAAAGCACAGCTCTATCCCGTGATGCACTAGGCCTTCAGCGTGAACCCTCGCCCCGACTCCGGCGTGCTCCAAAAGTTCGACGGTACCCTGCTCCAGAACTCCGGCGCGAATACGCCCCAGAACATAATCCTGACTTTTATTTTCGATAACGATGGTTTCAATGCCCGCACGATTAAGCAACTGGCCAAGCAGTAGACCAGAGGGGCCCGCACCAATGATCGCAACTTGCACACGCATTCGATTCGCTCCTATTTACGCAAGCTGAAGCGTACCTCGTCCTGATGATTGATGCCGAGCAGCCAGATCACCGAAGCAAGGAACTATGGGTTGCAAGTTGCTAGCCGAATGGCTATGGAGGCGGGGGTCGGAATCGAACCGGCGTACACGGCTTTGCAGGCCGCTGCATGACCACTCTGCCACCCCGCCGGGGTAATCGAACGCAACAGACACAAAAAGAAAGGAAGCAAGGACCCACAGGTACTGCGCGACCCCATGTTTCTTGTCGCGCCGCGCTGGAAGTCCCTACTTCCTCGTGTTGTTCTGGAGCGGGAGAAGAGTCTCGAACTCTCGACCTCAACCTTGGCAAGGTTGCGCTCTACCAACTGAGCTACTCCCGCATTTCAGCCCAGAATTGTATCGGTTCCGAGCATCACGGTCAATCCTCTTTGCGCCGATCTTGAGCCAATGCTTGCGGCAACGCCAACTTGAGGTAATACGCCATTGAAACCAGGGTCAACGCCGCAGCCAACCAGATCAGCCAGTCGCCGAAGAGTTTGGTGTTAAAAGCGCCAAGGGCATCATGATAAAGCAGCATAGGAATGGCAATCATCTGTGAGACTGTTTTTATTTTCCCCAAAAAATTAACAGCGACACTCGTTGAAGCCCCTATCTGGGCCATCCACTCCCGCAGGGCGGAGATAGTGATTTCGCGGCCAATAATAATCACCGCAACAATCGCACTGGCGCGATCAATCTCAACTAAAACGATAAGGGCTGCAGCCACCATCAATTTGTCCGCCACAGGATCAAGAAATGCACCAAATGCGGACAATTGATTCAGTCTTCGTGCTAGCCAGCCGTCAAGCCAGTCGGTTATCGCCGCGGCCGTAAAAAGAACCGTCGCCCAAAGATTTTTTTCGTGCAAGGTAAGCAAGTGATCGGGAAGATAGAAGATCCCGATAAACATCGGAATGGCCAAAATCCGTGTCCAGGTCAGAAGATTAGGCAGGGTAAGCATCAGTGCAATTCACCGTATATTTTTTCCGCAAGTTTTCTGCTGATACCCTCGACCTTCGCCAGATCGTCAATGCTGGCGTCGATTACGCCCTTGAGTCCGCCAAAGCTTGCGAGCAACTGTTGCCGCCGTTTAGCGCCAATACCGCCAATACTCTCAAGGCTTGAAGTTACGCGCGCTTTGCCCCGGCGAGCTCGGTGCCCGGAAATTGCAAAGCGATGGGCCTCGTCCCGAATCTGTTGAATCAGGTGCAAGCCCGGGTTGTCGGCTGGCAAATGCACGATCTGTCCCGAATCGGCCAATATGAGCTCCTCCATTCCCGCTTTGCGCTCCGGCCCCTTGGCCACACCGACGAGCTGAATTTCTGACAGCCCCAACTCGGCCATAATCGCCATGCCGCTGCTTAATTGTCCTTTGCCACCGTCAAGAAGTATCAAGTCCGGCATTACGCCCGCCTCTCTGGATATTTTTTCATATCGGCGCATCAGAACAGACCGCATCGCAGCATAATCATCGCCGGGGGTGATTCCCTCAATGTTATACCTACGGTACTCATTACGCCTCAAATCCATCCGGTCATATACAACGCATGACGCGACGGTCGCCTCCCCCTGGGTGTGGCTGATGTCAAAACACTCGATACGCTTGACCGACTCCGGAAGAAACAGCGCATCACGCAAAGCCAACAAACGCTTTTCCTGATTGCTTTGTTCGCGCAGTTTGTGCACAAGAGCAAGTTCGGCGTTTTGCTGTGCCATCTCAGTCCATACCCGTCTTTCCCCGTGGGGCCTCAAAACAACCTGTACACGCCGCGCGGCATGCTCCGAGAGCATGGTGGCAATTTCACCCGCGTCCAGCCCCTCTTCGCCAATAATGACCAGCGCAGGAATCGGCTGCAGCAAATAGTGGTGGTTCAGAAAAGCCAGCACTACGTCGGCTGGGGTTTGATCCTGAGCGTTTTGCGGGAAAAAATTCTTGTCCCCGACCTGCCGCCCTCCCCTCAACATAACCAAATTGACGCAGGTGGCTCCGGGCTGAACTGCGCAGGCGATGACGTCGGCATCGAGTGCCCGACCGCTATCAATGTACTGTCGCGCCTTCACGGTCGCAAGGGACTGTATTTGGTCACGAAACACAGCAGCTTTTTCGTAATGCAGACCTTCTGCCGCCTCCGTCATCCGTTCGGCAAGGTCTTTCATAACATCATCTGTGCGACCATCCATAAGCTTGGTTGCACGATCGGCATCTGCGGCATAGGCCTCTGCATCGATCAAAGCGACGCAAGGTGCCGAGCAGCGCCGAATTTGGTGAAGAAGGCAGGGGCGGGACCTATTGGAAAATACCGGGTCTTCGCAGGTGCGCAAACGGAAAATTTTCTGTAGCAACTGAATGCTGTCGCGCACGGCATTGCTGTCCGGGAATGGACCGAAATACCGGTTTGCCTTGTCCAGCGCCCCCCGATGAAAGCCCAGTCGTGGGAACTCACCGCCTGAAATCATCAAATACGGATAGGACTTGTCATCACGAAACAAAATATTGTATCGGGGAGACAGCGACTTGATCAGGTTGTTTTCGAGAATCAGCGCCTCAGCCTCGGAGCGCGTCACGGTGGTTTCCATGGAAGCCACCTGCGAGAGCATTATTTGAATGCGGGGGCTGTGCGTTGTTTTTTGGAAATACGAGGAGACACGCTTTTTGAGGTCGCGCGCCTTCCCCACATAAAGCACATCTCCACCAACCCCGAGCATACGGTAAACGCCGGGAAGATTCGGTAGTCCACCGATCAACGTTGCACTGTCGAACCCTGGCGCCGCCCTGCCCTTTGTGTCCTGATCACCCACTGCGATTTCCTCAGCTACGACCGAGATGTTTGGCTATATCCGAGAAAACCTGGTGAAACATCACCTCGGTCAGGCGTTTCGTATTTGTATTATATCGACTGCAATGGTAACTATCGTGCAGGATCACTCCCCTAAGAGCCGGCGACGCAGCTGAAAGCTTGTGCTGCGCACCATGGCGGAACGAATAATCCTTTGCGCGCAAGCCTAGGGCCTCCAGTACGGCCTGATGGGCGATAGTTCCCAAGGCAAGAATTGATCGAGGCGGTTTGCTCGCCAATTCTGCGGCAAGAAAATGGTTGCACTGCCTGATTTCACTCAACTCAGGCTTGTTCTTCGGTGGAAGGCATTTAACCGCATTGGTTATGCGGCAACCAGTCAGCACCAGACCATCCTTGGGATCGGCAGACCCTGCGTGATTGGCGTAACCGAACTTGTGCAGTGTCTGGTAGAGCAGGATCCCGGCGTAGTCTCCGGTGAAGGGGCGACCGGTACGGTTCGCGCCGTGCATCCCCGGAGCAAGACCGACAATCAGCAAACCTGCAACCGGATCTCCAAAAGACGGCACCGGCAGGGCGTAATAGCCCTGTTCGCTGGTGCGAACATCATCTAGAAATGCCGCCAGCCTGGGACAGGCGCGACAGTGCAGGTCGAAGGATTGAGCCATGGCGAAACAGTGTGGATGCTAGCACGCTGCCGTGACTCGTGGCGCTACAATGACGCCCCGGCCCTGCTGCATCATCAAACCCATGCATACACACGATCTGAGTCGTTGGCAACACAAACATATTTTTGATCGTGGAAACACGGCCGCCATGCGCAACACATGGCGGGTGGCCATTTTAACGGCAACGATGATGGTGGGCGAAATCATCGCCGGATGGCTGTTCAACTCAATGGCCTTGCTGGCTGATGGCTGGCACATGAGTACACATGCCTTGGCCATCGGGCTGACCGGGCTCGCCTACCTGCTATCGAGGCGGCTTGCCAACGACGAGCGCTTCACCTTTGGAACCTGGAAAATTGAGATTTTAAGCAGTTTTACCAGCGCGCTTTTGCTTGGCGTTGTTGCCCTTGCCATGATCGTCGAGTCGGCTGCACGGTTGATGCATCCGGTCAACATCAGCTTCGATGAGGCTCTATGGGTCGCCGTGGGGGGCTTGGTGGTTAATTTGATCTCCGCATGGCTTCTTGCCGGGCCATCGCATCATAGTCATGCCCATAATCACAACCACGGGCACGGCCATGCTCAGGCGCACGATGACCTAAATTTAAAATCGGCATATGTCCATGTCGTGGCAGATGCCTTTACTTCTGTGCTCGCCATTGTCGCGCTCATCGCCGGAAAGTTCGCGGGATGGTCATGGTTGGATCCATTTATGGGCGTGATCGGAGCCGGCGTTATCCTAGTCTGGGCCTACCGCCTTATCGCCGAATCAGCAGCAGTGCTGCTTGACCGGGAAATGGATCACCCGGTTGTCGCGGAAATCCGCCTGGCTATCGAAAGCGATGGTGACGCAAAACTCACTGATCTCCACGTCTGGAGGGTCGGACGCAATCACTATGCCTGCATCGTATGCTTGGTTGCCGATAAACCGTTACTGCCGGATGAGTACCGCGCAAGATTACAAGAGCATGAAGAACTCGCGCATATTTCCGTCGAAGTTAATCCTTGCGCGGGACGCTAGGCGACATACTTTCTTGGAGCACCCTCTTCGTCGAAATAAAGCCCGTAATTCAAGATAGCCGTTTTGTAGAGGACGTTTTCAGCAAGGTCGATGCAGGGCCTGCCCCGGAGTTTTTCGGCCCTGTCCTGCTTCAAGCTTGCGTGTCCAAGCCCCATGAGCAACTCGTTGGCTGCGCCAGGATCGTTGCATACCAGAACCATATCGCATCCGGCCCCTAAGGCGGCCCTCGCCCTGTTCACAATTCGGCCAGCGACCTTAGCGCCTTCCATGGACAAGTCGTCGCTGAAAATAAGGCCGTCAAAACCAAACTGACCGCGCAGCACATCCTGCAACCATTTACGGGAAAAACCCGCCGGTTGGTCGTCAAAAGCGGGATAAATGACGTGCGCCGGCATTACCCCCTTGAGATTTTGCAAACGCCCATAGGGCACGAGGTCAATTGCTTCAATCTCTTTAAATTCTCGTTCATCCACAGGAATGGCGACATGCGAATCCGCCCGGACAAAACCGTGTCCGGGAAAATGCTTGCCGACGTTGCCCATTCCAGCCAAGGCAAGTCCGTTCATAAGCGCATCGGCAATCGCGGTGATTGTCAGCGGATCTCGTGAGAAAGCCCGATCTCCGATTACACCGCTTTCGCCGAAGTCCACATCCAGAACAGGCGTGAAACTGAGGTCGACACCGAGTACAAGTAGTTCAGCCGCCAAAATGATTCCGATGTCCTTCGCCAGCTCCAGCGCAAGATCCGGGTCTTTCTGCCAAATCTGACCGAGAGTCCGCATCGGCGGAAGACGGGTGAAACCTTTGCGAAAACGTTGAACCCTCCCCCCCTCATGGTCAACCGTAATAAGCAGGGAAGGCTCACGAATTTCCCGTATCTCCGCGCACAGTTCTGCGATTTGGGCCGTTGATTCGAAGTTACGTGAGAAAAGGATGACTGCGCCAACAAGTGGATGGGCTAGTGTTATGCGCTCGGCATCGCTAAGCCGGGGACCGGCAACATCGAGCATCACCGGTCCGAGCGGAAGATATTTCATCATGGAGTTCTTTGAAAAAATTTAAAACTGAAGGCGGCAGTTCCGGGTATTCCGGTGTGGTTGGCGAGACTCAAATCCGGCTCAATGTGCTGGAAACCCGCGCCAAATGGGCATTTCAAGGCAATGGGTATCATGTGCCGGAGTCCCCCTCAATAACAACAAAGGCAAACGCAAGGCTGATTTCATCTGTGAGACTGACATGAGCATGACGGATTCCACGCTGGGTCATCAGCGCGGCGAGCGGCTCTGAAAAACACAGCTGCGGCTTCCCCGAGGGAGCGTTCGCAACGCTGACGTTGTGCCAGTTCACGGGAAAGTGAATGCCGGTTCCCATTGCTTTCGAAAAGGCCTCTTTGGCGGCGAAGCGTTTGGCCAGCCAGGCAGCGGGTTTCTTTTGGCGGCGAAACTGTTCGAGCTCCTGCTCTACCAGGACGCGCTGGGCAAACCGCTCACCGTAGCGTGCAAGGGCTTTTTCAATTCGGTGTATTTCCACCAGATCCGTACCGACTCCGAGGATCACGCCCGGCCCTCGCGTATCGCCGCAAGATACATTCGGACGGTTTCCGTCATTCCAAATTCGAATGCATCCGCCACCAGTGCATGACCGATTGACACTTCGAGAACATTAGGAACTGCGCGCAGGAACGTTGGAAGGTTTGCGAGATTAAGGTCATGTCCGGCATTAATGCCAAGGCCTGCGCGGCTTGCTGCAATTCCGCTTTGCACGTACTGATCAAGGACGCTTCGCGCTTGCTTCGTTCCGAAACTGCTGGCGTAAGGCTCGGTATAGAGTTCCACGCGATCCGCGCCCAAAGCCTGCGCCATGGGCATGGCGAGGGGGTCAGGATTCATGAACAGGCTCACCCGAACATCAAGCGCGCGTAACTCAGTAATAATCGGACGCAAGCGCGCCCCGTCCTCTGACAGATTCCACCCGTGGTCAGATGTTGCGGCCCCCGATTCATCGGGGACAAGCGTGCATTGCTGCGGACGGAATTTGTGAACGAACTCCAGCAAACCGTGAAACGGATTGCCCTCGATATTGAAATCCGTATTAGGCCAATCAATCAGAGCATCAGCCAAATCAGACACATCGTGGGGACGAATGTGCCGTCCGTCTGGTCGTGGATGGATCGTAATGCCCTGCGCCCCGGCCGCTAGGGCGATCCGCGCGAACTTGACGACACTGGGGATTCCCAGCGTACGCGTATTGCGGACAAGTGCGATCTTGTTGAGATTTACACTAAGTAATGTCATGGTCGTTAATATCTCTCGAGGTCAAAGATCCTGCAAATCGCGGAATATTTGACGGCTGTTGAGGGATTGCCTGCCAAGTCGATGATTGATCAGGATGCGCATCAGCGCCTTGCTATGCTGCTGCACGGAACCATCCCGGTAATCGTCACGCGCAATCGCAAGCAAGACGCCTCCTGGCAGGATAGGTCCGGAGGACGAAGGTCCTTTTAGCTCAAGGACCCCACGATCAGGCTCATACGTGTACAAGCGATCCGGTTCGACATTGGCGCCGTTGGCGCTTTCACGTTCCAAGTCCAGGGCATAGCCGAGTTCCTTTAGCATCTGCTTTTCGAAGCCGCGTAAAACGGGGGCCGAGTCGGCCTCAGCCGCAAGACGTCTGAGCGCACCTTCGTAATTATCGAAAAGCTGCTCATGCGGATCTTCTCGTGGCAAAAGCTTGAGCAACAGCTCATTGAGGTAAAAACCACAGAGCAACGCATCGCCCGATAGCATCGGCTGTCCTCCCTGCCATTCTGCGCTGTGTAAGCTCCGGACCTCCCCTTTTCCTGACCATGCCAGCAACAATGGCTGGAAAGCGAGCAGACTCCCACGCATCACCGACCTTGGGCGGCGTGCTCCGCGCGCCACGACGACAAGCCTGCCATGCGCTCTGGTGAATACCTCAACCAAAAGGCTGGTCTCACGATATGGATAACTATGCAGCACAAAAGCCGATTGCTGGACTTGGCGCTGTTTATGCAAAGTCATGCGGCGATCAGAGATCCCCGAAGCCCAGCGTGCGCAAGGAACGCTCGTCGTCGGTCCAGCCGCTTTTTACTTTTACCCAAACCTGCAGGAACACTTTGCCGCCAAAGAGTTTTTCCATGTCGATACGGGCTGCCGTCGCAATCTCCTTGAGCTTTAAGCCCTTTTGGCCGATTACCATGGCCTTGTGCGAATCTTTGTCGACGATGATCGCGGCATGGATACGCCTCATCTGTCCCTCTTCCTCAAACTTCTCGATCGTAACGCTGCTGCCATAGGGCAATTCATCGCCGGTAAGTCTGAATAGTTTTTCACGCAGAAGTTCGGCAGCCAAAAAGCGTTCATTGCGGTCGGTAAGATCATCGGCAGCGTAAATGGCGGACTGCTCGGGGAGGTGTGTACGAATAGTCTTCAGCAGTTCCGGGAGATTTTTGCCAAGCCGTGCGCTAACCGGGACAAGTTCGGCCCTCGGACATAAAGCCGCCACCATTTTCAGGAAGTCCAGTAATGGCCCGTTGCCTGCTAGTTTATCGATTTTGTTGATGGCGATCACCAGCGGAGTCTCTGCGGAAATGATTGCCAGAGCATCCCGGTCTTCTTTTTCGAGCTGACCGGCCTCCAGTACCAACAGCGCCACATCCATATCCCGAAGAGAGTCAGTAACTGTCCGGTTCATCGCGCGGTTTAGGGCGCTTTTGTGCCGCATCTGGAACCCGGGCGTATCAACAAAAATATACTGCGTATCCAACTTAGTGAGTATGCCGTTCAGACGGTATCGCGTCGTTTGGGGCTTGCGTGACGTAATACTGAGCTTCTGCCCGACAAGCTTGTTCAGTAGCGTCGATTTGCCGACATTGGGACGCCCAACGATGGCCACGGTACCGCAACGAAATGCACTCATGGCTGAATTTTCTGCAAAGCGAGCGTCGCCGCCTCTTGCTCGGCCAAACGGCGGCTGGTACCACTTCCGGTTGTTCTTATTTGTAAGGCGTCGATCGCACACTCGACCTCGAACAACTGGCTGTGTGCGGCGCCTTGTGTCGCAACCACAGAATAGCTTGGCAGGTTCATATGCCTGCCTTGCAAGAGTTCCTGAAGTTGTGTCTTCGCATCTTTGCCATGCAGCTTTGGGTCGAGTGTTTCAATCTGCGCCTTTAACAAATGACGGATGAGTTGCTGAGCGCCTTCGAAGCCGCCATCCAGAAATGCCGCTCCAACAAGCGCCTCAAAAGTGTCGGCAAGGATTGAGGGCCGGTTAAACCCGCCGCTCTTGATTTCACCTTCGCCCAGTTGGAGAAAATCGCCCAGATGAAGATTTTGGGCAACCAAATGAAGCGACTCCTGCCTCACAAGGTGGGCGCGGAGGCGGGAGAGATCGCCCTCTTTTAAACTGCTGAAATTGCGGTATAGCTCGTCTGCTATCACACAGTTGAGCACGCCATCGCCCAAAAACTCCAACCGCTCGTTATGCGGGGTGCTGTGACTACGATGGGTCAGCGCCTGCTGCAGCAACTCTGGTCGCTGGAAGCGATAGCCGATGCCTCGTTCGAGCGCGGCGTTATCCATCCGCCCTTATTGGGCTCCGCCAGGGGCGCTGCTCGCGGCAAAATCAATGAGTAAGCTTACATTGCCAAACAAGGGAATTTTCTTGGGGTATGCAAATGAAATCACGATGTCAGCTCCGTCCTTGCTTACGTCGAGGTCGGCCCCTTTGATCACCTCGATACCGTCGATTTGAGCGCGTTTGTCAAAAGCCTTCCGGACATCCGCAACCGTTCCCCCGCGCATGTCACTTCCAATTGCGATTACAGCCTTTTTCGCCGCTGAGTACTCCATATAGGATGGCCAGAGCTTCATGCCCAGCACAGCGGCAAGCACGAGTACGACACAGATCATCATCAAGCCCATAAGGGTCACACCGCGTTGATTCTTGATCATAATTTCCTCGCTCATTGGAAGGTGCCGAAGCGCCTTAGCTCATTAAAATTAAACCAGATAAAAAATGCCTTGCCAACGATATTGTCCTCGGGAACAAATCCCCATACGCGACTGTCACTTGAATTATCGCGATTATCACCCATCATGAAATAGTGTCCGGGCGGGACTGTGCAGGTGACCCCGGCACTATTGTAAATGCAATTATCGCGAAACCGGAACGATGTGGCGAAGGGCACCCCAGGCGGAGATTCTGGATCCACGAGCAGCGCATGCTCGCGACCTTCAATCGATTCGGAAAATTGCTTGGAATAATAAATCCGCTCCTTATGCAGATAATCTTCCATCGCTTTTACGGGTATATCTTTGCCGTTCAAAGTGAGCCGCTTGTTCACATAGGAGATTTTGTCTCCGGGCAGCCCGATCACCCGTTTGATGTAATCAAGCGAGGTGTCGTCCGGAAAGCGAAAAACCATCACATCACCGCGCTTGGGCAGGTTGATATCGACTATTTTTTTATTAATGACCGGCA
>Ga0114978_10004727_pt1 | contig 10971 bp, 10 predicted proteins | sample S_140212_EF_Meta_FD_87027 | JGI IMG/M metagenome (GOLD analysis project Ga0114978, IMG submission 87027) | Freshwater microbial communities from Lake Simoncouche, Canada to study carbon cycling - S_140212_EF_MetaG | ecosystem: Environmental > Aquatic > Freshwater > Lake | place: Lake...
ACCGGAGCGAGCGGCAGGCCGTAGCGTGTCCAGGCGAAAAGAAAAAGCGCGGCGGTGAGGATTTCCACCAGGAGATAGCGGACGGAGATTTCCGCGCCGCAGCCGGAACATTTTCCCCGCAAAAACAGCCAGCTGATAACGGGGAGATTTTCAAACCATGGGATGGTGCGGTGGCAGGATGGGCAGAACGAGCGGCGGGGTTCGTGCAGGGAAAGCCCACGGGGAAGGCGATGGATGCAGGCGTTGAGGAACGAGCCGATGATGGCCCCGATCACCGCTGCAAAGACCGGGGCGACCGCCTCTCTCATTCCTTGGGCAACTGCACCTCGACCAGTTCGCAGAGGACGTGGAGGAGGAACTTTTGCGCTTCCTGAATCCGCGCCGTGGCGGTGCCGGGAACGATCAGTTCGATCTCGGCCGCGCCGGCGGTGAAGCCGCCGCCTTTGCCGAGCAGGGCGATGGTCTTCAGGCCTTTCCGGCGGGCTTCCTCAATCGCGGAAAGAATGTTGCGCGATTTCCCGCTGCTGGAGATGGCGATGAGGACATCACCGGGCTGGCCGAAGGCTTGCACCTGCCGCGCGAAGATCTCTTGAAAGGCGTAGTCGTTGCCGATGGCGGTGAGCAGCCCGCCGTCCACATTGAGGGCGATGGCTGGGTAGGGGCGCCGATCCTGGTTGAATCGGCAGGTGAATTCGGTGGCGATATGGGCGCTGTCGGCCGCGCTGCCGCCGTTGCCGCAGAGCAGGAGTTTGCCGCCGCTTTTGAGGCAGGTCAGCACGATGCCGGCCGCTTTGGTCAGGGGTTCGTCCAGAACGCGGAGGGACTTGAAGGTGTCGAGGGCCTCCTGCAGCGAGGTTTGGAACGGAGTGGACATCACGGTGCGGCCGGAGTTTGCGGAGCGGGGCAGAGCCGGGAATCGTGGGCGAAAATTTCCTGCAGGGCGGGCCAGTCCGCCAGATCCATATCTGCGAAGAGATGGAGATAGGCCGCGACGGCCCCCGGGGGATGATTTTGAAAGATATGGCTGATGGCGGCCTGGAGTTTCTCCTTGTCCGGTTGAACGGGAAGGGAGTCGAGCATTCCCCTGCCGTTATGCGGGACGTCAAGCCGGTCGAGGAACTCGCAAATCATGGCCCGGTGGGCTCCGAGCAGCCAGGTCTGAAGGACTTCCGTGGCCGCGTCGTCATTGGCCTTGCGCGAAAGTTCGACGCGCATCCAGGCGTGGCGTTCGTCCCGGGCTTTCCGCTCGAGGATGACGAGCCGGAGCTTGCGGCGGGAGGACAGGAGTTGGAGACACGCGCGGTAGGCGGGTTTGTCGTGCTCGTAAAGGTATCGGAAAATTATTCCGGCGCTTTCGTCGGACGATTGTTGGAGGATTTCGTGGGCTTTCATCGGTCTGGCGGATAGCTGCGGAAGGTTTCGTATGGGCAAACCGGCGGGATGAGTCAAGCACGGCCCATGCGGGGAAAATTGACAGCGGACGGCAAAGCGGCTTTTATCCCGCGCCATGAGGACAAGCCTCGCTATCACTTTACTATCACTGGCCCTGGCGTCCTGCGCGGTTCCGCCCATTCCGGCGACCAAACTGGAAAGAACCAACGTTCTGCCCTTGGCGCTCAATGACCATTTCCAGTTTCGGAAGGTGAAGCTTATTTACAATCAGATGGCCCCGGCCATACCCACGACCAGCGAGGCGCTGCTCTTCGAGCGGGCACGGATCAACTGGGGGGCTGTGAACAGCTATGATATCGAGAGGCGTTACGGTAACTACTTCACCTTCTTCTGGCGCACTTCCGAAACTGCCGACGTGACGTTCCGTCTCGAATACCGCGTGGCCGCACTCGGCAATCAGGTCGTGGCTCAGGAGCGTTACTACACCGGAGCGCGCGGTTCGTTCATGTCGGAATTTTCTTCGATTGGTGACGATTACCTTGAATTCGGTGCGGTGACATCCTGGCGGGCAATCCTGATCGTTGATGGTCGGATTGTGGCGCTCAAGCAATCCTTCATGTGGAAGTAGAACTTCTTGGAGGCGACGGATTTGACAGTTCGGGTCGGGATGGGGTAGTCTTGCCGCACTAGTGAGCACGATATCGTCTGTCCAGGTCGGTTGCATCGAACGCACCGTCTGGGTTAAAGTGGAGGGCCGCGGAAATTTCCAGAACAGCGCGGGATTGAAGGAATTTGTCATGCAAATGATCCATCGCGGCTTCCGGGACTTCATCGTGGATTTGCGGGATTGCGAACAAATGGACTCCACCTTTATGGGCGCCCTAGCGGGTGTGGCTCTGCGTTTGCGCGAGATCGGCCAGGGGGGCCTGCGGGTGGTGAATGCGAATGAGCGAAACGCCGGGCTGTTGAGCAGTCTCGGCCTTGATCAACTTTTCAGCGTCGAGGATAGGGTGGTTGGGCATGAGGTGGTTCCGGCAGGAGTCGCCCGGCTTCAACCCGTTCCGGGCATCGGCACGGAAGAGTGCAAGCAAGGGGTGCTGGAAGCTCACGAAGCGCTGGCGGAGGCGGACGCCGCCAACGCCATAAAATTCAAGGATGTCCTTGAGTTCCTGCGGCTGGAACTCAATGGGCCGGGCGCGGAACAAGGCCGGGAAGACTAGGATCGGGGAATCTTCCTCATCATGTGGGCCTTCATTTTTTTCGCTCTGTTCCTTGGAACATTAATCGGCTTGCTGGTGGTGCTGAACACTTTTACCAAGCGCCTGAGCGAACTCGAGCGCCAGCGGGTCGAACTCCAGGTGGAGGAAGACCGCGTCTTTGATTTTCTCCACGGTTTGGGAGAGGCTTTTTCCGAGGGTGTCCGTTCCTCCGAACTGCACCGCCTGATCGTCGAGAGCGCGACCCGTATTCTCGATGCCCACGGCGGCGTGCTTTATCTGATGGACAAGGCCGACGCCGTCCTGGCCCCCGCTTTTGTTACCAAGGGCTGCCCGGCCCTGATCAATGTTCCGCGGCATATTCTGGAGCAGGCGGAGGTCAATCATGTGGCGCTGGAAAGTTACCTGCGGCTTAGTCCTGTGAAGCGCGGCGAGGGGCCGATTGAGCATGCACTGGCGACCGGTCAGGCGCGGATTTACACCGAAGAGCAACTGGCCGAGATCCTGCCGATGGAAAGCCTGACCGCGCATTCCGCCATTGTCGGGCCTCTCGTTTACCGGCGGAAAACTCTCGGCGTTCTCGGCATCGCCAATGGTCCGATGAGCACGCCCTTTTCCGAAAAAGATCTGACTGTTTTCAAGGCCATCACCGGGCAATCCGCCTTCGCTCTCTACAACGAGATGATTTATCTCGAGGTCGGGGAAAAGAAACGGCTCGATCACGATCTGGAGATCGCGCGGGAAATCCAGGCCATCCTGCTGCCGTCCTCACCGCCCGCTGTGCCGGGTTATGAGTTGAGCGGCATGAACGTCCCGGCGCGGCAGGTGAGCGGTGATTACTACGATTACATCCGGGTGGATGAGCGGCGCGTGGGCGTGGCCATTGCGGATGTCTCGGGCAAGGGCGTTCCAGCCTCGCTCATCATGGCCATGTGTCGCAGCGTCATCCGGAGCGAAGCGGTCGGAAAAACTTCCGCCGCCGAGGTTTTGTGCCGGGTGAACCAGCAACTTTATCCCGACATCAAAGAGGACATGTTTATCAGCATGGCCTATTTTATTCTCGATACGGAGACGAACCGGGTGACCATGGCGCGCGCAGGTCACGATGCCCCGTTGTGGTATCGCGCCGTTGACAAAAGCGTGGAAAAACTCACCCCTAAGGGCATGGCCATGGGCATTGACAGCGGGGAGGTCTTCAATAGAGTTTGCAGCGACTACTTCTTTGAGCTGGCACCCGATGACTGTCTGCTGCTTTACACTGACGGGGCCACCGAGGCTCTGGACGAAGAGGGCCTTGAGTTTGGCCTGCCCCGTCTGGTGCAGGGCCTGCAGGCCAGCGTGGCGCACGGAGCGCCGGGCATCATCAAACGGCTCACGGAGGACGTGAAAAATTTCGTGGGAAACTTCCCGCAATACGACGACATCACCCTGATAGCTATTTGCAAACGATGAACACCGAACCGGAAATTGATCCCGCAGAACAGACCGAGGCCGAGCCGGCTGAGACCGCCGTTGACCCGCTGGTCGAGGTCGAGAAATTCCGCGACCTCGCGCTACGTTCCCGCGCCGAACTCGACAACTACCGCAAGCGCGTCGCGCGGGAAAAAGAGGATGCCATCCGCTACGCAAATACGTCCCTGCTCGAAAGCCTGCTCCCGATTCTCGATAATTTTGAACTTGGCCTCAACGCCGCCAAGAACACCGCCGATGCGGCCGGCATCATTCAGGGCCTTGGCATGGTGCGCAAACAGCTCGAGGATTTTCTTCGCGACCACGGGGTCGAGATCCTGGATGCCGAGGGCAAGCCCTTCGATCCGAATCTCCATGACGCCGTGGCCGAGGTAGCCAGTGCCGACGTTCCCGAAGGCCTCGTCATTCGTCAACTCCGCCGGGGATTCAAATTAAAAGACCGGCTCATCCGTCCAGCGACGGTCGTCGTTTCCAAGGGGCCGTCCGGGGAATGACCGCCAAGCGCGACTATTACGAAGTGCTCGGGGTCGAGCGGGCGGTGGGCGAGGACGAGATTAAAAAAGCCTACCGCAAACTGGCGGTCAAATACCACCCCGACAAAAACCCCGGCGACCATGAGGCCGAGGAACGCTTCAAGGAACTCGGCGAGGCCTACGAGGTCCTGATGGAGCCCGACAAACGCGCCGCCTATGATCGCCACGGTCACGCCGCCTTCCAGCAGGGCGGCGGGCGCGGCGGCTTTCACGATCCCTTTGATCTTTTCCGTGAAGCCTTCGGCTCGGGTGGGGGAGGCGGGGGAATCTTCGAACATTTCTTTGGCGGCGGCGCGGGCGCGGCGGACAGCTCCGGACGCCAGCGCGGTGCCGACCTTCGCTACGACATGCAGATCACACTCGAAGAAGCCGCCACCGGCTGCGAGAAGGAGATCGAAATCCGCAAGCTCGATGGCTGCGAGACCTGCGAGGGGTCTGGCTCGCAAAAAGGTTCGCGCGCCGTCACCTGCTCGACCTGCCGCGGGCGCGGACAGGTCATCGCTTCGCGCGGGTTTTTCCAGGTCGCGCAAACCTGCCCGAACTGCCAGGGCAGCGGCCAGGTCATCGAAAAACCCTGCAAATCCTGCCATGGCGACGGACGCCTCGAACGCACCTCGCGGATCAAGCTGAAAATTCCCGCCGGCATTGACGAGGGCTCTCGTCTGCGCAGCGCGGGCGGCGGCGAGACAGGTCTGCGATCCGGCACGCCGGGCGACCTCTATGTCGTCATCCACATCAAGGAACACCGGGTTTTTCAGCGCGACGGCACCGACCTCCATTGCGACATGCCGATTCCTTTTTCCATCGCTGCACTCGGCGGAGAAGTCCGCGTTCCGACTCTGACCGGCGCGGTCAGCTTGAAAATTCCGGCCGGCACACAGAGCGACAGTACCTTTCGTATTCGCGGGCAGGGCCTGCCCGTTCTGCAAGGTTCCAGCCGCGGCGACATCCTCGCCCGCGTTCAAGTGGAAGTGCCGACCCGCCTCGATGCCGAGCAACGCAAAGCCTTGGAACATTTTGCCCAGCTCTGCGGCGAGGAAAATACCCCCCTGCACAAAAGCTTTACCGAGCGACTTAAGGATTTATTCAGTTAGATTCTCTTATGATTGTCAGTTGTGACCGGATGCGGCAGGCCGAGGAGGCCGCATTTTCGCGGGGAATCAAGGCGGCGGATTTGATGGCGACGGCCGGACTCGGCCTCGCGGAGATCGTCCGGCAATTTCACCCGCATCCCGGAACCTGCGTCGTTTTTTGCGGTAAGGGCAACAACGCCGGCGATGCCCTCGTTGCCGCTGCGCATCTGCAAAAATGGGGCTGGCGCATTCGGGTTCATCCGGTCTGCGGGGTGGAGGAATTTTCGGAATTGCCAGCCCGGCACTTTCAAGCCCTCAACGCCGACTTTTTTTCCACCACTCCCTCCGGCGGCCCTCTCGTCGTTCTCGATGGCTTGCTCGGCCTCGGGGCACGGGGTGAACCGCGCGGGGAAATCGCCGGTGGCATCCGTGCCATCAATCAACTGCGCCGTGAAAACAGCGCGTGGGTGCTGGCGATTGATCTTCCCAGCGGACTCGATGGTGACAGCGGCATCCCATCCGCCTGCTGTGTGGAGGCCGACCTCACCGCGACGATTGCGGGCGTGAAACAGGGGCTTGTTGCCGATTCAGCCATCAATCATGTCGGACGATTAGCGGTCGTGCCGTTGCCCGCCTTGGATTTTTCCGGAGAGGGGCACGTCTCCGCGCCGTCCGAACTCCGCACCTGGTTGCCGCCGCGCCGCTTCGACCTGCACAAGGGCAACTGCGGGCGCGTCGGCATCATCGCCGGGTCGCCGGGATTTCTGGGCGCGGCCCGGATGTGCAGTGCCGCCGCCGTGCACGCGGGCGCGGGGCTCGTCACCGTCTTTGCCAGGCCCGACCTGGCCGAACGCCTGTCCCTCATCTGCATTCCCGAGGTGATGGTAAAAACCGTGTCCAACTATCGCGATGTGCTGAATGAAAAGCTCGACGTTCTCGCAGTCGGGCCGGGTTTGGGTCAGGCCCATGCCACGGAAATTCTCTCGCTCATCCGCGATGTGCTGCAGCCCATGGTGATTGATGCCGACGCGTTGAATATGCTCTCCCGCGACCTCACCCTTTTGCAACACTGCCGCGGCCCGCGTCTGCTCACGCCTCATCCCGGCGAAATGGAACGCCTCACCGCCGCCGGCGGACGCACCCGTCGTCAGTGGGTGGAGGATTTCCTGGCGCGCTTTCCCGTCACCGTATTGCTCAAGGGCGCGCGCACCCTCACCGGGTCCGGCGGCCAATATTATTACAACACCACCGGAAATCCCGGCCTGGCCAGCGGCGGGATGGGCGACGTGCTCACCGGCGTTTGCGCCGCCTTGATCCCCCAAATCGAGGGCGATAAAAAACTCCTCCGCAGTGCCGTTCTCGGAGCCTGGCTCTGCGGACGCGCCGGCGAAATCGGCGCCTTCGCGCCCGAGGGTTCACCCGAATCCCTCAGTGCCACGACTGTCCTAGCCTGCCTCGGCGGGGCCTTCCGCGCCCTCCGCCAGGAGGTTTGAGTCCGCAAGCAGCGCGGCACCGCGAAGGGTGGGCTCTGGCTTTTACCCCGCCTTGATTTACCCCGTAATCCGCTGCGGGTGGGTGTAGATATTCATACGGCCATCGCGGAGGAACCCGACGAGGGTCTGGTTGTTTTCCTCGGCGAATTCGACGGCGAGGCTGGTGGGGGCGGAGATGGCGGCTATGATGGGAAAGCGGGCGGCGAGGGCTTTTTGCACGATCTCGAAGGCGACGCGTCCGCTCACGAGCAGGATGCCGTCGGTTTCCGTGGTGTTTTCCAGCAGGCGGTGGCCGATGAGTTTATCCAAGGCGTTGTGACGGCCGACGTCTTCGCGCAGGGCGAGGAGGTTTCCGGTGGAGTCGAACCATGCGCTGGCGTGCAGGCCGCCGGTTTGGTCGAAGGTTGCCTGGGCGGCGCGGAGTTTGGCGGGGAGAGAGTGGAGCATGCTGGCGGGAATGCGCGTCGGGGAGGTGATGGCGGGAAAGGTGCGGCGGATGGCGGCGATGCTGGCTTTGCTGCACACGCCGCAACTTGATGAGGCGACGAGGTGACGGCGGAGTTTGTCGAAATCCACGGCGAGGCCGGGCGCAAGGGTGACCGTGATGATGTTGCCGGGGCGTTCGGCGTTCGGGTGGGGGCAGGGTGCGATCCCGGCGATGTCCTTGCGCTGTTGGATGATGCCTTCGGTGAGGAGAAAGCCGGCGATGAGGTCGCGGTCATCGCCCGGGGTGCGCATGAGGGTGACGATGGCTTGGCCGTCGAGGCGGATTTCCAAGGGCTCTTCGACGGCGAGATGGTCGGTATCGGGCTGCGGGACGCCGCCTCGTTGCAAACGATGCAAGGGAACAGCACTGGTCGCGGGGTTTGTTTTTGGAACGATTTTTTTCGGCTGCGCCTGCGCGGCGGGAGACCCGTCCTCCCGGGGATTTTCGGGCGCCGGGTTCACGATTTTTCCAGGGTGACGAAAGCGCTGTAGTCCGGCACGCCACCGCCGGCATCCACGACACCCTTGCGGATGATGGCGTTGCCTTCGGGCCAATGGACTTGCAGGTTGCCGCGGGCCATGGGGGCGGGGAAGGCGCGGCCTTGCAGGACGCCGATGTCGTTGCGGAGAGCGACGCGGTCGCCTTTGACGAGGTGGAGGTCGGCGGCGTCGTCGGGGTTCATGAGCACGGCGTCGCGGCTTGCGCCATTAAGGGGATCAATCTCGGCGTAGATGAGGCTGTTGAATTGCTTGCCGCGGCGGGTGCTGACTTTGAAGTGCCCGGCGGGTCGTTCGTGATCGGGCAGCGGAACGGTCTGGATATTGGCGCGGCCATCGGGGGTGGCAAACCGGCCGTCGGCGCAAAGATGCGGGCCGCCGTATTGGAAGGCGTCGCCGGTTTTGTGCAGGTGCTGGACGCCTTCGTAGAACGGGATAATGCGGGCAATTTCTTCGCGCATTTTCCAGCCGGTTTCGCAACCGAGGAGATGAGCGCGTTCGGGGCTGGCGGCTGCGGCGAGTTCGCGGAGGATTTTCCATTCGGCGCGGGCTTCGCCGATCTGGCGGGGGATTTCCGGCGAGAACATCACGCGGCGTTCCGTGCTGGTCTCGGTGCCGCCGTCGTCCTGTTCGTAGCGGGTCTTGGCTGGCAGCAGGATGACTTCCTCCTGCGCGGGGACGAACATCTGGTCGGTCAGGATGATGTCCTGATGCACCCGCATTGGCACGCGCGCCAAGGCGCGGCGCACATAGTCGGGTTCCGGCAGGTTGCGGAGAAAATTTCCGCCGATGCAGTAGAGGAGATCCAGTTCGCCGCGCGCGGAAGCCTCGATCATTTCGGTGGTGGTGTAACCGGCCCAGTCTGGCACCGCGAATCCGTATTGGGCGGAAAGAGAGGCGGCATTTTCCGGTGTGACGGATTTCAGGGCCGGGAAGGCGGTGGAGCTGGCGCCCATTTCCCCGCCGCCCTGCACCGAGGAATGGCCGCGGATGGGCATGAGGCCGTTTTTTTCGCGTCCGACATAGCCGCGAAGCAGGCCGAGATTCAGGATCATCTGCACGGCATCCGCGCCGAAGGCGTGCTGGGTGATGCCCATGCTCCAGACGAAGACGGCATTTTTCGCGTCGCGAATGAGTTCAGCGAAATTGCGCATGGAGGCGCGGTGGAGTCCGGCCTGGCGTTCCAGGATTTCCCAATCAAGAGCGGCGGCGGCTGCACGCAAGTCCTCGACGCCATTGGTGTGGGCAGCGATGAATGCATGATTGATCCAGTTTTCTTCGAAAAGAATTTTGATGACCCCGTAAAGAAAGGGGATGTCGCCGCCCTGCGTGACGGGAAACCAATAATCCATGATGTGGGTGCCGAAGAGGGCGCTTTTGGCGGTGGAAGGCACCCAATAGCGCTTCATGCCGGGTTCGCAGTATGGATTGACCATCACGACTTTGGTCCCGAGCGCCTTGGCCTCATGGAGATATTTGGTGGCGACCGGCTGGTTGTTGGCGGGATTTGAGCCGAAGAAGATGACGAGGTCGGTCCCATACCAGTCCTTGTAGCTGCAGGTCGAAGCGGCGACGCCGAGAGTGCTCTTCATCGCGGCGGTGGACGGCGAATGGCAGAGGCGCGCGGCATTGTCAATGTTGCCTGTGCCGAGGAAGCGGGCAACCTTCTGCGCCATGTAGTAGATTTCGTTGGTCACGCCACGGGCGGTGACAAAGAAAGCAAGGCGCCGGGGAGGGGTGGCGCGGATTTTGCGGGCGATGCGCGCGTAGGCCTCATCCCAGGTGATGCGGCGGAATCCCGGGGCGTTTTTTTCCCGCACCATGGGGTGGGCGAGGCGACCGAGTTCGCGGAGCTGGGCGTTGTCGTATTTTTCCAAGGCTGCCACGTCGGCCAGCAGATTGTGATCCATCGCGGCGACGGTGTTGAGGCGCAGGAGGTTCAGCCGGGTCATGCACAAATGCGGGCCTTTGATGGTCCAATCGTGCAGTCCGGCGACGCCGAGGGCGCAGCCATCGCACACCCCTCGGGTGATGACTTTCCAAGCATACGGCAAGTTGTCGCGATTTTTCCAGACGATCTGGAGCATGTTGGTAAAGTGATACGGCTTGGTCCGCCCGAGTCCGAAGGGAAGAAGGGAGAGGAGGCGCTGGTTCAGAGTTTTGGTGACGGCGTGCATGGCAGGTGAGCGGGGTTGCAGCCTATCGCCGCCGCGTGCTTATTGAAAGTATAGTGTGGGTGAGATTGACGTCCTCACCCCTTTCCTCAAGACAGGGTGGGGAGCTCGCGCAGAAAAATTTCCGCCAGGATGCGGCCGGTTTCTTCGACGGATTGCGGGTGGCTGGATTCGGTTTCCAGAGAGGTCATCTCCACGTCAGAAATGCCGCAGGGGGTGATGTGGTGAAAGGCAGCGAGCGACGCGTTGCCGACGTTGAGCGCGAGGCCGTGCATGGCCACCCAGCGCTTCACGCCCACACCAATGGACGCGATTTTTTTTTCTCCGGCCCAGACCCCCGTCAGTCCCTCGCGCCGCCGGGTGGCAACGCCGCAGGCCGAACAGGTGAGAATCACGATCTCTTCGAGGAAACGCAGATAGCGATGCAGGTCGCGGCCGCGGGGTTCCAGATCGAGGATCGGGTAGGCGACGAGTTGTCCGGGGCCGTGCCAGGTGGCCTGCCCGCCGCGGTTGGTCTGGAAAACAGGGTGAGGGAGATTCTCCGGGCTGCGCAGGCTGGATTGATCGCGGGTGCGGCCGATGGTGTAAACCGCTTCGTGCTCCAGCAGCAGAAGGTTTTCCGGGCCGCTGCCGTC
>Ga0114978_10004730_pt1 | contig 10966 bp, 9 predicted proteins | sample S_140212_EF_Meta_FD_87027 | JGI IMG/M metagenome (GOLD analysis project Ga0114978, IMG submission 87027) | Freshwater microbial communities from Lake Simoncouche, Canada to study carbon cycling - S_140212_EF_MetaG | ecosystem: Environmental > Aquatic > Freshwater > Lake | place: Lake...
TCCCAACAATAGTACCCCCAGTACCAGTAGCTACTACTAAATGGGTAATCTTTCCTTCGGTTTGCTCCCAGATTTCTGGACCAGTTTGTTCATAGTGAGCAAGACGATTGGCGAGATTGTCATATTGATTTACGTACCAACTATTGGGAACTTCAGCAGCTAATCTTTTACTAACAGAATAATAACTTCTAGGATCTTCTGGCTCAACATTAGTAGGACATACAATCACTTCTGCACCTACTGCTTTTAAAATATCCGCTTTTTCTTTCGATTGCTTTTCAGTGGTAGTGAAAATGCATTTGTATCCTTTTACACAGGCGGCCAAGGCAAGCCCCATGCCTGTGTTGCCACTCGTTCCTTCTATGATGGTGCCTCCAGGTTTAATTTTTCCTTCTTTCTCCGCAACTTCTAACATTTTGAGTGCCATCCGATCCTTAATACTATTGCCCGGATTAAAATATTCAACCTTAGCCAATACCGTGCAAGGAAGGTCTTTCGTTATTTTGTTAAGTTGAATCAAAGGTGTATTACCAATGGTTTTCAAAATATTTTCTAACCACATAAAATAATTGTTTTAACGAAGTGAAAGAAAGAAGTATTTTAAAATGGGTAACATTATTTTGAAAATATTTCTATGGCCTTCAAAATTGAAAGATCCTCTTTGTTGATTATTTCATAAAATCCTTCATTTTGCCAGATTTGCCTCGCTAAAGATGATTTGATTCTCTTTAATAATTGCTTTTTTTCATTTGAATTGATGTTGGATAAATCGATTGAATCTTTTTTTGCTAGATTTTGAAACTGTTTCCAATCTTCTTCATTCAATGAAAATTGAGTGGCAAAGTCTGCAACACTTGAATGACTTGATAATCGAGATTTATTTTGCAAATAATAATGATAAGTATAATCTCCTATGATTCCTTTCATATATATTCTTGCAAGATAGGGAGAGTATAAAGAAGTATCCAAAGCAATAAAAATATCAGGAGTTATTCCACCTCCTCCAAATAGTTTTTTTCCTTTTTGAGTCGTGAAAATCTGGCTGCTGTCATTCTTTAGTGAGTCTGCATTGACAACTTCTCCATCATGAAATCGTTGGTTGATTTCTTCATAATATGCCCTTTCCCCATTTTTATAAGATCGTTGTATGCTTCTACCAATTGGAGTATAGTATCTCGCAACCGTTAGTCTTAAAGCACTACCATCGCTTAAATCAAATTGCTCTTGTACTAAACCCTTTCCAAAACTTCGTCTGCCTATGATTGTGGCTCTATCCCAGTCTTGAAGGGCACCCATTAGTACTTCACTTGCACTTGCAGATCCTTCATCAGCTAAAACAACTAGGTCTCCATTCTCAAAAATGCCTTCCCGTTGGCAACGGTATTCTTTTTTAGGAATATGTTTTCCTTCTGTATAAGTAATTAATTTGTTGCCAGATAAAAATTCATCCGCGATGGCAGTGGCCTCATCCAAGACACCGCCGCCATTGCCTCTCAAGTCTAATATTAATTTTTTAAGTCCTTGTTTTTGCAAAGCCTCTAAAGACTTCATAAACTCTCGGTAAGTAACCTGGGTAAATTTGTTAAGTTTAATATAGCCTATACCTTTTTCAATGAGGTAGCTTGCGTCTACACTACTTACCGGTATTATTCCTCGAAGGATAGAAAATTTTTGAAGTTTACCTTCGCGAATAACATTGACTGCAACTGAAGAACCTAACTCACCTCTTAATAATTTCTTAATGCTTTCTGTGGTTATTTTTTTGCCAACAATTACACTGTCATTCACTTGAATGAACTTATCTCCAATTGCTATTCCAGCCTTAGAACTTGGTCCATCTGGAATTACATTTAAAACATTTAGCGTATCGTTGAAAACATTAAATTCAATTCCGATTCCAAAAAAATTGCCAGCAATATCATCGTTTACTCCTTGAAGTTCTTCTGCAGGAATAAAAACCGAATGTGGATCAAGTTTATTTAAAACAGCTATGATAGCCGAATCACCCAATGAGTTTATCTTTACATTGTCTACATATTTATTTTGGATTAAATTCATTACCTCTTGCAAAGCAGTTGGCCTATCAAGGGAGAAAAATTTTTTCCCAGGTTGGTCATCCCTCATTCTGTATCCTATTAGCATTCCTGCAATCATGGCAATGCTCAAAAGCAAGGGAAGCCATATTTGGATTTTTTTGTTCATACCTTTTTCACTTATTAATACAAAAATAAATGAAATATGGTGAATGAGGCAGTTCAGTTTTTAATCGAAGTGATAATCACTACAAAAAAGTTTAATTTTGAAGTATGTCAATAAAATTAATTGCCGATAGTGGGGCCACTAAAACGACTTGGTGCCTGTTGGAGAATGATAAAAAGAAAATCCTCTCTACTCAAGGATTAAGTCCTTATTTTTTGAAAACTGAACAAATTGAGCAGATTGTGAGATCGGAAGTTCAATCAAAATTAAAGGGAGTCGAGCCAGATGAAATATTTTTTTATGGAACAGGTTGTATTAACCCAGGAAATGAAAAATTGGTAAAAAAAGCATTGCGCAATTTGTTTCCTTCTTCAGCAATCAATGTTACCCACGACTTGATGGGAGCAGCCAAAGCATTGTGTGGAGACCAAAAAGGAGTAGCCTGTATTTTGGGAACTGGATCAAATTCTTGTTACTACGATGGTAAAAAAATTGTTAAAAATAGTCCTGGACTCGGATTTATTTTGGGTGATGAAGGCAGTGGAGCATACATGGGAAAAAAGGTAGTTCAATATTATTTGTACAATACCTTTGACCCAGATTTAATGGATCGGTTCAATGCAATGTTTAATACCAACTCGGCTGAGATTCTAGAGGCGGTTTATAAGAAGCCTCTGCCCAATCGATACCTAGCTAGTTTTGTTCAATTGTTAGTAGAAAATCGCGGCCATTACATGGTGGAGAATATCATAGAAGATAGTATGAATGATTTTTTCTTTCACCACGTTTATAAATACAAACAAAGTTGGACCATGCCGATTAATTTTGTTGGGAGTGTCGCTTTTGGATTCAAGGATGTGTTGAAAGAAATGTGTAGTTCCTATGAATTGCAGTTGGGGAAAGTATTAAAAAATCCTATGGATGGTTTAATTAAATACCATTCTAAATAGAAGTTTTTTTGGACCATCTATCAATTTTATGAAAGTAAAAATGGATTAGGCAATTGAATGTTTTCATTTTATAATCTATTTTTATTGAGCTAATTTTATCATTTAAAATTTCAACGAGTTTTCTTTCATGCAAGACATTGAACCTTATTTCAATTGGAGACATCTTTACAGTGCAGAAGAAGATCAACTGTCTCCTTTTTTTGGTCGAAGCTACAGTGAATTCGAGTTCTCCAATACGGTTTACAATTATTATATTCATCCTCAATGGGACGATTTTGGTTCTCGAACTTTGTATCTGAAAATATTATTTGTAGAGTATGAACAGCAATATGCAATCATCGAATTAATTGGCGAATGGAATGATGCCATCGAAAATGATGTAATGACCCTTCGGAGGGACGTAACAGATTTGCTTCAAAAGCAGGGCATTACCAAATTTATATTGATAGCAGAAAATGTGCTGAATTTCCATAGCAGTGATGATAGTTATTATGAAGAATGGCATGAATCGGTGGCAGACGAAGGAGGCTGGGTGGTAATTGTAAATTTGCCTATTCAAAGCCAGTATGATTTTAAAAAGGCTAGGCTGACTAATTATGTTGCTTTATTAGATTTTCCGCAGTGGCGAACATTAAAGCCTGAATTGGTGTTTAATCAGGTCGATGATTGGATGATTCGGCAGCTTGAGTAAGTATTTCTTTTGATATTTACCTTTTGCCGAATTCGATTACCTAATATTTTTTTTATTTAAAACTTTTTTTATTGTTCCTTACGTATTTTTGTAGCCTGAAAAAATTAATTAAGTTTATATGACATCCAAACAATTTTTCACCTCTTCGATTGGAAAGAAAATTACCATGGGCCTTACTGGCTTCTTTTTAATCAGCTTCTTGATTGTTCACTGCAGTATCAATGCCATGATTTTTTTTAATGATGGGGGACAAACATTCAATCACTGGGGGCATTTTATGGGGTCAAATTTGCTTATCCGAACTGCAGAAATTGGACTTTTTGTTTTTCTGTTGATTCATATTATGCAAGGATTGTTATTGTGGAAACAAAATAGAAGTGCACGCCCAGTTAAATACATTGTAACCAAACCCAATGAAAATAGCAAATGGTATAGCCGGAGCATGGGCTTATTGGGTACTTTAATTCTAATCTTTTTAATACTGCACCTCTATCATTTTTGGACGCCTTCAAGATTTGGAGGTATAGCGAATGTTCGCGCTTTAGAAGAAACTACCCTTTCAGATTACAATAACCAGCCGGTGCATGACTTATTTAAGGAAATGTTACTAGTTTTTCAAAACAATTTACTGGTTGTAATAGTATATGTGTTGGGAGTAATTTCTTTGTGCTGGCATTTGTTACATGGTTTCCAGAGTGCATTTCAAACTTTTGGATGGAATCATAAGAAATATACGCCCTTGATTAAATCTTTGGGCGTAGGCTACTCAATCATTATTTGTTTGTTGTTTGCAATGATGCCAATCGCTATTTATTTACATTGGATAGGGTAATCAATTTGCTTTCAATTAAAATTATTATTATAAAATATTAACCAATTAATTAATCAACTAATTACCTCTACTATGGCTTTCGATTCGAAAATTCCCAAAGGTGAAATGAATGAAAAGTGGAATGATTATAAAGGGCATGTGAAATTGGTCAATCCCGCTAACAAAAGAAAACTGGAAGTAATTGTAGTAGGTACCGGTTTGGCTGGTGCATCTGCTGCTGCTTCCTTGGGTGAAATGGGTTATAAGGTAAAAGCATTTTGTTTTCAAGATAGTCCACGTAGGGCGCATAGTATTGCTGCACAAGGTGGAATTAATGCGGCAAAGAATTATCAAAATGATGGAGATTCTGTATTTCGTCTTTTTTATGATACCGTAAAGGGAGGCGACTACAGATCTAGAGAGGCCAATGTGCATCGCTTGGCCGAGGTAAGTACTTCCATCATTGATCAATGTGTAGCACAAGGAGTTCCATTTGCAAGAGAATATGGAGGTTTATTAAGCAACCGTAGTTTTGGTGGTACACAGGTACAACGTACTTTTTATGCAGCCGGACAAACTGGTCAACAATTGTTATTAGGTGCTTATAGTGCTTTGGAAAGACAAGTTGCTTTGGGTAATGTAACGATGTATGCCCGTCATGAAATGCTTGATGTGGTAATGGTTGAAGACAGGGCTAGAGGAATTATTGCTCGTAATTTGGTTACAGGTGAATTAGAAAAACATTTCGGCCATGCGGTACTGTTATGTTCTGGTGGATATGGCAACGTATTTTATTTGAGCACCAATGCAATGGGAAGTAATGTAACTGCTGCGTGGAAAGCTCACAAGAAGGGAGCCTATTTTGGCAATCCTTGTTTTACCCAAATTCATCCTACTTGTATTCCTGTATCGGGCGATTACCAAAGTAAGCTTACGCTGATGAGTGAAAGCTTACGCAATGACGGTCGTATATGGGTGCCTAAAAATAAAGGGGAAAATAGAAAGCCTGTTGATATACCTGAAGAAGAAAGAGATTATTATTTGGAAAGAAGGTATCCTGCTTTTGGAAATCTAGTGCCTAGAGATGTTGCATCGAGAGCCTCTAAAGAGCGTTGCGATGAAGGATACGGAGTAGGAACAACCAAATTGGCAGTTTACTTAGATTTTGCAGATGCCATTCTTAGGTATGGTAAAATTGAAGCGGGCAAGATGGGCGATCACTCAGCGAGCGAAGAGGCATTGATTAAATTAGGAAAAGATGTTGTAAAAGAAAAATATGGTAATCTTTTCGCTATGTATGAAAAAATTACAGGTGAAAATCCATACGATATGCCCATGCGAATTTACCCTGCAGTGCATTATGTAATGGGAGGATTGTGGGTGGATTATGAATTGCAAACTACCGTCAAAGGTTTGTATGCATTGGGTGAGGCTAATTTTAGTGAACATGGGGCCAATCGATTAGGCGCTTCTGCCTTGATGCAAGGATTAGCTGATGGTTATTTCGTAATCCCTTATACTTTAGGAAATTATTTGGCAGACGAAATACGCACTGCTAGTATTTCTACAGATCATCCTGCTTTTGTAGCGGCAGAGAAAGCAGTGAGTGATCGTATTGAAACCCTGATGAATATCAAAGGAAAACAAACGGTTGAAAGTTTTCACAAACGCCTCGGTCTAATCATGTGGGACAAATGTGGTATGGCAAGAAATGAAAAAGGATTAAATGAAGCCATTGAGCAAATTCAAGCTTTGAAAAAAGAGTTTTGGTCTGATGTAAGAATACCAGGTGAGGTAAAAGGTATGAATCCCGAATTAGATAAAGCAGGTAGGGTAGCCGATTTTATTGAATTGGGTGAATTGATGTGTAAAGATGCGCTGGCTCGAAATGAAAGTTGCGGCGGTCATTTTAGAGAAGAATATCAGACCGAAGATGGAGAAGCCAAAAGAGATGACGAGAATTTTAGTTTCGTTTCTGCATGGGAATACATGGGTGAAAGTGACTGGAAATTAAATAAAGAAGAACTTAAATTTGACATTGTAAAACCTACGCAAAGGAGTTACAAATAAGCTAAACCAACTATTCAAACACCTAACCTTTCAATAATGGAACATTATAAAATGAATCTGACGTTAAAAGTTTGGCGTCAAAAAAACAATCAATCAGAAGGTTCTTTGGAAACTTACCAAGTAAAGGACATTTCTTCTGAAATGTCTTTTTTAGAGATGTTTGATGTTTTAAATGAGCAACTAATCATAGCAGGTGATCAGCCAATTGCATTTGATCATGATTGCCGTGAAGGGATCTGCGGAATGTGCAGCATGCATATCAATGGAAGGGCGCATGGTCCTTGGACAAGCAATACAACCTGCCAACTTCATATGCGTGCATTTAAGGATGGGGATACAATCGTGGTGGAACCATGGCGTAGCAAGGCCTTTCCTGTTATAAAAGATTTAATGGTTGACAGAAGTGCTTTTGATAGAGTCATCCAAGCTGGAGGTTTTATTTCAGTAAATACTGGTAATGCTGTGGACGCCAACAGTTTACCTATCGATAAAAAGAATGCAGACGATGCATTCATGGCTGCCTCTTGTATTGGATGTGGAGCTTGTGTGGCAACCTGTGTTAACAGTAGTGCCATGTTGTTTGTGAGTGCCAAGGTTTCTCAATTGGCATTATTGCCTCAAGGTGCTCCCGAGCGCGAATCAAGGGTATTAAATATGGTGGCTCAAATGGACAAGGAAAATTTTGGTAACTGTACCAATACTTATGCTTGTGAAGCTGAATGTCCAAAGGGTATTTCGGTGGCTAATATTGCCCGAATGAATAAGGAATACTTACATGCTAGCTTGACTACAGAGTCTTAAGCCAACTTATATTAATTTAAAAAACCTTCCTTTTGGAAGGTTTTTTTGTAGGGTAGGGTTGGTCGAAGTTAGCCTGCAAAAATCAAAAAATGACATATAAAAAAAGCGTTCCGACTACTAGTCGGAACGCTTTTTTTATAAATAGGCTAAATGATTTTATCCAAACAATCCACCTTTTTTAAAGGAGCATACACCCTCGCCAATTTTAAATCCATTTTGAAATACTTCAATTTTATAATTGCCAATGGCAAAATTTGAATTCTGTTTCCAATCAAAACTTACTGTTTGACGCTGTCCCTGTGTATAATTGATTTCAATTTTATGGGTAAATAGTTTTTCAGCTCCATCGCGGGTTTTAAATTTACCAGAGCCAAGCGCTTCTACTGCAATTGGACTTCCATCAGGTGCTGATATAGAAACGTAAAGCTCTTTCGGTCCAGAAGTAGCAATTCGATTTTCATCTAAATCAAAAGTGATCCTTAGTTTATCCACTCTCTTCGCTGTGGTGGTTTGTTTTTCTTTTCCATTTTTTCTTTCATTAACACCCAAAATATTGAAATTAGAAGCATGAAGGGTAGAACCTACATTGATCATATCTTCTTTTTCCTTAATGACAGTTTTAGCTGATTCAAGATTTTTTTCAACAATGACTTTTTCCTGAGTTACTGCCTGTTTTTCTTGGGTTAATTGAATATTCTGACCTTTGAGCACTTCAATCTGTTCTTTGTAACCCTGAATGTCTGTATTCAATGATGCAATAAGTCGTTTGGCTTCCATTAACTGAGCCTTTGTAGCATTTGCATTGGAAAGCAGACTTTGAATACGTGCCTTCTTTTGGTCAATTTCTCTGTCCTTGCTCGAGATGGCACTGTCCTTTTTAGCTGAGCTAGTTTTTAAAAGATCATAGCGCATGGTAGCCTCATCGAGTAATCTTTGGAGCGTGTCTTTTTCAGTAACTACCGCTGCGTATTGAATATCTTTTTGAAGGATGGTTTCTTTGGTTTGACCTTTGTCCCAAATAATATAACCCCAAGTGGCTATCAATGCAATGACTAGCAAAATGGTGATTAAATTGCGCCTGTCTTTTTTTTCTGGCTGAGGAAATACTGGCGGCTGGTCACCTGCCGAAGGGAAATTTTCAAATGCCATAATGGTTTTTTTATAAAATGAATTGTAAATTGTTTGAATCTTAATGAATCGTCAAATTAATAAGTCTGTATCAGTTTGTTCTTCAAAGTTATATCTATTTCCCAAAATCATGCCAAAGACATTTTATTTAAAAGCCTGTATTGGTAAATGAGACCCTTAAATGCTTTGAGAAAGAATTTTAATAGTACATATCTTATAAAATAAATTTTGTTTTGATATGGGCCTTATCGCTGTTTAATTAAATGATTTTATCATGCAGGCTAGTCCTAATACGGTGTTAAAAATCTATTAACTTCCCAATTCTCCCTCCTCCTCCTGCAAAGAAGACGGACTTGCCATTTTTTGATTTTCTACAAACATGATAACTTTCTCTGCTAATCCAATTCCATGTATTGCCATCATCTTTACTAAAATCTACCCCATTTAGACCACAACTAATCCAGTTTTTGTTATTCAACCATTCAACACAACTTCGATATCCATGAAGGGGTATTTTGGGGGCAACCCAATCCTTGCCTGCATTTTTGGTAATGAAGCAATTGTCGATATTGGAGTCTTTAGAATTGAAATCTCCTCCAACAACAATGAACATCTTGGTATTTTTTACTGCGATTGAATTAGCTCCAGTACTTTGTTTCCCTTGAACAATAGGAACTAAGATCTTTTTACCACTAATAAATAAGTGGCTGCTTACACCACCGCTAACAAAAACAGCATTCTGTTGATCAATTTTCCTGATATTGGTACCGCTGCTAGCAAAAAAAGCTTCACCAGAATCGGCAATGGGGTTATTTTGAATTGGGAGGTCTTTCCAACTAATACCACCATCAAAGGTTTTAGCTATAAAAACATTACCCCCTATTGGATCACCTATTACAATTCCGTTCAGCCCATTTAAAAACTCCATGGCATCCAAAAACATTGCAGGAGAATTGTTTTCGTAGACTTTTTTCCAATTGGCTCCACCATCAGTGGTCCTAAGAATATAGGCAGGAGAGGAGATTCCCATTATTACGGCAGTAGTATCATTGAATGCTTCAATATCCCTAAATTCAGTTTTTTCATATCCCTCAACTACCTGCCAATTAAATGTTTTGCCACTGTCTATCGACTTACCGACCATGCCATTGCTTCCGCTAACCCATATAATTCGGTCATTTACTACACTCAATCCTCGAAGGGAACTTGGGGTGCCCGAGCTAAGTAAATTCACTCTTTGGGCTTTTAAAGAATCGGTGCAAGCAATTAATAAGATTGAATAAATAAATATTTTGAATTGATAGGCCATAAGTTGAATTTTGCAGTTCATTATAAAAACTATTTCAAAGCAATCGGTTACAATTTATGCTTTTCAAGCTAAAGTTAACAAGGTTTTATATTGAATTAGGTTACTAATTTCTATCTAAATTGATATTCAAATTTTCATTATGATACCTTATTGGATGAGCAGAACCCAACTAATGTTGGGAGAGGAGAAAACGCAGCAGTTAATAAATAAAAATGTACTTATTATTGGTCTCGGCGGAGTAGGAGGCATCTGTGCAGAGATGATTGCTAGGGCAGGAATTGGTAAAATGACGATAGCTGATGGGGATGTAGTAGACCTGAGTAACTGTAACCGGCAGGTGGCGGCTTTGCATAGTACCGCACAACAATCCAAGGCGGCTGTAATGGCTGAGCGAATCAGAGATATCAATCCAGCCATTGAGTTGACTGTGCTCAATGAATTTATTCAAGAACAAAGAACAGTAGAGCTTGTTGCTAATGGCGGTTTCGATTATGCGGTGGATTGTATTGATACCCTTACCCCAAAGGTTTGGTTTATTAAAACTTGTATCGATCAGGGGGTACCCATTGTAAGCTCCCTAGGTGCCGGAGGCAAAATGGACCCATCCCAAATTCAGGTGGAGGATATATCTAAAAGTTATCAATGTAAACTAGCTCGTTACGTTAGAAAGTATTTACATGAAATGGGAATTTATAATGGAGTGAAAGTAGTTTTTTCTCCTGAAAAGATCGATAAGGAAAAGGTGATTGTTACTGAAAAGGCTTTTCCAAAAAAGTCATTGATTGGAACCATCTCCTATATGCCAGCTATTTTTGGTTGTGTAACGGCAAGTGTGGTTATAAGAGATTTATACGAATTAAATAATTGATATACAAGAATTTATAAGAATTAGTTGAAATTAAAATTAATAATATTTATCTATTTAATACTCTAAACGCTAAAAACAGCCATTAATTCATCTGTTATTTCAAGTAAAGTGTTTAATTTTAGGTAAAACTTAATTGTAA
>Ga0114978_10004731_pt1 | contig 10966 bp, 12 predicted proteins | sample S_140212_EF_Meta_FD_87027 | JGI IMG/M metagenome (GOLD analysis project Ga0114978, IMG submission 87027) | Freshwater microbial communities from Lake Simoncouche, Canada to study carbon cycling - S_140212_EF_MetaG | ecosystem: Environmental > Aquatic > Freshwater > Lake | place: Lake...
ACGCTCGGCAACTGGGGAAGCGGAAACTGGGGAGGCAGCAGTTTCACCGTCGGACGCAGCACGATGTATGCCAACGGCATGGTCTCGAACCGCGTCGGCGACCTCACGTACTTCAACAACGGCCTGGTGGGCAGACAGATGGGCAATGTGACCATCTACAACAACGGCCTCGTCTCGGTCGATGGCCGACGGGCGCGGTTTTACAGCAACAACTCCGTCGGCGTGCCGATCCGCGGCATCCCGGGTGGCATGGTCTACGGCGGCGGCTCGCCCTTCCCCTACGGCCCGACGCCGTTTCCCGCTCCAGCGTCTCGCTGAACACTGTAGTCAGCGATCACGGCCGGTCGGCGTTCACTCGCCCCGCATCGTACAAGCCCAACGCCGTAAGGCGTGGGGTGAACCACCACCAGACGCCGCGTCACGCGTGGTTTGCCCGCAGGCTCACGAATGAGCCCATGGCCAGTATGCTACCTCCGTCACGGTGCCTCCCACGGTATCAACGAAGGAGCGACGCAGCATGGATGGCGACGATCGCGGCGGGTTCGACACGGCCGCTGCCCGGCACGCGCTCGTAGGGCCGGCCGATCTCTGGGAGATGAAGCGGCGATTCCAGATCGACTTCCTCCGGGAAGCTGGTCTGCTTCCGCACCACCGGCTGCTCGACCTCGGCTGCGGCACGCTCCGCGGCGGCATTCCGCTGATCGAGTATCTCGATCCCGGCCACTACGCGGGCGTCGAGGTGCGCGGCGAGGTGCTCGACGAGGGCCGCCGCGAACTCGCAGAGAGCGGGTTCGTCGGCAAGCAACCGCAGCTCGTGCACTGCGAGCGGCTCGCCGAACTCGACCTGGGCCGGAAGTTCGACGTCGCCTGGGCGTTCGCGGTGCTGATCCACATGGACGATGCGGTCCTCAACGACGCGGTCGCGGCGGTCGCCCGCCATCTCGACGACAACGGCGTCTTCTACGCGACGGTCAACGTCGGTGCGGAGCCCACTGCCTCGTGGCAGGGCTTTCCCGTGGTGCACCGCGAGGCGGCTTTTTATGCCGATGCGTTTCGCCGTCACGCCCTCGTGATGGCCGACATCGGCCCACTGACGTCGTTCGGCCACGATCATCCGCGTCTCTCAGCCGAGGCGCAGGCTCGCCAGCGGATGCTGAAGGTCACGAAAGCCTGACCAGGGTGATCGATCGACCCGGTTGCGCGGTAAGATTTTGGCATGTTCGAGCATCACACCGACCCGCTGCTGCCGCGTCCCCTGTTTGTGCTGCGGGCGTTCTGGTTTCTTTTGCTGTCGGCGACCGTGGTGGCCATGGCGCTCGGCGTGGGAGTGTTGGGCTACCACTACCTCGGCGGCCTCGAATGGATCGATTCGCTGCTCAACGCCTCGATGATCCTGGGCGGAATGGGGCCTGTCGATCAGATCGCGACGCGCTCCGGCAAACTCTTCGCCTCTTTCTATGCCCTGTTCTCCGGCCTGCTCTTCATCGGTGCGATCTCGCTGCTGCTCACGCCCTTCGTGCACCGGCTGATGCATACGCTCCACGTCGAGGACGAGTGAGAAAGTCGAGGAGGCCGGATCGGGGCCGGTGGCCGTCGGAGCAGGCCCACCAGGGCGTGGGCTTTATGGCGACTGTGCTTCGGCATCGTGGCCCGACGCGCTGAGCATGTCGGCATAGGCGGTCGCGATCAGATCGGAGTCATGAATCCCGAGCCTCCGCATCAGGTTGGCGGCGATGATCTGACCTTCGGCAGGCGACTGATCCGGACGCAACACCACCTCCAGTTCGAGGAAGTCGCCAAGCCCGACTACTGAATCGAGATGCACGCGGGTCTGGCCGACGAGATAAAGCAAGCGTTTTTTCTCGACGACTTGCGTCACTCCCAAAGCTCGGCGCAGGACGTGCCTCAAGGCATCAGGGTCGGCGACCTGAGTAATCTCGTAGTCCGACTGCTTGGCCCCCGTCACGTTCGCCCGGTCGTAGAAAATCAGTTCGCTCGCGCCCGTCTCGAGTTCGCGGAGCTTGAGGCGGCCATTCCCGCACCTGAAGAAGGTGTCTCGCTGCTGGAGTGTTTGCGCGGGCGTGTCGCTGATCGCTGCCACCAGGGCCTGCGTCCTCGGCAGATCGGCCACCCGGGCCTTGATCTCGATGTTGGATGGCATCTGCTCCCCGTTTTCGATCGCCCCTTCAGCCGCCCGCGGCGAGCCAACGGGCACATGCGTCGCCGAGTTCGGCGCGGCTTCGCTCTTCGTACTCGGCCGATTCCTCCGGCGACAGCGTGTCGCTCCACCGTCCGTTCATCCCCTTGTTGATGAACACGTCGGCACCGGCATCCCAGAATGCGCCACCGAGAGGCACGCTCTTCGTGGCGTTTTTCTTCATCCACTCAAACGAACAGTGTTTTACGATGGCATCCCACCGCGACTCGTCGATGGCGATGTCGAGAAAGGCCGCGATGCCACGGATCTCTCGAGCCATGTCTCGCTTGAGATCACTGAAGTGAACGAGCTTCACGTTGGGCAGGTCACGGATAGCCCACCAACTCCGCACATTTTCCCAGAACGGCCAAAACGGGTAGCCGTCGCGATCCAACCACTCTCGCCAATACTGCCGGATGTCGCTGGGCGGCGGCTCGATGGGTGGACCAACGCGGCCCGGGGTGTTGTTGAGCGCGTCGTACCAGGTCTGGTTCGCGTTGGCATGGTGGTTGTACATGCTCCAGACCACGTCGCGCCCGTCGCGAGCGATGTAGAGATGCTTGGCCTTGGGAGAGAACTGGATCGCATCGACCGGCAGGTGCGTCTTCATGAAGCGCCGGTGGGTCTGCGCCTCGAGGAGCGGCAGTTTCACTTCCTTGGGCGGCACTCTCAGGTCGACCCACGGCGACATCTCGGCCACGGCGATGTCGGGGTCGCCGTGAAACAGCAACTGGGCGACGATCTGCTGCATCCACGTAGTACCAGACTTGGCATAGGTCGCGATGACGATGTCGTCGTCGCGAAACACGAGATCGTTCCAGATCGTGGAGTCGAAGTGGTGGTTGTGGAGGTCCCGGGTCTTCACCGGCCATTTCGTCGAGTCGCTCACAGAGCCCTCCTTGTGCCGGCGCACCAAAAAGAATCAGCCGTATCGCCCGCAGGTGCGAGCACGCTGCTGTTGTAGTATGCCAACCGACAATCGCACTACTCCTGATGGCGTCAAAGACCCCGCCGACGCAACAGCACAGTCGTACGCCGCGTTTTTCGTTGATCCAGACGAGCCTGCCCAGCGCTGCACTGTTCGACGCGCGTTCACAGCCCTTATTCCGGGATCACGTCGATGCCGCTCCCAAACTCTTCGTCGCCATCGAATTCTCCGTCTGGCACAAGTTCTATGCAGGCGAGTTCGTTCGGCCCACGAATAAACATGCGGGTCCCGACGATGGCTGGGTGGGCATAGACGGGGGCATGTGAGGCCTGAGGGGCCTCCTCCAACGCAGCGACATCCGAAACCAAGCGACAGCCGTTCCTGGTGATGTCGTACATGAGGAGCTGGCAGTCGTTGCCGATCGCAAGAACACTCGATGATCCTGATATGAGGGCTGCATAGGTGCCCAAGCGGACGTCCTCGCAAGCGTGGACGGTTGCGAGGCCGTCGCTGGCATCCAGTTCAACAAGCCTGTCCTGAACACAAAACACCCGGCTTCCTATGACCACAGGCGTGGCCATCTCGGATGACAACTCGCCCGTCTTCGCCAACGCATCGCAAATGAGGACACCATCGGCCCCGAGTTCATACAGCCGTGTTCCGTCGGTCTCTGTCGACACCAAGAACTGTGTCCGATCGCCGCTCATGACAACGGGGGTTGGCACGTTGAATCCCCCACCGACCTCCGGCTCGACTGTCCAGAGCCGATCTCCTGTGGCCACGTCCCAACCACCGAGCGTTGATTCGTCGAAGCCTATGACCTGACACCGCCCGCCCGGATACGCGGCAACGAATGAACCGTAGCCTGGCGGCCGGCCCGGGGAACGCCAGACCTCTTCGCCGTTGGCGGGGTTGAGTGCGACGACTGATGCTTCGGGCGCGCCTGGACTGATGATCAACCTCCCATCAGCAACCAAGGGAGAGGAGCAGTAGCCCCATGCCGAGAACGCATTCTTCGGAACTGCGAAATCTCTGATGAGATTACGTCTCCAAAGTATCTCTCCGGAATACAAATCGACGCAGTGAAGATCGCCCATCGCTCCTAGCAAGTGCACCCGTCCATTTTCAATGAGCGGCGTAGCCCGTGGCGAGTTCCCATAATCCAGGTTTCCGGGGGCGTCATACGCAACCTCCCAAAGAAGCTCTCCTGTCTCGGTGTCAAAGCACCTAAACACGTCGCACGAATCTGGTTCGTCTCGATCACCCATGACCAGGTGCGTCCGCGTTGCTGCAAGCCCCCCAAGCCCCGACCGGGAAAGCGGCCGACTCCACACGAGACTCGCGACCTCCGGCAACCGGGCGGGCAACTCTGGCGCGTGGCCACTCCGGCTGGGACCACGCCACCCGGGCCAACTGCCGTCCACATGATCAGGGGGACGAACGAACCCCTCCGATGACTCCAACTGCTTACACAAGGCCGCGTCGCTCCCCACGTGGAGCAGCGCCTGCGTGATGCGATCACGCGTGCCGTAATCCATGTCTTGGCTCACGAACGCCGTGATGAACCGAACGGGCTCCGTCTCCCCGATTACACGCAACGCCCCCTTCGGGACGGTGCCACAGCCCTCCAGCAGTGGCTCCGCATAACTCGAGATCACAGCCACGGCCTGCGCGGGCTGCACCAGTTCGAGAATCTCCGCCGCCGCATCGCTGCAGGAGTGAACCTCGTGGACATCATAGGGCTCTGGAAGCCCCGCCTCTCGCAGGGCATCGAGTGCCATGCCGTGCTTTTCGCTGTGTTCCGAAGTGCCGATGTAGATTGCGTAGTCGAGGACGTCGCCTACAGACTCGGCGGCATCGTCGGCAGGCACCACAAACAAGCCGCGCGTCGTGCAGTCTCCGTTCTCATCCGCGAGAGCACAAATCGGCTCCACGCCAGTCGCCGCCTTGGCCCCATCGGCCCGCACCACGGAGTCCTTGCCGATGACGATATCCGCGCGCCCACATCCGGCAGACTTCAGGCCGGCTTCCATGGACTCACCGAATCCGAGCCGCACCTCCCGGCGAAGCGTCGTCTCAAGGTATGCCGCCAAAGCGTTGTAGTCCCGCTGGGCGTAGCCTTCCACGCACGGACAAGACAGTCGCGACGCCAAAGGATCCATGATCACGAGGCATAACGGCGGCTCGTTCACCACGTCTTTACGGACCGCGATCTCTTGCTGCCCGAAAAACTCCGGTGGCAGCAAGACGTGAATGAAACAGATCGCCGCCACTGGCGCCCACCACGTTGCCCGCTGCATGGGAATCGCCTCGTTCTCTATCTCGATGACGCTTGCGCCACCACGAAACTTTGTGACGGTCGAGCGGAGGCTTGTCCAGTATCGCCGGCCATGACGACGATGTGGCCCCTCGTGATGTCCAGCATGTAAACCAGGTCACCCTTCGGCGAGACGGCGATCGAGACCTTCTTACAACCTGGAACCAATTCCACCTGCCCAACAAGTTCCATGAACTTGCCATCGGCAGTAAATCGCTTGATCCGACCACTTCCTGACTCCGCCGTGTAGACCGATCCATCGTCGCCAAAGGTGACATTCATCGGGTTACAGCAACCCTCGAAAGCATCCTCTCGACCACGCTCGCGCGAGCCAAACTCCAACACCTGCTTGCCGTCTCGAGTGAAGCCGCGCACCCTGTGACGAGTATTCTCCGCCACGTAGATTCCGTTGTCGTTGGCTTGCACGTCCATTTGGCCGCAGCACCCACGCAGTGATTCCCCGATCTTCTTCGCTTTTCCGAACTGATCGTCAGTGCGCCACACGTCAAACCCGTTGCCCGTGCTGGAGGAGCAGGTAAAGAACACCTCGTCTTTTGAAGCTGATATCGAAGCCACTCGCGCCTGGGCGGCAACAAGTTGCCGAACATCCACCTGGGGCTCAGGCTGCGGCTGCGGTGGGGCGCCACGACGATTGCTAGCCCACTTGGGACTAGGGGGATTCCTGATGTTGTTCTCGAGGTTCGTCTGCAACTTGACGTAGTTCGCCCGTCGTTTCTGAAGAACCGTCCTCAATGAGGTGATTTTCTCAACGTCGACATCGCCCCCCTCTGCGAGTTCCTTCTTGTCGAGTTCCACAAGATCTTGGTCGGTATCGGCCAACTTCCGCTCGATATCAGCAAGCCGCTTCTTGTAGCCCTGAACCTGCGCCTGCTGCCTCGTATTGAGGTCCCGTCGCCCCTGCTCCTGAACGCGCTTCTGTATTCCGACTGCTGCATCGGCCGCCCCCGCCATGTTGGGCATGTCTCGTTTGAGGGTGATCTGTCCCTCCTCGTCGAGCTTCAGGAGAACACCTTGCCCAGCGACAAACACATCTCCACGCGGTCCCACATTCACCGCCTCCGGGGGCACTGGCAAGGCCCACTGCCCCACCTGTTTGCCTGTGATGCCATACACGCGAAGCATCGGGGCGTCACCGGCGACACCTGCGAGCACTCGGCCCTTTGCGTCCACAGCGAATGTTGTGAGCTTCTCATTCGGCTGACCGGAGACCACTTGGATGAGCCTCTCCTGTCGATGAGTTGCCGGGCTTGCCGCACCATCCTGCTGCGCCACGCCCGTCCCTGAAGCAACGGGCGATATCGCGGACGTTGCCGATGGCCTTCGTATGGGACGCTGAAGTGCGGCCGGAGATTTCGGCTTCGCCGCTGCAGCGTCTGCCGCTGCGACATCACTCGGTGCAATCCATACGTCGCCCATGACGACGATAACCAGGGCGACAGCACACGCCGCCCCTAGTCGACGCAACGCCTTGGCCATAGCTGTGGCGTCCCACCGTGTGAGCGAGGAACTTCGCCGTTGAATCCGACCACCACGGCCAAACAGGTGTAAGTCGGTTGGTGTCATTGCACTTCCTCCAAAGGAGCACCATGAAAGCCAAAAGGCCGCCGATCTGCTGATCGATACCAGCCTGCATCCTCGCCACGAGATGAATTCTGGGAGGGGAAGCTCCGCATCCAGGGGGATCACTATACGCCGTGCGGCCACCTGTCGTAAAGCAGACGTGCTGTGCCCCCTACGCAGGGTCCCTCCCACGCGGTAGGATTTCGACCCATAGTCATGCAGTTCGTGGCCGCGCACACGACAAGGAGATGCCCATGAATCCTCCTCCAGTTCCGCCGTTCTTTGTCGTGACTGAACGTCCGCGACGCTCAACTCGCTCCACGTTGAGCAGGGTTTTTTCTTTCGTGTCGTCACTGGCGGTCGTCGGCCTTATCTGCTTTGGCGTCTACCTTGGCATCACGACGAACAAGCCTTTCAAGCAGGGTGCCGACGGACGCACCCCGGGGCTTGTGAAGGCACCTCCGGAGGCTCCTCGCCCCATCATGCCACCAAGCGGCGGCAAGCAGCCGGAGCCGATCCAGCCCGTTGTTCACAATCCCATGCCCGGCCCCGGTTCGGGAGGCGTTCAGACTGCCTCGCCGAATAACCCGAAAGCCGAGAAGATCGCTCAGGCGGACGCTTTGGTACACGCGTCTCTGAAGGCCGCGAAGCAAGGCATGTTCGTGAAAGCCAACGACCTCGCTGACGAAGCACGCCGAGTCTGCCCCGATCATCCGGCCGCAACAGGTGCTCGGTATCTCGCTGCTTATGCGAAGGAGTACCCAGCCCTCGCCGATGAGGCCCGATCGCGGATTGGCGGCGACAACGTCGATCTCGGCCCGAAGTTCGGGCGAGCGGCCTTTGTTGAGCGCGAGGGAGATACCTACAAGTTCCGCTGGCAGGGCGGCGCGCTCAAGTTAACGATCACGGAACTCGATGCCACGGATGGGGTGCGTTTCAGCATCACCCGGCAGTTCCTCGGCAATGCGGACTTCACAGCCAACCATTTGATCCTCGCCGCCGTTCACCACCTCAAGAACATTGACGAGACCGGCGGGTGCAACGTCGAGGCCCCAGAGAAGTGCCTCGCTGCTGCGGTTGGCCGGTGTAAACAGGCCGCGGGACAGGACGACGAGGCGGCTGAACACGCCAAACACATGCTCGCGCTCTTTGCGTGGCTTGAGGCCCACCCCGGCGCGAGCGAAGTCGCGGACGAGGGGTAACGGCACCCTTGCCCCCTATTTTCTCTTTTCAGCAAGAGCACCTCATGAAACGTATTGCGTGGATGCTCGCCCTCCTCCCGGCTGTAGTTGCAGCACAGGAGTTGCCAGAAGACACGGACCAAATACAGAAGTTGACGGTCAAGCACGCCGAGCAGTTGGCGACGCGAGAGGTATTCCTTTCGTTCGACCGGCTGAAGCAGATCGAGCCGGACGTTGCCGCCGTTTTGGCAACTCACAAAGGCGTGCTGCTTCTCAATGGCCTCACAGACGTTAGCGAAGATGTCGTCGATGCTTTGTCGGAGAACACGCGACCCATTTATCTCAATGGCGTGAGGACCCTTGAGCCGGGTGTTGCAGAGGCGCTCGCCGCACGTCCAGCATGGGTCCACCTCGACGGCCTTGAGCAAATCAGCCCGGGGGACGCTCTTTTGCTGGCGAAGCGGCCGGGCGGAGTCTCGCTCAACGGCTTAACGAAGATCGACAAGAACACGGCTGCTGCGCTGGCGTGGCATCCTCACGAGTTGAATCTCAATGGCCTTGTGCAACTCTCACCGGATGCCGCGTTGATGCTGGGGGGGCACAACCACTGGCTGTACCTCGACGGCCTACAACAGATCGACCCTGAAACGGCGGCCATTTTGAGTCTTCGCCTTCATCGCGTTCGGCTAAACAACCTTAAGGAGGTTACGCCGGAGGTCGTCGAGGCCTTGAAAAAAGGAAACGCTGTGCCCCTCAACCTTAATGGAGTGGCAGAACTTGATCAGCAAACGGCTGCCGCGTTAGCGGGGCATAAAGGGCCAGTGAACCTCGACGGCCTAGAAATCCTTACTCCTGAAACCGCAGCAGCCCTTTCCCCACACCGGGCTGGCCTGTCGCTGCGCGGTTTGGACAAGAATCGCAACCATCCACAAGTTTTCGACATCCTTGCAGCAATCGAGGGAATCGCCTTGCCGGACTGGTTCTACACAGGGGTTTCTGGGCCGGCGAAATGAATGCCCAGCCCAAAGTGACCACCCCAAATCCGACTCCGCCAGCGCTCGTTTTGGCTCATCAGGAGTCGTCACCAGAAACAAGAAAAGCCGTATCCCCCGCAAATGCGAAGGATACGGCTGTTCAGATACCCCCACGGGGAGTCGAACAAAACCGGTTTCGGTCGAGAAAACCAGCGGGTCAACCTCAAGGCGACGTCCAATCCGACGTCAGCTGTGAAAGTCAGGCAAAGTTGCCACTTGCCGTGGACACCGACTCCATCGCCAGCCTTGCTGCTCGTCTCGCCTCCCTGCCCCCGGAAGTAGTCACCGCCCTTCGTGCCCTGTTCAGCGGCGAATCCCAGCAGCCATGATCGACGTCGACGCCTTGCCCTGCCCCTCGCCGCGTCTCACCCTGCAGCCATTTCTCGTAGATGCCGACACACCGCTCGCCGCAGGTACCTTGAAAGCACCCACACAGCCGGCCATGTCAGTACCGATACGGGCTGCAACTCAAACATGCGGCTGACCTGAGTAGCTGCTTTGCTGTCGCGTTCGAACTGCCACGTCTCGGTGAAGTGCGTGGCCAGCCATTTGAGCGGCGTCGAGAAATCATCCAGCCGAATTCGCACGAGTCTGTCTGGAATCCACGCGGTGACTTCCTCGACGTGCGTGGAGCCGTCGCCGTTACGTACCCGGATACGCGAGCCAATGACTGCCTCGGTTCGCTCTTCGTATTCCGCCGATACGATCCCGGGAATAGGCCAGCACCCTCGGAAATCACCCCAGCAAGAGACATCCAGAATCCGGCCGGCGATCTCCTTTGGCCCCATCGGCATAACGGCGTGGCAGAGGAACCGGATTGGCTTCAAGGCTGGGTTTCTTTCTCGATTCGGTAGGTGTACATCGACGGGATCAGGCTGGCTGCGTAGTGCGACCCAGAGCCATCAGCCTTCGGGCACAGCCGCCGTCACCACCATCTCGACCCTGCAGGATTTCCCGAGGCCGACCTGCACCATGGCTCGGACGGGAGGATGGTCGGCAGGAACCCATGCATCCCAGAGTTCGTTTAGGACCGTGCCCTCGTTGTAGTCGGCGATGTAGACGAGTACCTGCAGGAGCCTCGTCCGGTCGCTGTTAATGGCCTCCAGCGTCGCGTCGATCTGGGCGAGCACCTGTGCGATCTGGCCGCGGGCATCGAGCGACATGTCCTCGGCGACTTCGACCCAATGAGCGACGCCGCGATGGACTACGACGTCTGCCCACTGCGTTGAAGAGCCGTACCGCTGGATTTCACTCATGTGGCTGCCACCTTGCCGTCGTGGTTCTGGCTTGCGTCGCGTTTCTATGCCAGCCCGCGATTCTCCTGCCCCAGCCCCGTTCGTCCAGCGACCTAGAGACCGGAACTGAACCTGCCGGAGCCCCAAGTTCTGTGGGCATCCATGAGCGTGGGACCAAGGTTGTCCCTGTGGCGTGATCTACTACCGGGTTCGAGATCAACCCCTTCACCCGGAGGAGCTACAGCGTGATTAACCCCGCAAAGAATCGGCTACACGACTACGAGGCTGGCTGGCTGACGCTGCTCCTGAAGATGGGCGTGGCGAGCGAGAAGGCACTGCAGGAGGCCCAGAACCGCGTTGCACAGGCCGCGATCGACGACATGAACGAGCGGCGGGAGGGACGGCGGGCGGAGCGGAAGCGGAGGAAAAAACGGGACGTTGAATGAGCATGTCCCGAGGCCTGTTCCTTCCCCTGTTCCGGGGGATCGCTAGG
>Ga0114978_10004732_pt1 | contig 10964 bp, 10 predicted proteins | sample S_140212_EF_Meta_FD_87027 | JGI IMG/M metagenome (GOLD analysis project Ga0114978, IMG submission 87027) | Freshwater microbial communities from Lake Simoncouche, Canada to study carbon cycling - S_140212_EF_MetaG | ecosystem: Environmental > Aquatic > Freshwater > Lake | place: Lake...
AGATGCCTTACAGAGTTGGTTTCGGGAGTGTTTGCACAACTGGTGTTGGCCATGGTCTTCAAAACCATCGGGGGGTTTGAACAAAGCTCCCAGTGGGTTCAATTCCCATACATTCCCGCTTTATAATCAAGCCTAAAAACTTGTTTTTTTGGTAATACACTTTTTCTCACCCTAATCATTCCGCTAAAAAGTGGGTCAATTTTGACCCACTTTTGGCAAATTGGGGGATTTAATGATAAGAAAAAATTTACCAAAACTTCGCCATCATAAACCATCTAATCGTGGATATATCTATATAAATCGAAAAAGGATTTATCTGGGTAGTTGGTCTTCATTCAGAATTTCACCACCAGATGAACTTAACCTTACCTACCTTTTGTTTCTTAAAAATCTTATTCTGAAAGGTTCGCCAAAGTTACCTAAACCAAACAAATCAAAACCAAAGAAAGTATTTGAGCTATGCAATTTATTCATTGCTTCAAACATATCATCTGGCGATAAAAACAATTACAACATCATTCAAAAATTCCTCAAAGGGATGTTTCCATCTATAAGCATCAATAATTTTGGTCCCCATCACCTTTCAGAATTACAGAAAGAATTCGTAGCAAGAGGATTGACCAGACAAGGCATCAATAAAAGGATAAATTTGACCAGAAGAATTTTTCGCTGGGGTGTCTCTCAAAATCTGGTGCAACAATCAACATTTGAAGCATTAAAAAGTATTTTCCCAATTAAAAAAGGCGTAGCAAAGGAAGCAAAAATCAAAAATCCTGCAAATATAACCGATGTTTTAAAAACCATGGACTTTTTGCATCCCATCCTAAATGCAATGATTAAACTTCAACTTTTAACAGGGATGAGACCAAGCGAAGTATGCAAATTAAATATCATTGACATCGAAACCAATGACCCAAAGTGTTGGTGGTATAAACCTGCAAACCACAAAACTTCTTGGCGTGGAAAAACAAGATCTATCCCATTTTCAATCAAATCTATAAAAATTATTGAAGAATTTCTGCCAAACGCCAAGGTATCAAACGGATATCTCTTTCCTCCTAGGTGCAGGGATAGAGTATCTGAAAGTGCTGGTTGTTTTTACACAACAAGCGAATACGGCAAAGCAATAAGACAATCAGCAATAAGAGCTAAAATCGAACCTTGGTCACCAAATCAACTTAGGAAATATGCAGCACAAAAACTTCTTGAAGAACAAGGAATAGAAGCTGCATCTGCACTGTTAGGACATAGTTGCGTAGATATCACAAGAAAGCACTACACCAATCAGGCAGAAAACAAAGCTAAATTGGCAGCTCTATGCCTTGAAAGACTTTTCGATTAAGGTGTTAATTTGGTTACGACCAAATAGTTCAAACTATTCTAAACTTCTATAAGTCTGACAATATTAGCCAATACGAAATTTAAAGACGATGTGACTTGTTAGATATAAATTGCAACTTAATTTCAATTTGATTACTATTTGAATCATGATTACGCTGTTTTATTCATAGTTTTGTTACCCATGATTTTTCGCCTCTAAGGAGTGCCATGATGCATGTTAATTTCGCTAAGTGTTTTGCAGTTTTGTTTGTATTACTTTTAACAGTCACTCTTGCCAATTCGCAGGAAAAAAACAAAGGCGTTGAAAAGGTGCAAGATGACATGAAAGCATTGCAAGGTGATTGGGTTTGCAAAATGCAGGTAAACTATGGGGATATTGAATCTGTTCTTGAAGTTAAAAATATGAATAAGCGATTGAATTTTGATAAAAATGTTTTGACAGCACGATGGAATGGCAGAGGTGGAAAACTAAATACTTTCGAAGGAAAATTTGAATTAGATTCCGAAACAAAACCAAAGAAATTTGATTTTGCTTCTCAATATAAAGGTCCTAAAGGTGAAAATCTTACACTCAAATGGAAAGGCATTTATGAACTTACCGAAAATGAATTTAAATTAATGATTGTACAAGAAGGAGATAGACCTAAGGATTTTAAAAGCACGAAAGACGGGAAAAACACTTTCATGCTTTTTAAACGAGACAAAGACTAAAAATTATTTTCACAAGGCATAAAAACAATAACCCTCATTCTGTGTATTGGTTTTTAGATTTGTGATCCCTAATTTTTTAAGGAGCTTTATGATGAAGGCTAATTTCTTTAAGTATCTAGCTGTTTTGCTTCTGTTGACTTTGGCAGGTTCCTCCGCTAATTCGCAAGATAAAAGCAAGGAAAGCCAAAAGGTGCAGGATGACATGAAAGTCCTGCAAGGTGATTGGTTTTGCATAATGGAAGAAACAGGGGGGCAATCTTTAACCAAGGATAAAGTTAAAGAAATGAATAAACGAATGAATGTCGACAAAAGTTTTATGATCATGAAAAGAGTTAAAGGCGACAAGCTAGGTGTTTATGAAGGCAAATTCGAATTAGATTCTACGACTAAACCGAAGAAATTGGATTTCACTGGTAAGGGTCCATCCGGAGCAAATGTTGAATGGAAAGGGATATATGAACTCACAGAAAACGAGTTTAAAATAACCTTAGTGGAGAAAGGATTAAGACCCAAAGAATTTAAAACTGGAAAAGACGAAAAAGGTACTTATATGCAATTTAAACGAGATAAGGACTAAAACCTATTTTCACAAGGTGTAAAAACAATGTAGTTCTCTCTGTGTAACTGTAAATAGATTTGTGGTCCGTAATTTTTTGTTTTAAGGAGTTCAATGATGAAGGCTAATTTCTTTAAGTATCTAACTATTTTGCTTGTGTTAATTTTGTCAGGTTCGCCTTCTAATTCGCAAGATAAAAGCAAGGAAATCCAAAAGGTGCAGGATGACATGAAAGTATTGCAAGGTGATTGGATTTGCATAATGGAAGAATTGGGAGGGCAACCTTACACCAAAGAAAAAGTTAAAGAAATGAATAAGCGGATGAATGTTGACAAAAATTCAATGATTATAAAAAGGGTAATAGGTGGAAAATCAGGAACTTATGAAGGTAAATTCGAATTAGACCCTACTACAAAGCCAAAGAAATTTGATTTCACTGGCAAAGGTCCAGCGGGAGCAAATGTTGAAATGAAAGGCATTTATGAACTCACAGAAAATGAATTTAAAGTGATTTATGTGCAAAAAGGATTGCGACCCAAGGAGTTTAAAACCGTTAAAGGCGAAGCGGGTGTTTATGTTCAATACAAACGAGATAAAGATTAAAACCTGATTATTTTCAAAATATCAAACCAAAGGCTATGCAGTTTTCTGTCTAGCCTTTAGTTTTACCCTAGCAACTAAATTGATTGCTTTGTTTAGAAAACACACCAAACAATGTTTTTGAATGATCAATGGGTTTTGATCAAATCTTTATACAACCATTAAAATCATGTTCATTTATTGTTTTCCAGCTAAAGTAATTCTCTGGAATTACTGCAATATTTATTTCTAAACAGCGAATAACAATGTAGTTATGTCAATATTTGTGTCAATTTTCTTACAGGAAATGAACATGGAACCAAGAATTATCGGTTATTGCAGAGTAAGTGGTGATGGGCAGCATGGAAATGATCAAGATGGCGTACCCCGACAACATCGAGTCATAGAGTCTTGGGCAAAAAAGAACAAACAACGAATTAGCGAATGGATTGAAGACCTTGGTGTAAGTGGGACTTTAGCCTTTGCTGATCGACCAGAATTATCGAAATTACTTGCAAACATTTATCCTGCTGGAATTTTCGTTGTGGAAAAAGCTGATCGTCTTGCAAGGGATCTCATTGAAGGTGAATTAATCATTCGGCATTTGAGTAAAGCAGGTTGGAAAGTCATATCTGCTGAAACTGGTGAAGACTTAGCAAATTCTGAATCACCAACTGCAATTCTGATGCGACAGCTTACTGGGGCAATTGCGGAATTTGACAGAAGGAACATTGTCGCAAGATTAAGAGTTTCAAGGGAAAGGAAGCGTAAAGAAACAGGCAGATGTGAAGGACGAAAAGCCTTTAACAATCAAAATTTTCTTATACGAATCAGAAAACTTATGCGAAAGAAAAATGGTACTAAGCCCAGTTTGCAATGGGTTGCTAATCAATTAAATGCAGAAGGAATGATAACAGCTAGTGGGAAAATGTGGACTACTGGAATGGTTTACCACTTCGTTTATGGTGCTGGCTCTAAAGTTAAAAGAGCTTCTGAAATATTCTCCAAATAGATGTTTAATTTATAGCTGAAGATTTTGGGCGATTCTCAATTAAGCACCTTAACTATAATAGTTAATGGGCTTTTTCATTTAATTGTGTCAAAATGACATTAAAAACCCAAACTTTTCAATTCATTTACTTTGTCTCGATCAGACTTGGCTTTTTCATACGCTCCCAGTTTCTCATACTCATTCGCCCTCCATTCGTAAGCGAGTGTAAAATTATCAATTTTAAAAATCAATTGGCTGAAGTCTTCGACCGCTTTTTGACTGAATCCGCTTTTTGAATTTAAATGCCCACGCTGTAAAAAAAACTCCATGGGAATATCATTTTTTCTTTCTGAAACAAATGCATTAAGTTCATCAAGAGCCATTGATAAATCACCTTTTTGTTCATAGGCATTAAATTTGTTGAACCATGTGTCGTTGTCATTTTGGTCTATTTCTAAAGCTGCATCAAAATCTTTGATCGCATTAGCAAAGTTTTTTAATTCCATGTATACAATTCCCCTTCGTGATAAAGCGGGGTGGAATTTCGGATTTAGTTCCAAAGCTAAATTGTAATCAGCTAGAGCCTTATGGAAGTTTCCAAGTTCTTGATAAGCCATCCCTCTGGAACAATAAACGGCTTCGTTCCTAAGACCAAGAAGCATTGCTTTTGAATAGTTTTCAATAGCTTTTGGCGAATTGTTTTTAACAAGGTAATTGTCAGCTTTCAACTCAAAACAATCAGGGTTTTGTGGATCTTTTTGAATCGCTTTGTTTACAAAAGTCATTGAATTATCGTAATTTTCATTAATGAAGTAGTTGTTTGCTTTGTCCAATAATTTCATTGATGCTTTGCTGTTTCTTTCTGATTCTCGCATGAATTTTGCCTGCCTTTTTGTAAGTAAACATTTATACGAAATTATAAGTTTTGAACAAAAAACAAAACAAGGAACTTTGACAAGATTTTTGAAAATAATTCTAGAAATTATAAAAAAAACGCATAAAATTGCGTTGTTTTTAGATAGTAGAAAAATAGAAATAATTGTTTTTATTTAGTTTTTAGAAAAAAGATGTGAGAAAAGTAAGATAATAAGTTGCGATAAAGTGAGGATTATTTGGAAAATTACATACATCAAATTAAAAAAGCCTCCGCAGAAGGCTGGAGGCTCTTTAAATACCGAAACAATAAAGGGTTAATTACTTTGTCTTCGCCAAACGGAACCCGTTGGCAAAATACCTTTCTGGAAATATGCTAAACCGAGCTGAAGAACGAATGAAATAAGGATTGCTAATCCAAGAACCACCTCGTAAGACATGGCGATTTCCCATTGCTGGCCCCTTCGGATCTGTTACCGCACCCGCTGGATAATCTGCTTTCCAATCTTCACACCACTCTTGCACATTTCCATGCATATCATGTAGGCCAAATGCATTAGGCTTGTAACTTCCTACTGCCACGAGTTTGCGTATCTTTGGATCTTTTCCAGACCCAATAAAATTAGCCTCCTTGGATGATTTATTAGGCCCAAATGAAACCGTTGTGGTGGTTCCTCCCCTGCAAGCATATTCCCATTCCGCTTCTGTTGGAAGCCGATATTCACTCTTCGTATTAACGTTTAACTTTTTAATGAATCCCTGACAATCATCCCATGATACCCCCGCTATTGGTAACTTGGCTCCTTTGATTTCATTAGGGTTCTTCCCCATTACTGCTTCCCACTGTTCCTGCGTGACTTCGTATTTCCCTATGTAAAAGTCCTTTGTTAGAGTTACTTCATGCTGCGTTTCATCATTAAGAACATGGCCTTTTTCTGATGGGGGGGACCCCATAATAAACTTACCTGCTGGGATTAACACCATCTCCAATTTCACATCTTTGCCAAGATCAACAACCTCTGTCTTCCCGGGTTTCACTTCCTGTGCCATCACTGTCAATGCACCCACCATACATAACATTATTACAATTCCTAATATTCTTTTCATCTCTCACCTCTAGGGATAAAGTTAAACGATTAATGCATCTAATTTACGGTAATGCGATTTCGGAGTCTATTTAAATCCTTACATCCTTTCGTTCCCTAAGCTAACTTGCCCGCATCTACCAAACCATCGACTAAAAACATACCTAAAAATTCATCGTGTTTTTACAAATTCTTGGATTATTCCCTAAGTTTACGAGGTATTGCTTCTGCTTGCGATGAGAAAAAGGTTTGTTAGCTAATTACATACATCAAATTAAAAAAGCCTCCGCAGAAGGCGGAGACTTTTAATACCAAAGTGTGAGATAACACTAAAAACAAGACCCCATCGCTGATATTTTTCCTTCTTTGGTAATGCCTCGTTCCTTCCACATATTCTAAATCTTTACCTTGTGCGATAAACATGACTGTAAACTTATTTCATAAGCGCATCAGACTTTGCAAAATCTGCTTCGGCTTCTTTGTTTTTCCCTAAGGATTCATACACTTTTCCCCGATTGTTGTAGGCTTCAAAATTTTTAGGATCCAGTTCAATAACCTTGGTGAAATCTGATAAGGCTTCGGTGTACTTTTTTAAGAAGTAAGCATACGCAAACCCCCGATTGTTGTAGGCATATACATCATTAGGATCTAGTTCAATCGCTTTTGTAAAATCTGCTATGGCTTCAAGGTACTTTCCGAGGAGACGATAATCACTCCCTCGATTATTATAAGTATTGTAGGCCTTTATATTCTTAGGATCTAGTTCAATCACTTTGGTGTAATCTGCTATGGCTTTGGGGTATTTCTTTAAACCGCTATACACTTTTCCTCGATTGTTATATGCTCCAAAATTCTTTGGATCCAGTTCAATAACCTTGGTGAAATCTGATAAGGCTTCGGGGTACATCTTTAGTTTTAGGTGCGAAACCCCTCGGTTGTTATAAGCAGGTAAATACTTAGGATTCATTTCAATAGCTTTGTTAAAATCTAAAATTGCTTCGTCGTATTTATTTAGGTCATTATACGCTATACCTCGATTGTTGTAGGCAGCCACGCGCATAGGATCGAGTTCAATAGCTTTTGTGAAATTACTAATAGCTGAATTAAGATCATTGTTTTTATACGCTTTACCGCCTTTTTTGAATGCTTCTTCTTCTGATTCGACTTTTGTTGGAGTGCTTAGCCCCGTATTCGCGCTCTTCTTCGGAGTTGATTCAATCTTTTCAATCTTCACCAAAGCAGGCTCTTCCTTTGCTTGCGGAACCTTTGCCTTTGAGCAACCTACCATCACTGCTAATGAACTCACTAAACCAAAAACCATTACCACAATTAAAAGTCTTTTCATTTTTAATCCTGTTTGTTCTATCTACTTCTAAAGACTTGCAATTTGAACACTATAACGGTTTTTATTCATCAACAGTAAAGCCTAAATTTTTCATTGCTTTTTTTGTTTGATTTTTTTCATTATTTGACATCCCGCTAGGCAATTTGCCATGAAAACCTTTACTGATGTCGTATCCGGGAGTACCACCTTGGGTAAGTCGATTGTTAATAAATCCTAAGATTATCGCAGGATTAGCGGCGCCATCTCCGTTCCAAGTCAAAATTGCTAGTATTTGGCCTGCTTTTTGTGGGTTAAATTCTCCTAAATCCTTTTCAGTTTCTTCGTCGGGTAAACCTAAAATATTTTCAACTTGCGATCTATTCATCCCCACTCGGATTTGGTTCACTAATGCTTTGTATTTTTCTTTCAAATCGGAACCCGGGAAATCAGTATCAATTGAGGAATCAAATTTTGGCGTAGGAAAGGGCGATACCCATTTATTTCCTTGTGATAGTTTTTGGTTTTCTTTCTTCTCATCAAGTTCCCATTCTAAATCCTTTCCCCAATTATCAAAATCTTTAATGGCATTTCCTCTAGAAGAACTCGGCTTTCGGTTCGCAGCAAAAGCATCATTTAGGTTTGAGTTCTTATTTCCGTTAAGCGAAAAATCATCTGTTATTATATTTTGTTTTTCACCTAACATTTGCTGAGCAACCGACTTGAGGCTGACCAAACTAACGAGTAGCAGAATAGCAACACCTGCAATTGCAAGGCGTTTTGGGGTAACCCAGTCGCCTTTATTTTGAGAGTTTATTGCAGATATTGTGGATTCCAAAGACTGTAATTGGCCAAGAGCATCCCGAACAGGAGCAGCAAGGTTTTCTGGGCCAGAAGATTCCCCCTGCTTTTCAAAAGCGACTTTACCTAGATTGGTAAAAAGCAAAGATTGCTTCCTCAATAACATTCGAGATTGTGCTGCTTTAGTAACCTTGGTCAACAGTGCTTTCAATTTGGTAATAAAAGAAGGCTGAATTGGTGGGGGTGTTTGTTGATTGGTGATTGCTAGTTCAGCTTTAACTTTATCTATTTGCTCGAATTGGCTTTGAAAATCTGTACGAGATAATGCGGAATTATAGCAATATTCACCTAAGGGGCGATACAAAGAAGGAAGAGTGAATGTGGTCAGGTTTATTTTGACCACTTGCTTTGAAATTAGCTCGATTGCAGCTTTTGATGTTTTAATAAAAAAAGAGAACCCAGTTTTCAATGCTTTTTGGAACATCGCATAATTCATTTTAAATCCCATCCTTTTGTTTGTTTTAGGCTCACTTTTAAGATCATGTTAAATTGCAAAATTAGCACAACGGTTATGGATATAGGCTTAACAACTATTTTGTTTTCGCCAAACGGAACCCGTAATAGCCAAGGTCTCGATCTCCCGGTAAGTCTCCTTGTCGTCTAGAAGAACGAACATACACCGGCGCTTCAAGCAAAAACCCTCCGCGCAACACACGTGAACCACCTTTAGTTGGCCCTTTCGGATCGGTAACTGATTCTGCGGGATATTTTGCTCTCCAATCTTCACACCACTCCTCTGCATTCCCATGCATATCGTATAACCCAAACGCATTAGGCTTATAACTCCCTACTGCTTTAATAACACCTGATGCTCCACCTTCAATATTTGCTTCACTCTTAGTTATGTTATCCCCAAAAGAATAAGCCGTGGTTGTTCCCGCCCTACATGCATACTCCCATTCCGCTTCACTTGGCAACCTATAGTCACTATTAGTCTTAACGTTCAGCTTTTTAATAAACTCTTGGCAATCATTCCACGAAACATTAGTTACTGCTAACTTTGCTCCCTTCCTTCTACTAGGAATATTTGCCATTACCGATTCCCACTGTTCCTGTGTGACTTCATACTTCCCCAAATAATACGGACTCGTTAGCGTTACCTCGTGCTGGCTTTCCTCTTTATTTCGACCCTTTTCAGATTCTGGCGATCCCATAATAAATTTTCCCGCTGGAATTAAAACCATCTCTAGTTTTATACCTTTGCCAAGGTCAATTACTTCTTCTTTTCCAGAGGATTCCTTTTTGGTTGGCCCTCCGGAGTTGTCTTTTTTCTTTGGAATTGACGTGACTTTCACCGAACTAGGTTCTTCCTTTACTTGTGGATCCTTCCCCTTTGAACAACCTGTTATTAAAGTTACCGCACCCACCAAACCTATCAGTATTCCTAGTATTCTTTTCATCTCTCACCTCTGGGGATCGTTTTTTTAAAAAATAAAACACTACTATAACAACACTAAATATAAAAACACCTTTAAAATGTTAATTTTTACTTTGCCTACTTTGGCAACTCACCCATGATGGAAAAGCGCTAGTCATGGAATTAATTCTACACCACTTAACTTATACCTTAGGCTAGAAGCCTTATTTTAAATTGATTCCATTGGCTTAAAATTTTGCGACAATCTGAGTTAAAGTGAAGCTACAACCCATTACGCTTTTGTAATTTTTCTAGGTTGCTGGCTTTGGTTTGATCTGCTTCAGCTTCTTTATTTTTTCCTAATGATCTATAGGCATACCCCCGATTGTTGTAGGCCTTTACATTCTTAGGATCTAGCCCAATCGCTTTAGTGTAATCTGCTATAGCTTCGGGGTACTTCCCGAGTAGCCGATACGCATACCCCCGATTGTTGTAGGCATATACATTCTTAGGATCTAGTTCAATCGCTTTGGTGCAATCTGCTATGGCTTCGGGGTACTTCTTTAATTCACCATACGCAATCCCTCGATTGTTGTAGGTCTTTACATATTTAGGATTTAGTTCAATCGCTTTGGTGTAATCTGCTATGGCTTCGGGGTATTCTTTCAAGTAAGCAAAAGCATACCCTCGATTGTTGTAGGCATATATATCCTGCGGGTCTATTTCAATTGCTTTGGTGAAATCCGCTAGGGCTTCGGGGTAATCCTTTAAGTCAGCATACACATTCCCACGATTGTTGTATGCCTTCACATATCTAGGATCTAGTTCAATAGCTTTGGTGTAATCTGCAAGGGCTTCGGGGTATTTCTTTGACCCACTATACGCATTTCCTCGATTGTTGTAGGCCTTTACATACTTAGGATCTAGTTCAATAGCTTTGGTGCAATCTGCTAGGGCTTCGGGGTATTTCTTTAATTCACTATACGCATTTCCTCGATTGTTGTAGGCCTTTACATACTTAGGATCTAGTTCAATAGCTTTGGTGTAATCTGCTAGAGCTTTGGGGTACTCCTTTAAGTCAGCATACGCATTACCCCGATTGCTGAAGGCCTTTACATACTTAGGATCTAGTTCAATAGCTTTGGTGCAATCTGCTAAGGATTCGGGGTACTTCCCAAGTAGACGATACGCATTTCCCCTAACAGTGAAGGCATTCGCATGCTTAGGATCCAATCCAATAGCTTTAGTGCAATCTGCAATGGCTTCGGGGTATGCCTTTAATTCTATAT
>Ga0114978_10004733_pt1 | contig 10961 bp, 7 predicted proteins | sample S_140212_EF_Meta_FD_87027 | JGI IMG/M metagenome (GOLD analysis project Ga0114978, IMG submission 87027) | Freshwater microbial communities from Lake Simoncouche, Canada to study carbon cycling - S_140212_EF_MetaG | ecosystem: Environmental > Aquatic > Freshwater > Lake | place: Lake...
AATGGTCATGCCTGGCGACAACGTCGGCATTACGGTGAAGTTGATTGCGCCGATCGCGATGGAGACTGGTTTGCGGTTTGCGATTCGCGAAGGCGGCCGCACTGTCGGCTCGGGTGTGGTGGCGACGATCATCGCCTAAGATAAGGGAAACCATAGGGGCGTAGCTCAATTGGCAGAGCGTCGGTCTCCAAAACCGAAGGTTGAAGGTTCGAAACCCTCCGCCCCTGCCAGCTGCCATTGATGATGGGAGCTGGTATGTTGGATCAAGCATCAGCCCGCGGGAGTTCATCCCGGCGGGCTTTGCTGCTGTTGGGTATCTGTCAAGAATTGCATGAATTACTGAACGCCAGGGGTTCAATCCCTGGCTTGGAACCGAATCAATGTCCAATCTTCAAGTCGAAACGGTAACGACCAGCGCTGACAAGGCCAAGCTGGCTGGTGCAGTGTTGCTGCTGGCGGCTGCCTTGGTGGCGTTCTATGCCTTGGCCAAGCAAGGGCCGATCGTGCAATGGGCTGCTTTGCTGGCTTTGTTGGCGGGCGCGGTCGCAGCGTTCTTCACCTCCGAGTCCGGCAAATCGTTGATCGCCTATGGAAGAGATTCTTCCCGCGAAGTGCGCAAGGTCGTGTGGCCGACGCGCAAGGAAGCGACGCAGATGACCGGTTATGTATTTGCTTTTGTTTTTGTGATGGCCTTGTTTCTCTGGTTGACTGACAAGTCGCTGGAATGGGTTTTGTACGATCTGATCCTGGGCTGGAAACGCTGAGTGCTGTTGAACAATCGCTGAATGCGTTGAAGGATTGCAATGACTGAAGAACACAGCAATATCGTGGCCGAAGCGGCTGCAGCCCCGACCGGTTTGCCCAAGCGCTGGTATGTGGTGCATGCTTATTCGGGTATGGAGAAAGCGGTCGAGCGCAATTTGCGCGAACGTATCGACCGCGCCGGCATGCAGGAGCTGTTCGGCCGGATTTTGGTGCCCACCGAAGAGGTCGTGGAACTGAAAAACGGCAAGAAGGCAGTCACCGAGCGGCGTTTTTTCCCGGGCTATGTGCTGGTCGAAATGGTCATGGAAGATGCCAGCTGGCATCTTGTCAAGCACACGTCCAAGGTGACTGGTTTTGTCGGCGGTGCGAAGAACCGGCCATCGCCGATTTCGGAAGCAGAGGTTGCCAAGATCGTCAACCAGATGCAAGAAGGTATCGAGAAGCCCAGGCCGAAGGTCGAGTGGATGGTCGGCGAAGTGGTGCGCGTCAAGGAAGGCCCGTTCACCGATTTCAACGGCGCCGTCGAAGATGTGAACTACGACAAATCCAAAGTCCGTGTGTCGGTGACTATTTTCGGACGCGCGACACCGGTCGAGCTGGATTTCTCGCAGGTCGAGAAAATTTGATCAAGCCCGGTTCAGGTTCGTTTCGGACTTGATGAAGACTTGACAGGAAGACAGAGCAAGAGCCTGACAGGGCTCGCAGGTTGCGCAAGCAGCTTGCATCCTGTCCGTAGTCAGTCTGCGACGAGATGCAGACAAGAGGAGCAAGGGTAACGGGCGTCAAGCCTTCAGCCCCTTGCGCTAGTACTCAGGGTCGCGGCCGAAATGGCTGTGATTCCATAGGGAGAAAATATGGCAAAGAAAATTGTCGGCTTTATCAAGCTGCAAGTAGCCGCAGGGAAGGCTAATCCTTCACCTCCGGTCGGTCCGGCGCTGGGTCAGCGCGGTCTGAACATCATGGAATTCTGCAAGGCGTTCAACGCCCAGACCCAAGGCCATGAGCCGGGTATGAAACTGCCGGTGGTGATCACCGCGTTTGCAGACAAGAGCTTCACTTTCGTGATCAAGTCGCCACCAGCGACTGCATTGATCAAGAAGCTGGCCAAGCTGGAAAAAGGTTCGGCCAATCCGCACATCGAAAAGGTCGGCAAGCTGACCCGTGCACAGTTGGAAGAAATCGCCAAGATCAAGGTCAAGGATTTGACCGCTGCTGATCTGGATGCCGCAGTTCGTACGATTGCCGGATCCGCCCGCTCGATGGGCGTGATGGTTGAGGGGGTTTGAGATGGCAAAGTTGACTAAACGCCAAAAGGCCCTGCAAGGCAAGGTCGAGACCACCAAGCTGTACTCGCTGACCGAAGCGTTGAATCTGGTCAAGCAGCTTGCTGTTGCCAAGTTCGATGAGTCGATCGACGTGGCCGTCCAGTTGGGTGTTGATTCGAAGAAATCCGACCAGGTCGTTCGCGGCGCTGTGGTGATGCCCAACGGTATCGGCAAGAACAAGCGCGTCGCCGTGTTCGCGCAAGGCGCCAAGGCTGAAGAAGCCCGCGCGGCCGGTGCAGACATCGTCGGCATGGAAGACCTGGCTGAGCGCATTAAGGCGGGCGATATGCCATTCGACGTGGTCATCGCTTCACCTGACACGATGCGTATCGTCGGGACCTTGGGTCAGATTCTGGGCCCGCGCGGCCTGATGCCTAACCCTAAAGTTGGCACCGTGACGCCAGACGTCGCTACCGCTGTCAAGAACGCCAAGGCTGGCCAGGTCCAGTTCCGCGTCGACAAGGGCGGCATCATCCATGGCACGCTCGGCCGTCGTTCGTTCGACACCGACAAGCTGGAAGGCAATCTGCGCGCGCTGATCGAGGCTCTGAACAAGTCCAAGCCAGCAACGAGCAAGGGCGTCTACCTGCGCAAAGTGGCTGTGTCCTCGACGATGGGCGTGGGTGCCCGCGTCGATGTGTCCAGCATCAATGCCCAGGCAGCGAACTGACCGAAGCTGCTTCGGGACAGCCTGCCGAGCAGCGCTGACCCTGAAAACAAGAATGCGCAGCGCTTGTCTGGTGCTGCGCTGATGAAACTGGTGGGGCAATCAGGATCCCGATTCTGATTGCGTCATCCAAGACCGCTGGCGTAGATGCTCTCGGGCATCGACTTAATGGAAGACCGGGTCGCAAGCCCGGTTGGATGCCAGCGCAGATGGCGGTCCCGCTGAAAAGGATAGGCCTGGTGCGAACTGGGTGTAATGGATTTGCCGTGCAGCGATGCACAGCGGGTCTCCTGGACAGAAGGTCGCTGAATTGTGCCAAAGGCAGCAATGCCCGAGGCACGCTTTCGTGAGGAGTAGACCTTGAGTCTCAATCGCAACGAGAAAACAGCCGTCGTTACGGATGTGGCAGCCCAAGCGGCTAAGTCGCAGACCTTGGCGTTGGCCGAATACCGTGGCCTCACCGTTGATCACCTGAACAAGTTGCGCGTCGAAGCGCGTGCCAAGGGTGTGTATCTTCACGTGCTGAAGAACACCCTGGCGCGTCGTGCCGTCGCCGGAACTCAGTTCGAGTGCGCTGCGGAGAGCATGGTCGGCCCGCTGATCTATGGCTTTTCTGAAGACGCTGTGGCAGCCGCGAAGGTCATTGCTGACTTCGCTAAAACCAACGACAAACTGGTTATCAAGGGTGGTGCCTATAACGGCAAGGCTCTGGATGTCAACGCCGTCAAGGCGCTGGCTTCCATCCCCAGCAAGGAAGTTTTGCTGGCACAACTGTTGGGTCTGATGCAGTCGCCCGTTGCACGCTTTGCGCGTGTACTGGCAGCTTTGTCCGAGCAACGTGGAGCAGGTACTGCGGAAGCAGTCGCCGAAACCGCCGAGCCGGTCGCAGAAGCCGCAGCCTGAACGATCAGCTGATATAGCAACCACCATTGATGCTGCAGGTATTGCGACCCAGTTGGGTTGTTACCAAGCAGTTCAAAAAATCCATCTAGGAGCCCCAAATGGCATTCGATAAAGACACATTCATGACCGCCCTGGACGCAATGTCCGTGCTTGAACTCAATGACCTGGTCAAGGCCATTGAAGAGAAGTTCGGTGTTTCAGCCGCAGCGATGGCCGGCCCTGCAACTGGCGGTGGCGCTGCCGCTGCTGCTGTTGAAGAGCAGACCGAATTCAACGTCATCCTGACGGAATTCGGCGCCAACAAGGTATCGGTCATCAAGGCCGTACGTGAAATCACCGGCCTGGGCCTCAAGGAAGCCAAGGATCTGGTTGATGGCGCACCGAAGGCCGTCAAGGAAGCCGTTTCCAAGGCTGACGCTGAAGCCGCCAAGAAGAAACTGGAAGAAGCCGGCGCCAAGGTCGAGATCAAGTAAAGATCCGACGCAGGACTGCCTTGCAGTCCTGTCTTGCTCGATCAGGGTCAGTCGAGAGGCTGGCCCTGATTCTCAAAGGCTATTTTGTCGAAAGCAGTTGAAAGAACCGTTCAGTGTATGATCGGCGGTTCTTTCAAGTGCTCTCTGATCCGACTGCAGAGAGCGGGTTTGGTCGGGCCCCGGTGCAATGCCGGGGTTGTCCGCCAGCGATTGGTAGTGGCCAATCACCAAGCGTCAAACCGTCCGCATCCGGATCCGGTTTGAAAAGCCAGTCGCCGACGAAGCCTTCCCCACGGCCAGGGGTGGGCTATCGACACGGAGTGTTTATGGCGCAAGCAACCCCCTATAGTTTTACCGAGCGCAAGCGGATTCGAAAGAATTTCGGCAAGCGTGAGAGCGTACTCAACGTACCTTATCTGTTGACCATGCAGAAGGAGTCGTACGTCGCCTTCCTGCAAAAGGACGTTCCCCCAGCCAAACGCAAGCCTGAAGGGCTGCAGGCTGCCTTTATTTCAGCGTTCCCGATTGTTTCGCACAATGGTTTCGTGGAAATGAAGTTCCTCGAGTTCAATATTGCCAAACCGCCGTTTGACACCCGTGAGTGCCAGCAGCGTGGTTTGACCTATGCCGCCGCAGTCCGTGCGCGCTTGCAGATGATCATCTATGACCGCGAGTCGCCCCAGGCGAAGACGGTCAAGGAGATCAAGGAGCAGGAAGTCTATATGGGTGAAGTTCCCCTGATGACCGACTATGGCTCCTTTATCGTCAATGGCACCGAGCGCGTCATCGTCAGCCAGTTGCATCGCTCACCTGGCGTGTTCTTCGAGCACGACAAGGGCAAGACGCACTCGAGCGGCAAGTTGCTGTTCTCGGCACGCATCATTCCTTACCGCGGTTCTTGGCTCGACTTCGAGTTCGACCCGAAGGACATTCTGTTCTTCCGTGTTGACCGTCGTCGCAAGATGCCGGTCACGATCATGCTCAAGGCCATTGGTCTGAATCCAGAGCAGATCCTGGCGCATTTCTTCGTCTTCGACAATTTCCGCTTGATGGACGTTGGCGCGCAGATGGAGTTCGTCGCTGACCGGTTGAAAGGCGAGGTCGCTCGCTTCGACATCACCGACAAGAGCGGTGCTGTCGTGGTCGAAAAGGACAAGCGCATCACCGCCCGGCATACGCGCCAGTTGGAGCAATCCGGCACGCAACATGTGGGCGTGCCTGAAGACTTCCTAGTCGGACGCTTGCTGGCCAAGAACATGGTCGATGGCGAAACTGGTGAGATCATCGCCAAGGCCAATGAAGAGCTGACCGAAGCGCTGCTGAAAAAGCTGCGCGCTGCTGGCATCAAAGACATCCAATGCTTGTTCACCAACGAGCTCGATGAAGGTGCCTACATCAGCCAGACCCTGGCTGCGGATGAAACCGCCGACCAGTTGGCTGCACGCGTTGCCATCTACCGCATGATGCGTCCTGGCGAGCCGCCGACCGAAGATGCCGTCGAGGCGCTCTTCAACCGGCTGTTCTACAGCGCTGACACCTACGATCTATCGCGGGTCGGCCGCATGAAGTTCAATGCGCGCGTCGGGCGTGACACCCCTGAGGGTGCGATGACCTTGTCCAACGAGGACATCCTCGATGTAGTCAAGATCCTGGTCGAGCTGCGCAATGGTCGCGGCGAAGTCGACGACATCGACCACCTTGGCAATCGTCGCGTGCGTTGCGTTGGCGAGCTGGCCGAAAACCAGTACCGCTCGGGCTTGGCGCGGATCGAAAAGGCAGTCAAGGAACGCTTGGGCCAGGCTGAAACAGAATCGCTGATGCCGCATGACCTGATCAACTCCAAGCCGATTTCTGCGGCCTTGAAGGAGTTCTTCGGTGCGTCGCAGTTGTCGCAGTTCATGGACCAGACCAACCCCTTGTCCGAGATCACGCACAAGCGTCGCGTTTCGGCTCTTGGCCCTGGTGGTTTGACGCGGGAGCGCGCAGGTTTCGAGGTTCGCGACGTGCATCCGACCCATTACGGTCGTGTCTGCCCGATCGAGACGCCTGAAGGTCCGAATATCGGACTGATCAACTCGCTCGCGCTGTACGCTCAGCTGAACGAATATGGCTTCCTGGAAACACCTTACCGTCGCGTCGTCGAAGGCAAGGTCACGACTCAGATCGACTATCTGTCCGCCATCGAAGAAGGCAAGTACGTCATTGCCCAGGCCAATGCCTCGTTGAACCCGGCAGGCGAACTGGTCGACGAGTTGGTGTCAGCGCGCGAGAACGGTGAGTCGGTGCTGACATCTCCAGAGCGGATTCAGTACATGGACGTGGCGCCGACGCAGATCGTGTCGGTTGCTGCTTCTTTGGTGCCTTTCCTCGAGCATGACGATGCCAACCGCGCCTTGATGGGTGCGAACATGCAGCGTCAGGCCGTGCCTATTTTGCGCCCTGAAAAGGCCATGGTCGGCACCGGTGTCGAACGCGTGGCAGCCAAGGACTCGGGCACTGTTGTGGCTGCGCGCCGCGGCGGCATCGTCGATTATGTCGACACGAATCGCATCGTGATTCGCGTCAACGACAACGAGACCGTGGCTGGCGAGGTCGGTGTCGACATCTACAACCTGATCAAGTATCAGCGTTCGAACCAGAACACCAACATCCATCAGCGTCCGATCGTGCGCCGTGGCGACAAGGTGGCCGCCGAAGACATCATTGCCGATGGCGCGTCCACCGACATCGGTGAATTGGCGCTGGGCCAGAACATGTTGGTTGCCTTCATGCCCTGGAACGGCTACAACTTCGAGGATTCGATCTTGATCTCGGAGCGCGTCGTCGCTGAAGACCGCTACACCTCGATCCACATCGAGGAACTGGTCGTCAACGCACGCGATACCAAGCTGGGCAGCGAAGACATCACCCGCGACATTCCGAACTTGTCCGAGCAGCAGCTGGGTCGTCTGGATGAGTCGGGCATTGTCTATGTCGGCGCCGAAGTCGGTCCAGGCGATGTGCTGGTGGGCAAGGTCACGCCTAAGGGCGAGACCACGCTGACACCTGAAGAAAAACTGCTGCGGGCGATCTTCGGCGAGAAGGCATCGGATGTGAAGGACACATCGCTGCGGGTCGATCAGGGCACCAGTGGCACTGTCATCGACGTGCAGGTCTTCACCCGTGAAGGGATTCAGCGCGACAAGCGTGCCCAGCAGATCATCGACGATGAGCTGAAGCGTTATCGCCTTGACCTGAACGACCAACTGCGCATCGTCGAAGCTGACGCTTTTGACCGGATCGAAAAACTACTGGTCGGCAAGGCCGCCAATGGCGGCCCGAAGAAAATCAGCAAGGGCACGGTCATCGACAAGGCCTATCTGGCTGAAGTCGAGAAGTTCCATTGGTTCGACATCCGTCCTGCAGAGGACGATCTTGCGAATCAATTGGAATCGATCAAGAACTCGCTTGAGCAGACCCGTCACAGCTTCGACCTCGCTTTTGAAGAAAAGCGCAAGAAACTGACTCAAGGCGACGAGCTGCCTGCCGGCGTGCTGAAGATGGTCAAGGTCTACCTTGCTGTCAAGCGCCGCTTACAGCCAGGCGACAAGATGGCCGGCCGCCACGGCAACAAGGGTGTGGTGTCGAAGATCGTTCCTGTCGAAGACATGCCTTATATGGCCGACGGCACGACGGTCGACATCGTGCTGAATCCGCTTGGTGTGCCGTCGCGGATGAACGTTGGCCAGGTGCTGGAAGTGCATCTGGGCTGGGCCGGCAAGGGCATCGGCCAGCGCATCGGCGACATGTTGCAGCAGCAGACTCGCGTGGCCGAACTCCGCAAGTTCTTCGACCAGTTGTACAACCAGTCCGGTGGGAAGCAGGAGCATCTTGACGACCTGAGCGATGATGAAGTCCTTGAAATGGCGCGCAATCTGACCAAGGGCGTGCCGTTCGCGACGCCCGTGTTCGACGGCGCCACCGAAGAGGAAATCCGCGCCATGCTGAAGTTGGCATACCCGGATGACATCGCCGCCAAGCGCGGGCTGACGCTGGCGCGGACCCAGGCTTATTTGTCTGATGGCCGCAGCGGCGAAGCGTTTGAGCGTCCGACTACGGTCGGTTACATGCATGTGCTGAAGTTGCACCATCTGGTCGACGACAAGATGCATGCCCGCTCGACCGGACCTTACTCGTTGGTGACCCAGCAGCCGCTGGGTGGCAAGGCGCAGTTCGGTGGACAGCGCTTCGGCGAAATGGAAGTGTGGGCGCTGGAAGCTTATGGCGCCTCTTACATCCTGCAGGAAATGCTGACTGTCAAGTCAGATGATGTGAATGGACGGACCAAGGTCTACGAGAGCATCGTCAAGGGGGAGCACACGATTGAAGCCGGCATGCCGGAATCCTTCAACGTGCTGGTCAAGGAAATCCGTTCGCTCGGTATCGATATTGAGTTGGAGAGAAATTAAGGGCTTTGCCGGACATCGCGTCTGCTGCGCCAGAAGCGCTGCGACGCCTTGTTCTCAACTGATCATGATTTTTCAAACCCAACATCACACAAGGAGTTATGCATGAAAGGCTTGCTGGACCTTTTCAAGCAGTTCACACCCGACGAACATTTCGACGCGATCAAGATCGGGCTAGCTTCGCCCGAAAAGATCCGCTCGTGGTCATTTGGCGAGGTGAAGAAACCTGAGACGATCAACTACCGCACGTTCAAACCAGAACGTGATGGCCTGTTTTGCGCCAAGATTTTTGGCCCGATCAAGGACTACGAATGCCTCTGTGGCAAATACAAGCGTCTCAAACATCGCGGCGTGATCTGCGAAAAATGCGGCGTTGAAGTCACGCAGACCAAGGTGCGGCGTGATCGCATGGGTCATATCGACCTGGCGGCACCCTGTGCCCATATCTGGTTCCTGAAGTCCCTGCCATCGCGCCTGGGATTGGTGCTGGATATGACTTTGCGCGACATTGAACGCGTGCTGTACTTCGAAGCCTATGTGGTTGTCGATTCAGGCATGACGCCGTTGAAGCGATTCACCATCATGACCGAGGACGACTACGACGCCAAGCGCATCGAGTTCGGTGATGAGTTCACCGCTTTGATGGGTGCTGAAGGCATCAAGCGCTTGCTCGAGGAGATGGATCTCGACGTCGAGATCGATCGCCTGCGCAACGACATGACCGGCTCCGAACTGAAGGTCAAGAAGAATTCCAAGCGCCTCAAGGTCATGGAAGCCTTCAAGAAGACCGGCACCCGGCCGAACTGGATGGTGCTTGACGTGCTGCCTGTGTTGCCGCCGGACCTGCGTCCGCTGGTGCCGCTGGACGGCGGACGTTTCGCTACGTCCGATCTGAACGACCTCTATCGCCGTGTCATCAACCGCAACAACCGGCTTGGCCGTTTGCTGGAGTTGAAGGCGCCTGAAATCATCGTGCGTAATGAAAAGCGCATGCTGCAGGAAGCCGTCGATTCGCTGCTCGACAATGGTCGTCGCGGCAAAGCAATGACCGGCGCCAACAAGCGTGCGCTCAAGTCACTGGCTGACATGATCAAGGGCAAGAGTGGTCGTTTCCGCCAGAATTTGCTCGGCAAGCGGGTTGACTATTCTGGCCGTTCGGTGATCGTGGTGGGTCCGACGTTGAAGCTGCATCAATGCGGCCTGCCCAAGTTGATGGCTCTGGAACTGTTCAAGCCATTCATCTTCTCGCGACTTGAAGCCATGGGCATCGCGACGACGATCAAGGCGGCCAAGAAGGAAGTTGAAGCTGGTACGCCCGTTGTATGGGACATCCTTGAAGAGGTCATCAAGGAGCATCCGGTTCTGTTGAACCGAGCGCCAACCCTGCACCGTTTGGGCATCCAGGCGTTCGAGCCGGTATTGATTGAAGGCAAGGCAATCCAGCTGCATCCGCTGGTTTGTGCCGCCTTCAACGCCGACTTCGACGGTGACCAGATGGCTGTGCACATCCCGCTGTCGATCGAAGCGCAGATGGAAGCCCGCACTTTGATGCTGGCCTCGAACAACGTGTTGTTCCCGGCCTCGGGTGAGCCGTCGATCGTGCCGTCGCAGGACGTGGTGCTGGGCCTTTATTACGCCACCCGCGAGCGCATCAATGGCCGCGGCGAAGGCATGATCTTTGCCAACATCAGCGAAATGCTGCGTGCACTCGAGAACGGTGTGGTTGAGGTCACGGCGCGGATCAGTGTCCGTCTGACCCAATTCAGCAAGGGTGCTGAAGAGGGCGAATGGATTCCTGAGACGACGCTGGTGAGCACGACCGTCGGTCGTGCCTTGCTCTCCGAGATTCTGCCCAAGGGCCTGCCCTTCTCGAATATCGACAAGGCATTGAAGAAGAAAGAAATCTCGCGCCTGATCAACACTTCCTTCCGCAAATGCGGTCTGAAGGAAACCGTTGTGCTGGCTGACAAGCTGCTGCAAGCCGGCTTCAAGCTGGCCACGCGTGCCGGTATCTCGATCTGCATCGACGACATGCTGGTTCCCATGGAAAAGCATGTGCTGATCGAGAACGCCGAGAAGGAAGTCAAGGAAATCGAGCAGCAATATGTCTCGGGTCTGGTGACTTCTGGCGAGCGTTACAACAAGGTGGTGGACATCTGGGGCAAGACCGGCGACGAAGTCGGCAAGGTCATGATGAGCCAGTTGTCCAAGCAGAAGACGATCGACCGGCATGGCAAGGAAGTGGACCAAGAGGCGTTCAACTCCATCTACATGATGGCTGACTCCGGGGCCCGTGGTTCGGCAGCACAGATCCGCCAACTCGCAGGTATGCGCGGTTTGATGGCCAAGCCTGATGGCTCGTTTATCGAAACGCCGACCACCG